>ULSN01027763.1_pt1 | contig 14092 bp, 9 predicted proteins | sample 1956771 | NCBI WGS metagenome assembly ULSN01 (sample SAMEA4835709, study PRJEB28245) | human gut metagenome | biome: gut microbiome; material: fecal sample | place: Denmark | collected 2008
CCGCCCTGCGGGTGGCAAGGCACGAAGCGCAGCGAATTCTCCTTGAAAAAGCGGCATGCCGCTTTTTCGACAATAGTAAGGGGCGGCAAAAGCCGCCCCTTATTGTAGCACACTGTCCTGCCTTGAAACAAGAAATTTTATTCCGCGCTCTTGAGGCTCTCGACCATGTCGATCTTCTTCATCCTGAAGTGCGCGAGCACGTTGACGAGCAGCGAGAACAGCGCCGTCAGGATCGCCGCGTACACGTAGGCCGACGGCGCGGTCTGCCGCCCGAACATCATGAGGTCAATTTCCGTCGAGCGGACAAGGTAAATGTGCAGCCAGTGGCCCATAAAGCAGCCGAGCAGGATGCCGAACAGCGTGAGCACGATGTTCTCGCGATACACATAGGCCGAGACCTCGCCGTCGTAAAAGCCCAGCAGCTTGATCGTCGCGAGCTCGCGCTGGCGCTCAGTGATGTTGATGTTCGAGAGGTTGAAGAGCACGACCATCGCCAGCGCCGCCGCCGCCAGAATGATGATGACCACAACGAAGTCCACGCGCTCCATGCTGTGCATGTAGGTATCCTGCGTGTCGCGCATGCGCGAGGTCGTCGCCACGCCGCTCATGTCGAGCAGCTTTTCAAAAATGGCGTTGCAGGTGTCGGTATCGTCGCTCGTGAAGTTCAGAAGGTAGGCGTTCGGCTCGCCGTCGGCGTGGAGCGCATTTTCATAGTAGCCGGGCGTCATATAGATGAAGTGGCCCGTATAGTGCTCGTAGATGCCCGCGACCGTCACATCGCCGCGCACGTCGCCGTCGAGGAAGAAGGTGTCGCCCACCGAGACCTTCAAAAGCTCGGAGAGCTTCTGGTCGATGTATACGCCCTCATCGCCCATTGTGATGGGATCTCCGCTCTTGTAGTCGAAAAGGTCCACGACCTTGCCGATCTCATCGGAGGCCATCACCTCGACATAGGCGGTGGTTGAATAGGAGGGGGTGACCACCGTGGCGGACGAAGCCGCACAGGGGATGTAGTTCACAACGCGGGAGTCGCCTGCAAGGAAGTCCTCCACCGCCGCGCGCTCCTCGGGCAGGGCGTTGTCGGCAAGCGTCACCTGTGCCGAGTAGTGGAACAGCTCGTCATACTGGCGCGACATCGTGAAAAGAAGCGATGAGCGCATGCCAAAGCCCGCGATGATGAGCGCCGTGCAGCCGCCGATGCCGATGACCGTCATCCAGAAGCGCTTCTGATAGCGGAAGAGGTTGCGCGCCGTGACCTTGTGGATGAACGACATACGTCTCCACAGGGGCTTGATATACTCAAGGAACACGCGCTTGCCCGCCTTCGGCGTGCGGGGGCGCATCAGGCTCGCAGGCGTTTCGCGCAGCGTGGCAAGGCAGGCCCAGAGCGTCGCGACTGTTGTGCAGGCGACCGCCGCAAGCACGGAAAAGAGCGAAATATCCGTGTAGGCGTGCAGCTCGATATCCGGCATCTGATACATGATCTGATAGGCCGTGAAGATCATCTTCGGGAACAGGATATAGCCGATGACAAGGCCCAGAACGCCGCCGACAAGGCTCGGCAGCAGCCCGTAGCCGATGTACTTCCGTGAGATCGAAAGGCGGCTGTAACCGAGCGCCTTGAGCGCGCCGATCTGCACGCGCTGCTCTTCGACCATGCGCGTCATCGTCGTGAGGCACACGAGCGCCGCGACGAGGAAAAAGATGATCGGCAGCACGCTCGCGAGGTTCGCCATACGGTCGGCGTCCTGGCCGAAGCCCGTGTAGCCGGGGTTGTAGCTGCGGCTGAAGATGTACCATTCGCAGCTGTCGATATCCGCGACCTTGCGGCGTGCGTCGGTGATCTTCTCCTGCGCGTCGGCGATCTTCTCGTCGGCCTCCGCCTTGCCGTCCGCGTATTCACGAAGGCCCTTGCGGTAGTCGCGCTCGCCGTCCGTCAGTTCGGTGTAGGCGTCCGAGAGCTCCTTGACGCCGTCAGCGTACTGCTCTTCGCCGTCGTAGTAGTCCTTCCAGCCGTCGTCGAGCTTTTTGCGCGCGTCAGAAAGCTCCTTTTTCGCGTCCGCGAGCTGCGCGGGCGCGTCGTTGAGCTGCGCTTTTGCGTCGTTTAGCTGCTTTTTGGCGTCAAGCAGCTCTTTTCTGCCCGCGTCGAGCTCGGCCGCGCCGCTGTAATACTCGCTCCAGCCGTTGTCCAGTTCCCGCTTGTTTGCGACGATGCTGCTCGCGCTGACGCTTTGCAGCTGGGCAAGCTGCTGGGTAAGCTCCGCTTTTTTCGCCTGCGCCTCGGCAATGCCGGCCTCGAGCTTTTGCTTTGCGCCTTGCAGCTTCGCAAGCTGCGCCTGATACGCCGCAAGCTGCTCTTCCGGCATTCCCTCAGTGGGCGTCTGCTCAAGCGCTGAAAGGGTCTTGTTGACCTCAGTGAGCTGTGCCTGCATCTCGTCGATCTTTTCCTGCGCCTGCGCGATGCCGCCTTCAAGCTGCGCGCGCATACCGCCCAGCGCGGCGTCCGTCGCAGCGATGGCTGCGCTGTCGCCGCGGCCGAGATCGTCGAGCAGCTTCCCCGGCGCGCCCGCATAAGGAGAGCCTGTGCCCGCGAGCGCGTCCGTCACAGTCTTGGCCAGCGAATTGAGCTGCTGCTGGCCGCTTTCCAGTTTGCTCCTGCCTGCGGCAAGCTCTTTTTCGCCGCTCTCAAGCTCCTTGACGCCGTCCTCGTACTGGGCGAGGCCGTCTTCATACTCTGCCCTGCCCTTTTCGTACTCGTCCAGCGCGTCTTCGTACTCTTCCATGCCGTTGAGGTATTGCATTTCGCCGTCGTCGAGCTCGATCTTTGCATCGTCCAGCTCCGCGCGTGCGTCCTTCAATTCCTGTTGGCCGTCGTAGTAATCCTTCCAGCCGTCGTCGAGCTTCCTGCGCGCATCGCTCAGTTCTTTTTGCGCGTCGCCGAGCTTTTCGTCGGCCTCGGCCTTCGCGTCGTCCAGTTCTTTCTGTGCATCATCGAGCTTTTCCGTCGCCTCGTCGACAAGATCGTCGTGCCGCAGCTGAGAGCGTGCGTCGCCGAACGGCTCCAGCTCGTCGATGACGGCGTCGATATAGTCGTCATAGTCGCTGTAAAACGCGGTCATCTCCGCCGCGCCGGAGACGCGCACATAGGCCGCCGTGTAGTAGTCGAGCGTGAACGCCTCGCGAGGCAGGTACAGATACGCCTTGACCGTGCCGCTGCCGAGTGTCGATGTGCCGCGCTCCACCGCGAGGTACACGGGCGAGCGCACCGTGCCGACGACCGTATACGTGTCCTGCGCGAGCGCGTCGGAGAGATCGTCCCCCGGCGTCAGGGTGATGCGATCTCCAAGCGCGATGTTCATCAGCGAGAGCATGTTTTCCTCCACCACGCACTCGTCCGCGCGCTCGGGCATGCGCCCGTCGCGCAGCAGCACCTCGTTGATGCCGCGGCCCGTGAGGGAGAGGACCTTGACCACCGCGTCGAGTGAATCGGACGAGGCGAACGCGTCGATGACGTATTCGCCCTCGGCGTCCTCGACCTTGTCCTGTGCTCGAAGAGAGGTAATGTCGTCGTCGGTCAGGCCGAGCGTTGAAAGCACTTGAATGTCCGCCAGATGCAGCGAATCGAGATAGTCGTCGCCCGTGCGCTTCATGTCCGGCGCGGTCGCCTTGAGACCGGAGAGAAACGCGACCGATAGCGCGACCAGGATCATAATGGAGAAAAAGCGGCTGCGCGTGTGCTGGATCTCGCGCCAGAAGTCCTTCTGCATGGCGTTTTTCATCGCGCCGCCCCCTTTCGTTCCGATTTCTTCGTTACCATTCGATCAGTTCCACGCTGGTCGGATGCTCATTGCACTGCATACTCTCCACCGTGCCGTTTTTGATGTGGATGACGCGGTCGGCCATCGGCGTGATGGCGCTGTTGTGCGTGATGACCACGACCGTCACACCCTTTTCCCGGCAGGTATCCTGCAAAAGCTTGAGGATCTGCTTGCCGGTCACATAGTCGAGCGCGCCGGTCGGCTCGTCGCAGAGCAGGAGCTTCGGATTTTTCGCCAGCGCGCGGGCGATGGCGACGCGCTGCTGCTCGCCGCCGGAGAGCTGACCGGGGAAGTTGTTCGCGCGCGCGGACAGGCCGACTTCGTTCAAGACCGTCGCTGCGTCGAGCGGGTCTTTACAGATCTGCGCCGCGAGCTCGACGTTTTCAAGCGCCGTCAGGTTGCCGACGAGGTTATAGAACTGGAAGACAAAGCCGATGTCGTGGCGGCGATAGGTCGTGAGCTGGCGGGCGTTGAAGCCGCTCACAAGCGTCCCATCAACCGTGATGGTGCCGCCCGAGCAGGCGTCCATGCCGCCGAGCATGTTGAGGACCGTCGTCTTTCCCGCGCCCGAGGGGCCGACGATGACGCAGAATTCACCCTTTTCGATCGTAAAGCTGATGTGATCCACCGCGCGAATTTCGATCTCTCCGCTGTGGTAGACCTTGGAAACATCCTCAAATGTGACGAAAGCCGCCATAGTCCGACTCCTCCGCTTCAAATATCATTTCTATTTTATTATAAGTGGAAAATAACGGAAATGCAAGTGTAGATATAGCAACTTGCATGAAAAAGTCGCTAATTTTTTGGGCAAAGCCATGAGAGCTGACGATTGAAATTTGCGTTTTCCGCACTTATAATACAAACTGAAGTAAATGAAGGAAAGGAGCGTGAAAACGAATATGTTTGAGAACTTCATCAAGCAGGATGTTGACGACATGATCTTCGGCAGCACCAAGCAGATCATCAGCGAGCGCTGAGATCCGTTGTATCGACCACGCGAAAGCGTGGCTTTTTTGTTTTTATCGCCGGAAAGGCGAAAAAGGGCCGCTTCCACGGGAATTTTCGTCCCGAGAGGCGGATTTTTCTTGCCTTTGCACGGTGTGTGTGATATACTTTTTCGGCTAATGAAGGATAAAAGTAAGGAGAGAGGACGCCATGGCTGTGATCGAATACGATTCCTACAAGCAGAAGCTGCTTGCGATGGACGAAACATTTGAAAACCTCTTCAAGGCGCTGGAGATCGAGCAGGCCCGTCAGGAGCTGAACCGCCTCGAGCTCGAGGCGCACGAGGACGGCTTCTGGAACGATCTGGAGCGCTCGCAGAAAAACCAGATGCGCTCCAAGCAGCTGCACAATAAAATTCACCGCTACGAAAAGCTCGTTTCCACGCGCGACGATCTGCTCGCGCTGATCGACATGGGAACGGAGATGGACGACGCGAGCCTGCTGCCCGAGCTCGAAGAGGGCTACAAAAAGCTCGAAGCCGATGTGGAACAGGCGCGACTCACGACGCTCCTTTCCGGCGAATACGACAACTGCAACGCGATTCTGACCTTCCACGCCGGCGCGGGCGGCACCGAGGCGCAGGACTGGGCGCAGATGCTCTACCGCATGTATATGCAGTGGGCGAACAAGCACGGCTTTGAATTCGAGATGCTCGACTATCTCGACGGCGACGAGGCCGGTCTCAAGAGCGCGACGGTCATGGTCAAGGGTGAGAACGCCTACGGCTATCTGAAGGGTGAAAACGGCGTGCACCGCTTAGTGCGCGTTTCCCCGTTCGACGCGAACGCCCGCCGCCAGACGAGCTTTGCAGCCCTCGAGGTCATGCCTGAGCTGCCCGACGACATTGAGGTTGAAATTCGCCCCGAAGATATCGAGATGCAGGTCTACCGCGCGTCCGGCGCCGGCGGCCAGCACGTCAACAAGACGAGCTCTGCCGTTCGACTCATCCACAAGCCCACGGGCATCGTCACCGCCTGCCAGACCCAGCGCTCGCAGTTCCAGAACCGCGACTACGCCATGCAGATGCTCAAATCCAAGCTCATGGAACTCAAAATTCAGCAGCACGCGGAGAAGATCTCCGACATCAAGGGCGTGCAGCTCAAGATCGAATGGGGCAGCCAGATCCGCTCCTACGTTTTCATGCCCTACCAGCTTGTCAAGGACACGCGCACCGACTACGAGACCGGCAACATCCAGTCCGTCATGGACGGCGACCTCGACGGCTTCATCAACGCTTATCTCACCAAGTCTGCGAACGGGGAGCTGAAAAAATAATTCAAAAATGTGCGAAGCACATTTTTGAGAGGGGCTTGCAGAGTGCTGCGCGCACTCGCGTTGCTCGCACACTTGCCCTCTGAGATGAATTTTTTCCAGAAGGTGAATTGCCCCGCAGCGGGCAAGAGAAGCCCCTCTGGAGGGCGCGCGGGTCGCGGAAAAAATGATCAAACTTTGATTCCGGCGCTGCGGCGCCGGAATTTTATATGTTGGAACGAAAAAGGTAAACGGGGAGGAAACATGGCAGAAAATACCAGAGAAAACAAGATGGGCACGATGCCCATCGGCAAGCTGCTGGCCAACATGGCGGGGCCCGTGATGATATCGATGCTCTTTCAGGCGCTCTACAACATTGTCGACAGCGTGTTCGTCGCGCGGCTCAGTCAGGACGCAATGAACGCCGTATCGCTCGCTTTTCCGCTGCAAACGCTGTGCATCGCGTTCGCCGTGGGCACGGGCGTCGGTATGAACGCGCTGCTCGCGCGTTCGCTGGGTGAAAAGAACATGCAGGCGGTCGACCGCGCCGCGGGCACGGGACTTTTCCTGACGCTCTGCACCGCCGCCGTCTTTGCTGTCCTCGGCTTTTCGCTCGCCACGCCATTTTTCCGCTTTCAGACGGAGAATGCGCAGATCATCGCCTACGGCAGCGACTATGTGAAAATCTGTATCGGCGGCTCGCTCGGACTGTTCCTGCAAATTTACGGCGAGCGCCTGCTCCAGTCCACGGGGCGGACGGACCTTTCGATGATCTCGCAGATCGCGGGCGCGGTGTGCAACATCGTGCTCGACCCGATTTTAATTTTCGGCCTTCTGGGCTTTCCCCGCATGGAGGTCGCGGGCGCGGCGGTCGCCACGATCGTCGGCCAGTTCGTCGGCGCGGGCCTCGGCCTTTTCCTGAACCTCAAGAAAAATCCCGAGGTGCAGATCCACCTCAAGGACATCCGTCCCCACCGCGCGACGGTGGCGGACATCTACGCCATCGGCATTCCGTCGATCATCATGCAGTCCATCGGCTCGGTGATGATGTTCGGCATGAACAAAATTCTCATCTCGTTCACCGAGGCGGCGACCGCGGTGTTCGGTGCTTACTTCAAGCTCCAGAGCTTCATCTTCATGCCGTGCTTCGGCCTCAACAACGCGATGGTGCCCATCGTGTCGTACAACTACGGCGCGCAGAAATTCGACCGCGTGCGCAAGACCGTCCGCCTGACAGTCTTCACGGCCATCGGCATCATGTGCGTCGGCTGCGCGCTCTTCGAGCTCATCCCCGAAACGCTGCTGGGGATGTTCTCGCCGACGGACGAAATGCTCTCCATCGGCCGTGTTGCGCTGCGCATCATCGGCGTACATTTCCCGCTCGCGGGCTTCAGCATCATCGCGGGCAGCGCGTGTCAGGCGCTCGGCAAGCCCATCTATGCGCTCATCAATTCCGTCTGCCGCCAGATCGTCGTGCTGCTGCCGGCGGCGTATCTGCTCTCGCTCACGGGGCGGCTCGAGCTTGTGTGGCTCGCGTTTCCAATCGCGGAGGTGGTGAGCGTCATCCTGAACGCCACGTTCCTGCGGCTCACGTACCGCGTCTCGCTTGAGAGAAAATAATTTTGCCTGCGCGCAGACGCAGATCGGGGAGAGCCTCTTATTATAGAAGAGGCTCTCCCCTTTTATAAACGCTCCGCACGGCGGTTCAAATTTTTTCTTTTGACAGACCGCACAGACGCGGGTAAAATACATTTGATAAGCTACACTTGATAAATTGTTTTCGCAGGAGAACCTATGAAAAGACAACTTGCAGCGCTGCTGCTGACGATTTTTGCCCTGTCCCTCACTGCCTGCGGCGAAACGGCTGCCGAGAGCGAGACGCGCACGGTGTACGCGATGGACACGGTGATGAACCTGACGGTTTACGGCGAGAACGCCGCTGCCGCGCTGGAGAGCGCGGAAAAGGAACTGCACACGTTGGACGAAGCCGTCCTCTCGCGCACGGCGGAGGGCAGTGAGCTCTATGCACTCAACACGTCGAACGGTGAGACGGTTGAATACGGCGCGGATGATATCTTACCCGCGCTGATCGAAACGGCGCTGACGATCTCAGACGCGACGGACGGCGCGTTCGACCCGACGCTCGCCCCTGTGCTCGACGCATGGGGATTTACGAAGGACGAGCGCCGTGTGCCGTCCGCAGACGAGCTCAAAGAATTGCTGAGTCATACGGGCTGCGGCAAGGTCGCGCTCGAAAAAACGGCGGACGGCTGGACGGTCACACTTTTAGATGGCGCGCAGCTCGACCTCGGCGGCATCGCCAAGGGCTACGCGGCGGATCTTCTGCGCGCGCAGCTTGAAAAGGAGGGCGTCACGTCCGCGACACTCGACCTCGGCGGTGATGTGTTCGTCATGGGGCGAAAGACCGACGGCAGCGATTGGCGCATCGCCGTCAAGGACCCTGCGGACACGGAGAGCTACCTTGGCGTCGTATCGGCGGCGGATAAGTTCATCGTGACCTCCGGTGTGTACGAGCGCTATTTTGAAGAAAACGGTGTGCGCTATCACCATATCCTCGACCCCAAGACCGGCTGCCCCGCGGAAAGCGGGCTCGTCAGCGTGACCGTGCTGTGCGAGAACGGCGCGTGGGCGGACGCGCTCTCGACGGCGTGCTTCGTCCTTGGCCCCGACGGCGCGCTTGCGCTGCGCGATGATCTTGCCGACCAGGGGACGGATTTTGAGCTCATTTTAGTCACCGACGATGGCCGCGTGCTTTATACCGACGGCCTTGCCGACGCCTTCACGCCGAACGACGAAAGCGGGTACACGTATGAAGCGCTCGCCTAAGCTGAAGCCGACGAAGTGGGACGCGCTCGTCGTGCTCGCGGTGCTGCTGCTCACGCTCGGGCTCGCCGCAAGGCCGTATTTCGCGGCGAAATCGGCGGGCGAGCTGACGGTCAGCATCGCCATCGACGGCGAGACCGTCGAGCGCTGCGCACTCAGCAATTATGAAGGCGGCACGTATGAGAGCCGCGGCTACACGCTCACCGTCGCTGTGGAAAACGGTGCGGTGCGCGTGAGCGAAAGCGACTGCCCGAATCAGGACTGCGTGCACTCCGGCGCGATCTCGCGCGCGGGACAGAGCATCGTGTGCCTGCCCGCCCGCGTGGCCGTCACGCTCGAGGGCGCGGCGTCCGACTACGACCTGATCGCGGGGTGAGCGCATGAAGATCAAAACAAGAGAGCTGACGCTCTGCGCGGTGCTCGCGGCGCTGGCGCTGGCGCTTTCCTATATGGAATCGTTTTTCCCACTTATGCTGCTCGTGCCGCTGCCGGGCGTCAAGCTGGGTCTTGCGAATATCGTCACGCTCTACGCGCTCTATGCCATCGGATTTCCGAGCGCGCTCGCCATCCTGCTCGTGCGCTGCACGCTCGGCGCGCTGTTTGCGGGGAATGCCTCGGCGCTTTTATTCTCGCTGCTCGGCGGGCTGTCGGCGCTTTTGGTGATGGCGCTTTTGAGCAGGGCGAAAAAGCTCAGCATTTTCGGCGTCTCGATCGCGGGCGCGGCGGCGCACAACTGCGGGCAGGTCTGCGCCGCGCTCATCACGCTCGGCTCGACCGCGCCGCTCTATTATCTGCCGTTTTTGCTGCTGGTGTCGCTCTTCACGGGCGCGCTCAGCGGCCTGATCACTGCATTCTTGTTCCGCGCAATGGCGCACACGCCCTACGGAACGAAGGGAGAGAATCAACATGGATAAAAAGGACGAGATCATTCTCCAGCAGCTCGACGTCATCCGCACGATGACGCAGAACAACTTAAACCGCATGGGCAGCGACTTCTGGGGCACGCCGCTGACGCCGGACGCGCCGAAATCCGCCGTCCCGAAGGAAGTTGCACCCAAAGCGAACGCGCCGAAGAGCGCGGACGGCGCAAAGCCGAACAAGCCTGCCGCCTCCACCGGCGCGGACGAGAAAAAGGAAGAGGAAGCGCCGCTTCCCCCGCCCGAGAAGATCGAGGACCTTAAAAAAGAACTCGACACCTACATCGGCCTTGGCGAGGTCAAGCGCGAGGTGAATAACCTCATCAACATGGCGACTGTCTTCAAGCGGCGCGAGGAAACGGGGCTTCCGAACGCGGACTTCTCGCTCCACATGGTCTTCACCGGCAACCCCGGTACAGGTAAGACGATGATCGCGCGTTTGATGGCGCGCGTCTACCGCTCACTCGGGATCCTTTCCAAGGGTCAGCTTGTCGAGGTCGACCGCAGCGGGCTCGTCGCGGGCTACGTCGGTCAGACGGCCATCAAGACGAGCAAGGTCATCGAAAAGGCGCTCGGCGGCGTGCTGTTTATCGACGAGGCCTATGCACTCAACGGCAAGGGCGACAACGACTTCGGTCAGGAGGCCATCGACACGCTGCTCAAGGCGATGGAGGACCACCGCGACGATCTCGTCGTGATCGTCGCGGGCTACGATGGCTTGATGGAAAAGTTCATCCAATCGAACCCCGGCCTTGAGTCCCGCTTCAACCGCTACCTGCACTTTGACGACTACACGCTCGACGAGATGCTCAAGATTTTCAAAATGCAGTGCCGCAAGTCGCAGTACACCCTCTCTCCCGACGCCGAGCAGGACGTCAAGGACTTCATCTACGATGAGAACGCCGACGGTGTGACGTTCGGCAACGCGCGCGGCGTGCGCAACCTCTTCGAGCAGATCTTGACCGCGCAGGCCAACCGCCTCGCGAAGATGGAGAGCTTTACAAAGGATGATTTGATGACCCTCACGCGCGACGATGTCCTCCACGCCCGCGGCATGGAAGACAACACGACCGTCGCCGAGCTCGAAGCAAAAGCAGCAGAAAAAAAGGACGAATAAAAAAGGAAGGACGCGCAGCGTCCTTCCTTTTTTATTTCGTTGTTACGCTTCCTTGGCGGCGGGCTCTTCCTTCGGCTTATCCTTGGGGACGACGCGCTTTTCAGGCATTACACGGCCCTCGTCCACCGCGACCATGTGCTCAAGCAGGCGGACGACCATGTTGGAGTAGCCCCATTCGTTGTCGTACCACGCGATCAGCTTGACAAAGTCGTTGTCGAGCATGATGCCGGCGGTCTCGTCGAAGATGCAGGGGCAGGAATTGCCGATCAGGTCCGTGGAGACGACCTGGTCCGCGGTGTAGCCGATGATGCCCTTCATATAGGTCTCACTGGCGTGGCGGATGGCGTAGCAGATATCGGCGTAGGTGGTCTTGACCTTGAGGTGGGCGGTCAGGTCAACGACGGAGACGTCCGCCGTGGGGACGCGGAAGCTCATGCCGGTCATCTTGCCGTAGAGCTCGGGGATGACGCGGCCGACGGCCTTGGCGGCACCCGTGGAGGAGGGGATGATATTGTTAAGAATGGAGCGGCCGGTGCGCCAGTCGCTGCCGCCGCGGGAGTCGACCGCCTTCTGCTTGGCGGTGGCGGCGTGGATGGTGGACATGAGCGCCTGCTCGATGCCGAACTCGTCGTTGACGACCTTGGCAAGGGGTGCTAAGCAGTTGGTGGTGCACGAGGCGTTGGAGACGACCTTCATGTCAGAATGGAGCAGCATGTGGTTCACGCCCATAACGAACGTGGGGGTGACCTCATCCTTGCCGGGCGCGGTCAGGATGACCTTCTTCGCGCCGCCCTTGAAGTGGCGGGAGGCCTTCTCGGTGGTGTTGTAAGCGCCGGTGGACTCGATGATGTACTCCGCGCCGCAGCTGGACCAGGGGATCATCGCCGCGTCGGACTCGCTGAAGACCTGAATGGTGTGACCGTTGACGATCAGGTTCTTGTCCTTGTGCTCCACCGTGCCGTTGAACTGACGGAACACGGAATCGTATTTGATCATATAGACCATGTAATCCAGATCCGCTTTGCGCAGGTTGATACCGCAGATGTCGAACTGCTCCGGATGCTCGATCATGATGCGCAGCACGACGCGGCCGATGCGGCCGAAGCCGTTGATGCCCACTTTGATAGCCATAATGATAATCCTCCACAGAAAATGTGATCGTATTGTTCGGAGCTCGCGCCCCGTCATTGCAGAATCATTATATCATGGCGTATTTTTTTGTCTTCCCCTTTTCGGGAAAAAGGTAGCTGAACTTTGTTGTACAAATGTGTGCAAAACAGACAAAAACAGCGAAAAACATTTGTCTAACTTCTCCAAATATTCCGTACATTTGAAACATTCGAAGCATCCGTTCGTGCAAAAAAATGCATTTTATCGCACTAAAATGACAGCAAACTTGCAAAACGAAAACGGCCCTCTTTGAGGGCCGCTTTACTTCAGTCTAAATTCAGTGGAGGCGCATTTCGAGCCTCCGGCTCGAAACAGCCAACGTCCCCCACGCGCATTTCGTGCTCCGCACGAAACAGCTAACGCATCCCCGCCGCGCATTTTGCGCCAAAAATGAAAAATAGAAGCAGAGACCCTCATCACGCACCAAAAGGCGTCGCAGACTTTGCCGCCCGCAGGCGGCAAATAATCTTAATCATAAATCGCCGCGACATGCGCGCGGCGATTTATTCTTCTCGTGCCGCAGTTCACCGTCGTGGCATTACGATTCCCGCGCCCTTTCGGGCGCGCCAATCGTGCCAGTTCCTCGAAACCGGTTCGCTTCATCCGCCACCGGCGGCGCTTCGCCGATTTCCGTGCGCGCCTGCGGCGCGTGCGCTGCAGCGGAGCGCATCCCCCTCAAAAAAAGAGGACGGCGAAGGCTCTCTGCTGGTAAGACAGTAAAATCAAATTTCTTGGAACAGGCATGATCTCGGTCATGCCTGTTCCGCTTTTAGCAGCTCATCCACGGGAATGTAGCCCACAAGGTCGTACTCGATATGTACCTTCTGCCTGCGCTTGCCGCTGGACTTGTCCGGTGCATCTACATAGACCGCCTTCACAAGCTCTCTGAGGGCATAGGGGGTCAGCTCCGTGAGGGTGCTGTTCCTCTTTACCCGCTGAACAAACTGCTCTATATTCTCTGCCTGTTGTTCCTGTTCATGTATTTGCTGTTGCAGATTCTTGACCTCGGCTTTGAGGTCTTTCTGTTCCTCGGTGTAGTTCTTGCTCATCATGGCAAAGCGTTCATCGTCCAGCCGACCGGCTACATTGTCCTCGTAAATGCGGATGAAAAGACGGTCAAGCTCGCCGATTCGCTTCTCAGCCTGTGCCAGCCGCTTCTGATGCCGCCGCAGCGATTCCTCGCTCTGTATACGGAGTTTTTGCTCCATTTCAGAGCGGAAATACGCCTCGTAGCGAGTGACTACCGATATGACCTCCTGAATGTGCTTCCAGACGATTTGTTCCAGCACAACGGCACGGATATAATGTCCGCTGCACTTGTCCTTATTGACACGATGGGTGGAGCAGATGAAGAAGTCCTGCCGCTTTTCAAAATAGCTGGTGGTGGAGTAGTAGAGCTTCTGCTTGCAGTCGCTGCAGAACACCAAGCCGGAGAACATATTGCTCTTGCCCGTTGCCGTTCTGCGGTGCCGCTGCTGCCGAATCTCCTGCACCTTATCAAAGACTTCCAGAGAGATGATCGCCGGGTGGGTGTTATAGAAAATCTTGCGATTTTCCATTGGATTTTCCCGTTGCTTCTTGTCCCAAATGGAGTTGGTGTAGGTCTTGAAATTGACCGTGCAGCCTGTGTACTCCATGTATTCGAGGATGTAAGCAACGGTGCTTTCGTGCCAGCGATACTCGTTCTCCGGGGTCTGATGCGGTGTTTTTCTGCCCTCCCGCTGTTTATAGGCGGTGGGATTCAGCACCTTTTCCTTTTCCAGCAAGGCGGCGATCTGGCTCGGCCCTTTTCCCTCCATGCAGAGCGCAAAGATCCGCTTGACGACCTGTGCAGATTCCTCGTCAATCACCCATTTCTTGGGGTCGCTAGAGTCATGCTTGTAGCCGTAGGGAACGTTGGTGGTCAAGCGCTCTCCACGCTCACCCTTCGCTTTGTTGACGGCACGGATTTTGCGGCTGGTATCCTTGGA
>ULSN01004534.1_pt1 | contig 14034 bp, 8 predicted proteins | sample 1956771 | NCBI WGS metagenome assembly ULSN01 (sample SAMEA4835709, study PRJEB28245) | human gut metagenome | biome: gut microbiome; material: fecal sample | place: Denmark | collected 2008
TTCCACCAGCGGTTATTCACATTCGCCCCCTTTGGGGACGGTAGGATGCTACATCGAAACTTCAGTAAAGGATACCAACTGGATGATATGGGAAAGGGATTGGTTGACTGAAAGGAAGTATAATATAACAAAAAAGGGTCCATACGCCGGGATAAAGAATGGCATATAGGCACATTTTTATAACTTTCCCCCGAAATCTCTTGCAGATATGAAAATAAAGTCGTAACTTTGCGCTGTAGATTTTAAAACAGATGGTTATGAAGTACTTAGACCCTAAGGCAGACCTCACGTTCAAGAAGATATTCGGCAATCATCCTAAAAGACTGATCAGCCTTCTGAACGCACTTCAGTCACTCAGCAAAGAAGAACTGATACAACAGCAACAGTATCTGCCGACAACAGAGGAGCTGGAGATTTCCGGTTTCTCGGATGCCGAACTCAGAGCCTACGACAAATTCTGGGATTCGGTAAGTGTTGAAAGAACCCTCATAGATGACAGCTACCAGAAAGGTAAAGAAGAAGGAAGAGCTGAAGGTAAAGAAGAAGGCATGAACCAGCGAAGCCTTGAGATAGCCAGAAACCTTCTGTCCCTGGGGCTTCCTGTCACTCAAATAACCCAAGCCACCGGCCTGACGGAAGAAGAGATAAAGCAGATGAAGCTCTAGCCATGCAGCGCCATCCTTCAATATCCCTGATACAACAAAAGGGCCTATACGCCACCCGATTATCGTGGCATATAGACCCTTTTCTATTGTTTCTGTGTAAATCTGTGAAATCTGTGGGACAAAGAGCTACGGCTTATGGCTGCAGGGTGAAACCTACTACCAGATATGCCTTCTCGGTGCTAGGATTAGCAGCTACCTGGGCGAAGACCGGAACACTGAAGGAATCGGTGATCTTCAAATCCTTGGTGGCTTTCACACCTACATGAGTTACTGCGAAACCGTTGGCTTCACCATAGAAAGATGTGGCGAACGGAACGGCACCCACGCTTGCCTCCCAATCACAACCTCCGAGTTTGAATGGAGCTGTAGCCTCGAGATAGGATGAATAGGCACGGTCGCCATCCTTGTTGACTCCATCATTGCCCGCAAAGTTGGTATACCAGTTGAGGGCAAGTGCTCCGAAATCATAACCTACGTTTGCCTCGAAGACATGAGAGGTTTCGTGTGCCTTATAGGCGAAGTACTTCTCGTTAGGCGAATTGAACCAGTAGTCGGTTACGCCGATATGGAAACCGCCAGTCTCGTATGCCAGGGTAAGATCGAACTCCTTGGTATCCTCAGGCTGCGAAAGTCCTACGCTTCCCCAGGCTGTGAGCGAGAGGCCTTTGTATCCGATGCCCAATGTAGGCTGCAGGGAAACGGCTCCCAAATCCTGACCACGCCAGTAGTACTGGCTCACGATGTCTGCACCCATAGATGTCTCTACCTTGTCCTGCGCCATGGCAGCAGGAGCAAATGCCATCAAACCGAGTGCCAGGGCACCCATCTTCTTCATATCTGTAATCTTCTTCATAATCTCTCTTATTTTCGGGTTTATAATAAGAAGCGGTGGAAATCAATCCACCCGCTTCTATTCTTTATATATGAAAGGTATTTTAGTTGTAGCAACTCTCACCATGCTCGTAGATATCGAGGCCTTCTTCCTCAATTCGCTTGTCAACTCGCAAGCCGGCAATCTTCTTGATTCCCCAGAAGAGGATCACACCTGTTACGGCTGCCCAAAGGTCGATGCAGAGGATACCGAAGCACTGAGCTCCGAAGAAACCCAAACCGCCACCATAGAAGGCACCGCCATCGAGGGCGAAGAGACCTGTCATCAAGGTACCGAAGATACCGCAAACACCATGCACTGAACTTGCACCAACAGGGTCATCGATGTGAAGCTTGGTATCAATGAACTCGATAGAGAATACCAGGATGATGCCTGCCAAGAGACCGATGATGGCTGAACCCAACGGACTAACCAAATCGCAACCTGCAGTGATGGCTACCAAACCAGCCAGGATACCATTCAATGTCAATGAGAATGATGGCTTACCATACTTGATCCATGATGTGAACATGGTACCGAGACCGCCACATACGGCAGCCAGGTTGGTAGTAAGGAATACGTGGCTGATGGCTACACGGTTTACCTCGCCAGAAGCAGCAAGCTGAGAACCTGGGTTGAAACCGAACCAGCCGAACCAGAGGATGAATACACCCAGGGCTGCAGCCATCAGGTTGTGACCAGGGATAGCCATGCTCTTGCCGTTGCGATACTTGCCCAAACGAGGGCCCAGACAGATGGCACCAACCAAAGCAAGAACACCACCCACGCTATGAACGATGGCAGAACCTGCGAAATCGTGGAAGGCAGCACCGAAGGTGTTCATCATGAATGAACCAGCCTCGCCGTTGCAGAGCCAACCGCCACCCCATGTCCAGTGACCCTCTACAGGGTAGATGATCAATGAGATGAAGAATGAATAGATGCAATACATGGAGAACTTGGTACGCTCTGCCATGGCACCTGAAACGATGGTAGCACTAGTAGCGCAGAATACAGTCTCGAACATCAGGAAACCCTCTGTAGGAAGACCGGCTGCATTTGTATAGAAAGACAAATCGCCCCAGTTAGGCATGCCGATGAATCCGGCACCATCGCTACCAAACATGAATCCGAAACCTACGAACCAGAAGAGAACGGAACCGACCATGAAATCGACAAAGTTCTTAAACAAGATGTTCGCGGTGTTTTTACTACGGGTAAAGCCCGCCTCGCAGAGGGCGAATCCCGGCTGCATGAAAAAGACCAACATGGCTGCCAAGAGCATCCACACGGTATCTAATGAAATTCCTAAATCCTGTACACTCATAACATAAAATCTTTAAAGTGTTCTTTTTACCTGAAAACTTACTCTCTCTCCTTCCATCCCGCAATCGTTATTTTTCCTGCTCGGCATTATAAAGTGCGATGTCGCCTCTTTCACCTGTGCGGATTCTCACGGTATCCTCTACAGGAATTACAAAGATTCGACCATCACCAATCTCGCCTGTGCGGGCAGCCTCCTGGATGGCATTAATCGTTTTCTCTACGTTCTTGTCGCGAACCACGATGTTCAACAACACGCGCTCAATACTGCTGGTATCATACATGACACCACGATAGATACGCGCCTGTCGCATCTTGCCCTCGCCTCTTACATCGTAGTAAGAGAACCACTCGATGTCGGCGGCAAGCAATGCTTCCTTTACATCCTCGAACTTTGTCTTGCGGATGATTGCTTCAATCTTTTTCATGTCAATCTCTCCTATTATTAAAATTACATTTTGTTTGATTTCGAGTGCAAAGTTACGACTTTTTGCTTAAATAAAGACAATATTTCTATCTTTTTGTTCTTACTATTTTCATTTGCTTACTATTTGATAAAAGAAAAAGAAAACAAAAATGCAAAATGAAAGCAAATAAGTAATTTCAGCTTTCATTTTGCAATAAGAGTATAAAGTATTATTAACGTAAATCTACCTTCACAATACCAGGCGAACGAAGCCCAGGCTTCAGTTCACCACCTATATAATATAAGGTATGTCCCCGCATAACTACTTGGGCTCCCGCTCTAGCAAGCAGCGGACTTTCAGGGAATGGAGTTTCCCATTTCCCAGTGTTTAAACTATAAACTAACAAATTATCATTAAACTTATACCACGAAATATCTTTTTTCAGATAATCCTCCTTCGCCACCATGGAATAGGTTCCGCTGATGGCATCCCAGAAGATTTCCTTGTTCACACCTCCGGCGCATACGATGGCGGGATTGCCCGATGGACTTACCGCCAGCATGGCTGTGGCTCCCGTAAGGGTGAGTTCATCGCCCTTGGCATTGCGTGGGGCAGGAAGCGATGTCCAGCTCTTGCTCTCGGGATGATAGCACAAGCCCGATGTGGCTACCAGGCTCGACTTGCCATTCTCGTAGAAGCCGCCCCATACATAAAGCTCGCCACGATAGGCAGCACACACTGGCTGAACCCTTGGCTCGCCTATCAGCTCTGTTTCGTGCTTCCACGCTGCAGCCAGCTTCTTTGCCGCATCTTTCTTGCTTGTCACGTTTTTCCACGCTGCATCCTTTCCGATTTCCAGGCTCAGAACGGCAGCCGATGGTCTGCCATCCTGATTGCCTCCCACCACGAAAAGGCGGGTATCAGAGAGGCAGACGCCCATGTTATCTACCGAACATGGCAGCGACGGAAGCGATTTCAAAACCGGTTTGCCACTCTCCCTGTCCAGGTGGAGGCTCAGCACGCTGCGCAATTTCTGCTCATTGTTGCAGCCGCCCACCAGAATCAGACTGTCGCCCGAAGTAACCGTGCCGCCATAGGCAGCAGGCTCAGGCAGATGGCCTATCAGTTGCCAATCCGGGGTTTCGTCTGCATTGCCCCCCACCTTTGCAGCATAAATGCCCGAATAATACTTCTTCTTTCCAGGCTCAGGGAAATTACACCCACCGGCTACTACCATGTAGTCGCCGATGAAACCACCATAGCAGGCTGATACACCCAGGTCATACCCAGCTTCCCCTGCAGGGAAGCCGGATATGGTTTTGATGTTAGAATACTGTTTTTTAGGATCTGATTTCATTGTACAACAACTATTTATGATTGTAATGATAGAATCTGTATCTCCACGGAAGGTAGAAGCCGGAAGCCCATCGCTGTTCACCAGATTGGCTCGGGTAAACGGTTGCCATCCGTATCTCACGAATCTCGGAAGCTTGACCTCAGGAGATGTCAATCTCACCTGGTCGCCCTCTATCTTCGCCTGTGCCGGATAGAACATACCCTCTTCCCCGGCTATCTCGAAGCAGCGAGGCGAGTTGCCATCCGATGTGCGGAGTCCATCGCCATAGGCGAAGGATACCACCAGGGCATCGCCTTCTCTTTCCACCTTATTATATATAGGGCCTGATGGGGTTACGCCGTGACCATAGGTCTGGTTCAATGCCCAGCGACCCAGGCGCTCGCCCACAGGCTGCTTATTCGTTGGATGCACATCAAGAGAGTCACCATAATCAGAAGATACCGCCATTCCGGTATTTGGAATTGACTTCATCAATCGGAGCTGACTATCTCTGAACCAAGTCCAGGAAGGACGGTTCAAACTAGACAGCTGCACGAAATAGAACGGCATCTGCGGATTCTTCCAGTTGCCTCGCCAGCTGTCTACCAGCAGACGGAAGAGCTGACTGTGGGCATCCATATTGTGAGCATTCGATTCGCCCTGATACCAAATGACACCCTTGATAGGATACTGCTGCAGAGGCAGGATGCCGCTCTCGTAGAGATAGCATGGTTCATAAGGGTGACGGCCCAGATGGGTGGCATCGTTGGTGAGGTTCCTGGCTGCTCTGCCACGCACCCAATCCTGGATAAAGTCGTTCTGCAGCCAGTTGCGCAGGATGGCAGGGAATCGGGTTTCCAGCGTGTTTCTATCTACCCATGCCTCGGTAGGTGCACCGCCGATGGCATTGCATATCAAGCCCACTGGCACCTTCAGACTATCGCGCAGCATCTTGCCGTAGTAATAAGCCACGGCAGAGAACTGGGCTGCTGTCTCGGGGGTAGCCCCCTGCCAGGTGGTATTCCTGTAATACTGCAGATGGTTCAGCGAATCCAGACAGGATGCCGGCCATGCCACATCGTAGGTTTCCCAGCGGCCCTTCATGTCGAAGAGGCGCAGGTCGGGGTCGTTCGCCTGGGCTATATCGCGCTTGCCGGTGGAAGCCTGATTGAGTCGGAACGCCATGTTCGACTGGCCTGAGCACAGCCACACTTCGCCCACTGCCACATGGTGGTATTCCTTCTTCTGCTTGCCCGCCTGGATGGTGAGCGTATAGTCGGTGCCCACAGGCAGCGGCTGCAGCACTACGCTCCATTCGCCCCGGTTGTTGGCAACGGCAGAAGCCTTCTGTCCGGCAATGCTCACCGTTACCTGGTCGCCCGTGTTGGCGATGCCATGGATATCCAGCGACAGATTGCGCTGCAGCACCATGTGGTCTGTATAGAGAGAGGACATCTGGAGTCCGCCATAGTTTCCGGTGATACCGCCATAAACGGTCTTTGCCAGGATGCCTGCCCCTTCCGGGTTGGGATGGATGGCATCCGGCAACAGATTAGGATAAGGATAGAGGGGTGCATGAAAATCGATGAGTTCTGCCCCACTCACCCGAGCCACCACCTTGATGGCTTCCTGTATCTCATCGTGCCACTGCTTGGTGCCCGAAATGAAGCGGGGATGGCGGTGGGCTATCGGCGTCATGCAAGCCAGGATCAAGCGTACCTTAGGATTGGCAGAACGCAGAGAGTCCATCAGCGAGAGATAATCCTTTACGAATTCGTCTCGATAGTTAGGCCAGTTTCTCGGGTCGGTATCGTTGATGCCCAGGTGGATGACGGCGATGTCGCCCTTGAAGGCCATCGCCTGCTTATATTCCTGCTGCTTCATATACGGACGGTGGCCGTGGTTCAGCAGGGTGGCACCCGGCTTTCCGAAGTTGCCTACCAGGTATTTATCGCCCAGCATTTTCTGCAGTTGTACAGGATAGGAGAAATGCTCTCTATCCTCGATTCCCGTGCCATAGGTGATGCTATTGCCCACGCAAGCCACCTTGATTTTCTGCACAGTTTTCTTTCGGACAGCCTCAACGGAGAGGGAGCCCGTGAGGAGCATCGACAGTATCAAAGCCGTCAACGCTCCCTTTGGATTCATTAATTTATCATACAACATAACCTATATAAATATAACCAATTATAACCTTCTAATTCGATATTACTCGTCGAGGATAGCAGCCGTGAACATCCACTTTACGAGGCGGGTCTCCTTAGAGGAGAACTTGCCCACAGGAAGCTTCAGCATCAGCTTATTCCAGCCCTTCTTCAGGGTAATGTCTATCGCCGGACGAGACATGTAATTCTCATTCTTCAACGTAATCTCGTTAGAGCGCTCGGTGTTCGTGTTCTCCCAAACAGGAGGCATGATTTCCTTGCCGTTGATCCAGGCACGGCTGCACTTGTAATCCCAGGTGCCCTGACGGGGAGCCAAGTCGCTTTCCGAACGGCTGTAGTTCTGGAACTCCAGTGCCAGCTTCGCCTTTCTTTCCTTTGGAGAATAAATCCAGCGGGTGGCGTAAGCGGTGTGGTTCTCCTGAGGGTTGGCGTAGAAGCCGGGAACCAGCGTACCCCATACATGGCGCAGATAGATGCCGTTGCCGATGATCTTGCGGCTGTGATAGGTGTTGCCCTCATACTGATATACGGAATCTTCTTTCTCCTCAGGAGGAAAGACCTTGTTCAAATCACCTCCGTTAGGGAAGGCATCGGTAATCTGCCACTCGCTCTGGGTCTGGCATACGTATGGGAAGGGAACTTCCTTCAGCCAGGTCTTCTTCTGCCACAGCAGGCGGTGTTCAAACTCCTTGAATGCAGCCAACTGCTCTGGTTCATCCTCCCACAGCAGGGTGCCCTTGCCATCAAAATAGCAGTTGCCGCCTCCACGCCAGGCACGTTCTGCCAGGGTGAGCATATAAGGATAGAAGTTGTTTTCTGCCAGCAACTGAGGTGCATTGTCTATGAAGCGGTCGTTCCAGAAGGCTACGATGCAGCCAGCCAGGTCGTCGCTGCCCTCAGGCTGGTTGTAGATGCGGCTGTTGAACATCGCCACCAGGTCGGCGTATGTATCGAAATGGTTGGCGTAGTGGAATCGGCAGTCGATGGCAGGGATACCCTTCTGTGCCTTTCCACGATAGCTCCAGAGCTGCGTCATGTCGATTTCACCCGGCTTGTAGTTCCACCCAGGGTTATAGGAGATAACCTTCTTGCCCTTGTCGCGAATGTATTTCACCATCATCGGAACGAAATCCGGATTGGTGAACTGAACCTCGTCGGTTCCTATATGGAGATAAGGTACATCAAACGTAGCGCATACCTCATCGATGATATCTTTCAGAATCAGCGTGCCCTTCTCGCTCTGCATATCGGTCTTGAAGGTACGCTCAAAGGCAGCACTGTGTCCCGGCATATCGATTTCAGGAATCAGGAGCACCTGGTGCTGCTTGCAGAATTCCACCAGCTGGCGGGCCTCATCTAATGTATAATACTTACCCTTCTCGCGCTCCATGTTTTCAGGCGCATTGAGCTGCGGATATTTTTTGCATTCCAGTCGCCAAGCCTGGTTTTCAGTGAGATGCCAGTGGAAAACATTGACCTTGTATCTGCTGAGCAGACTGATTTCACGTTTCAGTTCCTCTACAGGAATATAGCTTCTGCCCACATCGTGCATGAAGCCGCGGATGCGGAAGGCAGGCCAGTCGGTGATGTCACACTGTGGCAAATATATCTTTTTATTCTTAGTGGTTTTCAACTGTTCCAGCGTCTGTCGTCCCCAATACATACCCTTTGGGGTGGTAGCCTCCAGAAGGATCTTCTTGGCAGTGATGGTAAGATGGTAAGCCTCTTCCTGGAATTTAGCTCCTTCAATCTGGCTCACATATTTTTCCTCCACTGTCAACTCGCCGCTGAATTTCTTGCCGTTGAACTGATACTTCTGAGGCAGAGGCAACAATGAAGATGGATGATTGGCACAGATGCCAGCCATGCAACAAAATATAGAAAACACAAAAAGTAAGAGTCGATTCATATTTTTTATTTAGGTTGATTCTGATGAATTATTGTTATTCACAAAGTTGATTTAGAAAGAGAGTTTATGAAGAAGAGAGGGAACAGAATTCCCTCTCTTCTCTTTTATAATCAAACAAAAACGATTTGCCTCATCGGCGAAATCAATTTCCACAATAGGCTCCTTATTTGTCGTAACCAGGAGTCTGGTGCAGCAGACCGTTCAAGCCGAGGGTGTTCTCATCGATAGGCCACAACAGCTTATCGGCATGAGCAGAAGTATATTTGGTAACATACTCAGCACCCATCAGTCGGAGGTCGTGCCAACGCTTACCCTCGAAGAGGAACTCGCGGCATCTTTCCTTCAATACAGCCTCGATGACATTGGCATCGCTGCCTACGAAAGAGTTGTTGGCATAGAATGAAGCGTCTGTATCATTAGGATAAGCCACTTCAGCCTGGTGAGCATTGAAGTACTCCTCGCCGTAAGCACGCTTTCTTACCTCGTTGATCTCAGCAGCAGGATCCTCGCCCAGCAAAGCCTTAGCCTCAGCCAAGCCCAAGAGACAGTCAGCATAGCGATAGATTGGATAATCATCGAGCCACTGGCGCTGGTTGTAACCCTCTGGCAAGGTACCCTGGAACTTATACTGGATGTTGCCAACATACTTGAGGGAACCATCCTCGTTCTTGGCATAGATATCCTTCAAGCTACCAGCCTTACGGGTATCACCATCACGATAAAGCTCCTTCCACATATCCTTGTTGAGAGAAATACGCATTACACCGTCCATATTACCCATGGCAGACTCAGCCAGAGAAGTACCATCAGCCTCATAGTAGTTCTTGAAGAACATAGAACCCATCACCAAAGTCAAGCGGAAGGTATCATTCCACATAGTCTTCTCATCCTTGCCGTAATAAACAGCGTAGATAATCTCCTTGTTCTTCTTGTTGTTAAAGGCAAATACCTTGGTAAAGTCGTTCTGCAAAGCTACGTCAGCCTTCTTCACGTCCTCATAAGCAGCCTTGGCAATCTGATAATCAGCGTTGCCGCCGCCCATCTGCTTACCACTCCAGAGATAAGCCTCACCCTTGAGCATCTTGGTAGCAGCCAGAGACCAGTAGTTTCTGCCGTTGGCAAACTTGTAGTTGTCGCCATAAGCCTTCTCTGAAGCCTCGATATCCTTCTTGATCTGAGCCATTACCTCTGCTGCAGGAGAAGCAGCCTTACCCATGTTGCCGATGCAGATGTCGCTACCCTTGGTATAGTCGGTTACTACGATGACATCGCCATAGGTTCTCAACAGCTGGAAGTACATGAAGGCACGCATACCATAGGCAGAACCCAGATAGTTATTCTTGGCAGCCTCCTTGATAATATTGGTATTCTCGGCCTTGGCAATCATCAGGTTGAGCTGGTTGATAAATCCGTAGCAGCCGCCATAGTTGCTGATGGCTGGACTTGCCTGGCTCAAGAGGTTGTTCCACATGAACTCATATCCACTACTTGCCTCACCAGAGAAAGGACTGCCACCATAGAGATTGGTACGCATCTCACCCCAAAGGTAAAGGTTGAAAGTGCGGTCGCGGAACATTGCCTGGAGACCGGTATTGGCAGAACTGAACTGGCCTTCTTCCTTCCAGTAGCCAGCATCAGTAATCTCACTTTGTGGTTCTACATCAAGACAGCTAGTCATTGAGAAGACCATGCAGCCTGCTGCAAAATATTTCAAAAACTTTTTCATTTTAGTCAAATTTTAGAATGTTACAGATAAACCGAAGAGTAATGTGCGTGGTGTTGGGTAACGACCGTTGTCAATACCTGCACCATAACCATTATACGCTGCTGGCTCTGGAGAAGCTCCGTCATAACCAGTGATGTAGAACAGGTTCTGACCTGTTACATAGAGGGAAGCATTCTGCATGCCTACTCTGCTGATCCATGTCTTTGGCAAGTTCCAGTTGAGAGTAATCTCGCGCAATGCCAGGTAGTCGCCCTTCTCGTAGAAACGGGAGCTGTTACCGTTGGCTGCGGTGTAACCGTTGTTCTCACGGGTGATATTCATCTTGTTCAACTGGTCAGCGTATGTGAAGACTGGAAGGTCTGCATCGCGGTTGGTCTCAGACCATGTATCCTTTACCTTGTCGATGAGGTTGAACGAACCCTGATACTGTCCCAAAGAACGAGCCTTGAGGTCGTTGTAGATGGTGTGACCCAATGAGTAGTCGAAACGTGCATAGAGAGATACGTTCTTGTAACCGAATGTTGTGGTGAAACCACCAGTCACATTAGGGAAGATATTACCTACTACCACGCGGTCGAGCTGACTGATATGGCCGTCGCCATTCACGTCTTCCCAGCATACATCTCCTGGCTCGATTGGCTTCCAGCCATTAGACTCCTTATACTTCTTACCGGTTGCAGGGTTGATCTGGTCTGCCAAACCTGGACCATAAAGATGTGCGATGTCGTCAACACGCTCGTTGGCATTTGCCTTTACATCGTCCCAATCTCTGAAGATATGCTGCTGCTGGTAACCTACCAGGTCGCCCAACTTACCACCTTCACGGTATCCACCAATCCACTTGGATGGGGTCTTGCCGTTGGCATCCACCTTGCCTGCTGCTACCTCGTAACCACCAATCTGGTTGTTTGGCTTGTCGCTGCTTGGCAACTGGAGAACCTTGTTGGCTACAGAAGTGAGGTTAGCTGTAACATCCCACTTGAAGTCCTTGCTGTTGATGATGTTGGCACGTACCTCCATCTCGAAACCAGAGTTGCGGAGCTTACCCAAGTTAGTCTTCATGCTAGAGAAACCGGTGTAACCTGGCAAGCTGATATCAGTGAGCAAGTTATTGGTTGTACGGTTATAGTAGTCGAGGATGAAGCCCAGACGGTTGTTGAAGAAACCGATATCGAGACCTGCCTCGAACGACTTACTCTGCTCCCACTTCAACGCTGTGTTGGTAAGGGTTGAGTTATAGTAACCAGTCTGACCGCCATAGTTGCCATACTTCTTGTAAAGACCATAGATATCGAAGTTACCGATACCGTTTACGTTACCGTTGATACCATAACTTACACGTGGCTTCAAGTTGCTGATGACGCTGGAAATCTTAGAGTTCTTCCAGAAATCCTCCTCCATGATGTTCCAACCTGCAGATACACCTGGGAAGAAACCCCAGCGGTTGTCCTTCAACTTAGAGATACCGTCGTAACGATAGGTGAAAGAGAAGAGATACTTCTGCTTGAAGTCGTAGTTCACACGACCGAAGAGAGACTCGATACGATAACCGGTCTTGCTGCTGCTTGTAGCTGTACGGTTAGCACCAACGTTCAGGGTATGGATGGTATCGAATGGAGAGTTCTCTGTACTTGCATTAAAGTTAAAGTACTGATAGTCGAAGTACTCACCACCAATCATGGCATCCACATTGTGATTCTCGAAGAAGGTATCGTGATAGTTCAAGGTACCGCTCAACTGAATCTGAGTGAAGCGTGTGATGTTGGCATAAGCACCACGGGTCTGGTTAGGAGAGCCCTGGTTCTGCTGCTGGTAAGACTTATTGAAGCTCTCGTACTGGTAATCGTAGTGATACAGAGAAGAGTTTGCAGTGAAGACCAACTTCTTAGGAATGATGTTCAAATCGAAGCCCAGGTTGTAGGTCTGCTTACGTGTACCATCAGTACTGGTCAAGCGAGAACGGTAGTACTCTGGGTTACCGTCACCTGTACCCCAACCAGAAGCTGGAGTGCCATCCTCCAGATATGGATTCCAGGTAGGACGCTGTGAACGGGAACGATAGAAGAACTCGTATGTACCGATCCACAGAGAAGGCTGCTTAGCCCAGCTGTAGGTAGTACCTGCCTTTACATTCAGGAAAGGAAGTACCCAGTAAGAACCGTTGAAAGCGCCATTGAAACGCTTGTAGCCTGTACCCTTGACAGCACCATCCTCATTGTAGTAACCGAGACTTGCAGAGAAGGTACCCTTATCATTACCGCCAGAGAGGCTCAGGTAGTGATCCTGGGTAAGCGCTACATCGTGGAAGGTTGCATCTTCCATCTGACCGCTGTAATCCTTATAGAGAATCTGCTTGCCCTCGTAGTATGGGTCGTCCATTACCTGCCAGCCCTCACTCTGGAGATGCTTGGTATCATCATTGAGATAACGGATATCAAACAACTTGTTACCGATACCATAACCCATCTGGTTATCTACAGCACCTGCACTTGGAGCATTATTGGCATAACGCTTGTAACCCAAGCGGTTGTAGTAGATATAATCATGTGCATTGAGGAAATCGTAACCCTGACGGGAGAAGTTCATACCGAGCTTAGCCTTGTAGTTAACTGTGGTCTTACCAGCCTGACCATTCTTGGTCTGAACCAGAATTACACCACCGTTGGCACGGGCACCGTAGATAGCGGTAGAAGCGGCATCCTTCAACACCTGGATTGACTCGATGTCTGAAGGGTTGATATCGCTCAAGCTCTCACGGATGATACCATCCACAACGATGAGGGCACCATTATGGCCACCCGTGATAGAAGCACCACCACGCAGGGTGATGTTAGGGCTTGCACCTGGCTGACCAGACTCACTGATAACACGGAGACCTGTTACTGTACCCTGCAACGCATTACCCACGTTGCTGACAGCAGCCTTCTCCAATACCTTGTTATCCATCTTAGAGATAGCTGTGGTCAAGGTGGCACGCTTCTGCTGACCGCCATAACCTGTTACCACCACCTCGGCAAGCACCTGCTTGTTTTCGCTCATGGTTACGCTGATAGGCTGACCCTCGAACTTGATTTCCTGTGAATCGTAGCCGATGTAGGAAATCACGATGATGTCGCCCTTCTTCACGTTGCTCAAAGAGAATTTACCGTCCAAGTCGGTAACAGTACCATTGGAAGTACCCTTTACGAGTACAGAAGCACCGATAACGGTTTCTCCAAGGTCATCAACAACCACACCTGTACAGGTAGAGGTCTGCTGCGTGACACTTACTGCCAAGCTGTTAGTACCTGCGAATGCTGGCGAAGCGCCCATGCATCCCAAAGATACTGCCATGACTAATTGTTTCAAATCTGAGTTCATGTTCATAAGTTGATAATTAGTTATTGTTATTTATATCTATTATTTGTTATCTGCTCAATGCTCAGGTTATAGAATCGGATGTCGTAATAATCATCCGTCTGGGTTTTAGGATTTCTGAATGCATTCTCCTCCAGAAGGAAGTAGATGCTGCCATCCTTGCCCTGAACCATGGTTGAGTAAGCCGATGTTGTGTTGCTCAACTGATAGCAGCCTTCCCAGTTCTTGGCGATAGCCTCTGGAGTAGCATAATCAGCAGGAGTCTCCAATGCCTT
>ULSN01060985.1_pt1 | contig 13834 bp, 8 predicted proteins | sample 1956771 | NCBI WGS metagenome assembly ULSN01 (sample SAMEA4835709, study PRJEB28245) | human gut metagenome | biome: gut microbiome; material: fecal sample | place: Denmark | collected 2008
CCTATGTGAAAAGGCGGGTATCAGCCCAGCATCCGTCACCAAAATGGGCCGGAATGGGCATGTCACCACAGAGATACTCGTGAAAATTTGTGCGGCGCTGGATTGCAGGATTGAGGATATTGTGGAGATTGTGCCGGATAAAAAGTGAATTTTGGCAATTGCTGTTTTACGATATTGGAACTGAATCATTACAAAGCTCTAATTATTGAGGTGGGTAAATGCAAATTATCGATAATATCAATCATATTGTCAAGAATGACCTACAAGAGAACATTCGGGCAGGAAGTAAGCTGTCTATTGCTGCGGCATGTTTTTCGATTTATGCATACCAAGAGTTGAAGAAACAGCTCGAGGGCATTGATGAGCTACGCTTCATTTTTACCTCACCAACTTTTGTAACTGAAAAAGCATCTAAAGCACAGCGGGAGTTCTATATCCCTCGTATTTCAAGAGAGCGTAGTTTGTATGGTACAGAGTTTGAAGTAAAACTCCGCAATGAGCTGACACAAAAGGCGGTTGCAAGAGAATGCGCAGACTGGATCAAACACAAAGCTGTTTTCAAATCGAATGTCACGCAGGAACAGATGATGGGCTTTATGACAGTCGATGGGAGCACCTATATGCCAATCAACGGTTTTACCACTGTTGACCTCGGCTGTGAGCGCGGTAACAACGCTTATTATCCGGTACAGAAAACTGAAAGCTATGAGAATGCTAATTATTTTCTTAAACTTTTTGAACAACTTTGGAATGATAAAAATAGACTACAAGAAGTTACAGATGTTGTGATTGAAAATATTTCTGCGGCGTATCGAGAAAACGCGCCTGAATATATTTACTTTGTTGCGCTTTATAATATTTTCAACGAATTCCTTGATGATATATCTGAAGATGAATTGCCTAACGAGGCAACGGGCTTTAAGGAAAGCAAAATCTGGGGAATGCTTTATAACTTCCAGCGCGACGCTGTTCTTGCCATCATCAGCAAGCTTGAGAAATTCAACGGCTGCATTCTGGCAGATAGCGTAGGTCTTGGTAAAACCTTCACTGCGCTTGCCGTCATCAAGTATTACGAGAACCGCAACAAATCTGTGCTTGTTCTCTGCCCCAAAAAGCTCTCTGAGAACTGGAATACATACAAGGGCAACTATATCAACAATCCCATTGCGACAGATCGACTGAGATATGATGTCCTCTATCATACCGACCTTTCCCGTGAGCATGGGCAGTCGAACGGAATTGACCTTGACCGCCTGAATTGGGGCAACTATGATCTTGTTGTCATTGATGAGAGCCACAACTTCCGCAACGGCGGTGAGGTGTCCGGCGAGGATGCAAAGGAAAACCGCTATCTGAAGCTACTTAATAAAGTCGTCCGTGCCGGAGTGCGAACAAAGGTGCTTATGCTCTCAGCAACACCGGTCAATAACAAGTTTATCGACCTAAAAAATCAACTTGCACTTGCCTATGAGGGCGACGCTTCACAGATGAACAAAAAGCTCGACACGACCAAAAGCATTGATGAAATTTTCCGCCAGGCACAGAAGGCTTTCAACGCATGGAGCAAGCTTCCTGCCGACGAACGCACGACGGATGAGCTTTTGCGGACGCTGGATTTTGACTTCTTTGAATTGCTGGACAGCGTGACGATTGCACGGTCAAGAAAGCACATTGAAAAGTATTACAACACTTCTGACATCGGCAAATTTCCGGAGCGTCTGCCGCCGATTTCGCTGCGTCCCTGCTTGACCGATTTGAATGATGCAATCAACTATAACGATATTTACAATCTGCTCATGTCGTTGAGCCTGACGATCTATACGCCGTCGAATTATATCATGCCGTCGAAACTGGCAAAGTACATCGACATAACGCACCACAAAGGAAACAGCCTGACCCAGCAAGGACGTGAAGAAGGCATTCGCCGTCTTATGAGTATCAACCTTCTCAAGCGGCTGGAAAGCTCGGTTGCTTCTTTCCGCCTGACGATTGACCGCATTAAAAAGCTGATCAACGATACGATTGGGACGATCAAAAATTATCAGTCTGGGGACTGCGTCCTGAATCTGACGGAGATTTCCGGCGCAGAAGATTTTGATTACGACGATCAGAACACTGATTTCTTCTCTGTTGGCAAGAAGATCAAAATTGACCTTGCTGACATGGACTATGTTTCATGGATGCGTGAGCTTGAAAAGGACGCTGAAAATCTTGAGCTTCTGTCTGTCATGATTGCTGACATCACGCCGGAGCATGACACAAAGCTACAAACGCTGTTTGACTTGATCCGCAAGAAAATTGAGCAGCCAATCAATCCCGGTAATAAGAAGATCATTATCTTCACTGCATTCTCTGATACCGCCGATTACCTCTTTGCAAACGTCAGCAAATTCGCAAAAGAGAACTTCGGACTGGAAACGGCAGAGATCACCGGCACAGTTGACGGTAAGGCTACCATTCCAAAGCTCCGGGCAGACCTCAACACGGTTCTAACCTGTTTCTCACCCGTTTCCAAAGGAAAGTCGGTACTCCTGCCCGGAAGTACCGATGAGCTTGATATTCTGATTGCAACTGACTGTATTTCCGAAGGTCAGAACTTGCAGGACTGCGACTACCTCATCAACTACGACGTTCATTGGAACCCTGTTCGCATTATCCAGCGGTTCGGACGAATTGACCGTATCGGCAGTAAAAATGACCATATCCAGCTTGTAAACTTCTGGCCGGATATGGACCTTGATGAATACATCAACCTGAAAAGCCGCGTGGAAACCCGCATGAAGATTTCGGTCATGACCTCCACCGGTGACGATGACCTGATCAATGCCGAGGAAAAAGGCGACCTTGAATATCGTCGTGCGCAGCTCAAGCGGCTGCAAGAAGAAGTTGTGGACATTGAGGATATGACGAGCGGTATTTCTATCATGGATTTGGGACTCAACGAGTTCCGGCTTGATCTGCTCGAATACATGAAACGGCATGAGGACATTGAAACCGCGCCGAAGGGACTGCACACCGTTGTTGCGCAGACAGAAGATGCTCCTGCCGGTGTGATTTTCGTCCTTCGGAACATCAACAACAGCGTAAACATTGATAATCGAAACCGTATTCACCCCTTCTACATGGTCTACATCAGTGAAGAAGGTGAAATAGCCTGCGATTATCTCAATCCGAAGAGATTGCTCGACACCATGCGTCTGCTCTGTCGTGGCAAGGGTGAGCCTTGTGCAGAGCTTTGCAAACGATTCAATGACGAAACAGACGACGGACGCAAAATGGGTGAAATCTCTGAGCTGCTGAGCGAGGCGATTAATTCCATTATTGACGCGAAAGAAGAAAATGATATTGACAGCCTGTTCAAAAGCGGCGGAACAACTGCGCTGCTCAGTGCGGTTTCGGGACTCGATGATTTTGAGCTGATTTGCTTCTTGGTTGTGAAATAGCAATCTATCATTGAAAAAGATAGACTTAATTTCGGAAGATGCTCTGGGAGGATTACAACATGTCTAAATTGAATGTTGATCAGAAAACGATAAAAGATTTATTTCAGGATAAAAAAGCTGACTTTCTGATTCCGGACTATCAGCGCCCTTATGCGTGGGGAGAAACAGAATGCCAAACTCTATGGGATGATATTTTTTCATTCGCAATTCCTGACGAGGGCCGGGTAGAATTTGACAGCAATAGCGAATACTTCCTTGGCCCAATTGTTACCTTCAGAAATACAAATTTCAAAATGGAAGTCATTGACGGACAGCAACGGCTTACCACACTAATGCTCCTTCTAAGGGCCTTTTATACGAAGTTTGGTCATATGCAGGACAAGGCTTCCGTCGCAACTAAGCAAAATATCGAAAAATGCATATGGAAAACGGATGAGTTTGGCGAGCCGGATATGGCAACGCTAAAGATAGATTCTGAGGTGGCAACAGACAAAGATAAGAATGAATTTCTTGATATTCTTCGGACAGGTACGGTGAAACCTGAACAAAAAAGTCATTATGCAAATAATTTCAAGTTTTTCCAAGGCTGCATTGATTCCTTCTTGGCAAAATATCCAACATACTTCGCTTATCTCCCAACCAGAATTATGAATAACTGTATTTTGCTGCCAATTGAGGCTGAATCGCAAGATACCGCACTGCGTATTTTTTCAACCTTAAATGATCGCGGTATGCCACTTTCTGATTCTGACATTTTTAAGGCGCAGTTTTATAAATTCTATACCGGCAAGGGGGAAAAAGATGCCTTTATTAAGCGATGGAAGGAACTTGAGGAACTTACTGAAAAAATATTCCATCCGATAAATGGTACGCCAATGGATGAGTTGTTTACCCGCTATATGTACTTTGTTCGTGCCAAAATGGGAATCAAGTCGTCTACAACGGAAGCGTTGCGCAAGTTTTATGAGAAAGACAATTATGCGCTTTTAAAGAAAGACAGTACATTCAACGATATGATTACCCTTGCTCACTTCTGGGAGGATGTTTCCAACCAGGATAGGGATCGGTTCTCCCCGCGGATTTTGCACAGATTATTTGTGCTAAACTATGCGCCAAATGGTATGTGGACGTATTTTGTATCCGTTTATTTTATGAAAAACAAAGATGCCAATGGCATGCTTGACGACGACGCATTTTACCAGTTTCTCAATAGAATTACAGGATTTATCTGGACTTATGCGGTTACTAATCCCGGAGTAAACGCACTTCGTACTCCTGTGTATGCTGAAATGGTCAATATCGTCAATAATCGGCCAGTATCTTTTGACGGTTTCAAATTTGAACCGGCAACCGTAAAAAGCATGTTTGCAAACTTCACATTTAGCAATACTCGTCCAATCACAAAGTCTATGCTTGCATGGTGGGCTTTCCAAGATGATCTACAGGAATTGATTTCTCTGGAAACAGTTTTGGAAATTGAACACATATATGCTCGCAATCGCTTTGACAAAGACAAATCGCTGTCAGATGTAAAGAATTTGGAGGCGATCGGTAATAAGGCTCTCCTTGAAAAACGAATCAACATTCGTGCTGCCGATTATCGGTTTTCTGATAAGATTAAATACTATCAAGGATTTACGAATAGCCGAAACCAGAAAAAAGAAGGCACAAAGAATCATGAGCTGATTAATCTGGCCACAGCGGCGGATTTTACAGAGGATGATATCCGCAATCGCACGAGTCAGATTATGACTGCATTTTTGACTTTCCTATCAGAAAACAGCCTTACGAAATAGGTAAATAGGAATTACTGGGGAAAGAGGACTTGAGTATGCTTGGCTTCCCTGTATCAACGGAGTTCAACAAAAGAATACCAAAGCAGAAATTCTATGAGAATCTTGATGTTTCCCCTGCTTTGCGCCGTGTGTTTGTCGATCAGATCCGGCTGGTGTACTGGCGAAATAAGCTGGCAGCGTCTACGCTGAATATCGCGGCGGGCGAAGCAGTGACCGAGATCGAAGTGTTTGAGGTGCGGCTGAACGATCCGCAGCTTGACGAAGCTGTGCTAAAACAAATCGACAAGGAAATCCCGTACCATATCCTCTTTATTCTGACCTGTGACGGCAAGGCTCAAGCGTGGATCGGCTATAAAGAAGCTGCCGTATCCGGCAGCAACGCCTTCAAAGTCAGCCGCTATTATCATACCGAGTGGATGCAGGAAGACGCACTGCATCTCAGCATCGACGGCTTGAATATGGATGCCGTCTACGAAAGACTTGTCCGCCAAATCGCCGGGGACAAGCTGCAAACAGATTCCGGCGAGAGTCTGAAAAGATCTGTCGAGCGGGATGAAAAGAAGAAGCAGCTTGAGAAGCAGATTGCCGCGCTGGAAAGCAAAATGCGGCGAGAAAAGCAGCTAAATAGGCAGATGGAAATGAACGCGAAGCTTAAAAAACTCCGAATCGAACTAAAGCAGATGACATGAAGGAGGTTGTAGTGTGCCAAGCGTAAATACAAAGAGAATAGAAGAATCTGCAACTACAGCCCTGAAAGCTGCATTGCTAAGGTGCCCCATACTTGAGTCATACATCGACTCAAATGATAAGACGCCTTCGTGGGATGGGACAGTATTCGTATATAAATCTGAGAAGACAAAAAAAGAAGACCTTGCTGGTCGTGTTCCAATCCAGATTAAAGGGACAGAGAAGGTTATTGTGTCTGATACCGCAACTTTTTCGTGTAGTATCGCAGATTTGAATAATTACTATAAAGATGGGGGCTGTATTTTCTTTCTTATAAGCGTCGATTTAAGTTCGGGCAATTCAAGAATATTCTATAAGACTTTGCTTGTTGTTGACCTTGACAAGATAATCAAGGGTGCCGGAAAACAAAAGACCAGCACAATTCACTTGAATCTTTTTCCTGCTGAGGCTAATGAGATTTCTAACATTTTTATGGAGTTCACAGACAATGTGCATAAGCAAATGGGCTTCATCGGAAAAGACATTCCTACTTTTGAATCCTTGGAAGCAAACGGCGCGGAGATTACTTCCTTAACTTTTACTGCATCGGGTATTGGATTAACTATGGATGAGATTCCCAAGTTCCTGTCTACACATGACTTTTATCTGTATGCAAAGGTCAAAGGCTTGGATGTGGATGTCCCCATTGATAAGGTCACAAATGCGGTTATATCAAAGCCTGTGGACGGAGAGGTGCGGATAAGAGATCGGTGTTTCTTTCCTGCCTATCGAGTGGTGTACGAGAATGGAAATTCCATCATTCGCATTGGCAAAGGGATTAGTGTTGCCTTAAAAGCAGAGGAAAACCAGATTACAGTACACACAGACAGGCCGGATACTCTGTCCGACTTTATTATTGAAGCAGACTTCTTTATAGAACTGGTTGAACAGGAAGAATTAACACTGAACGGGGTGACTATCCCGCTTAATGGTGCATCGTTGACAGATTTGCAAGAGAGAAAGAAAAACCTTGAATACTGCAAGGATGTTAAAAAGATGCTGGATTATTTAGGTGTGACCGAAGAACTTCTCCTAAACGATTTGTCAGAAAATGATGAGAAGAATCTAAGGAACTTTACAGGAGCGGTGCTATACAACCGGAAAATAGGGTTCCCCAATATGGAACAGGATCAGTTCTATGGTGCGTTCAAAATTGCAAATCTTGTGATTTGGATTTGGGCGAAGAGGCAATTAGACGGTATGTATAGCATAGATAGTTTCTTCAAGTTGCATCAGATTGCACTTTTTACAGATGACGATGTTGATTTGAAAAAGCCTATCCAGGCATCGCAATTTGTACTGTTTGATAAAAAAGGGCTGGTTCATATCTCTAATATGGACTATGAAATGGTTTACTCGGACATATCCCAGACGCCCCCTTCTCCTGAGTATTGCACGAAGGTTAACTTTTTAGTCCTTGACATGATAGGTGCATACGATGAGCAGACAAGGCACGATGAGAAGTTGCTTAACTTGGCAGAAAAGATATGTGACTGGTTGAAAAGTATCGAGTCCATGATTGACCCGGAGGTTCTGCTTCTTAATAAACTCCAAATCACTAAGCGTCGCAGAACACTTTCTATGAGCGAGATTATTGAACTTGCCAAGCTCACAGAAAATAGTTATCCACCAGCAACAAGATGTGGATCATACTTGCTCATGGACGCTGATGAAGAGGCACAAAAGTGCTTTGACGAGCTTCCGCTCATAGCACAAGAAGAATTTTTGAAATATCCGATTTGCCACTTTGGTAAACCCACAATGAAGGAGGATAAAACCAATGGATAAACTACGCATGGAATCGCCGGATATGACGGCGCTGAACATAGACCGCATTGCTGCCCTGTTTCCGAACTGCATCACGGAGATGCTGGACGAGGAACACAGCACGCCGGAGAAGAAGGTGTACAAGCGGGCGGTCAATTTTGAGCTGCTGAAACAGATGCTCTCGCCGGACGTGGTGGACGGCGACGAGGCATACGAGTTCACATGGGTGGGCAAGAAGGCAGCAATCGTGGAAGCCAATAAGCCGATTCGGAAGACCCTGCGCCCTGTGCTGAAAGATGAGACTATTCCGACTGGAGCCGATAGTGAGGGGAAACCATATTGCAGCAGCGGTAGTAAGGACTGGGACACCACCGAAAACCTCTACATCGAGGGCGACAATCTGGAAGTCCTCAAGCTCTTGCAGGAGAGCTATCTTGGCAAGGTCAAGATGATCTATATCGACCCGCCGTACAACACCGGCAACGACTTCATCTATGCCGATGATTTCATGCGCTCGCAGGAAGAAGAAAACGCACAGATGGGAATGTACGACGAGGACGAAAACCGCCTGTTCAAGAATACCGACACCAATGGACGATTCCATTCCGACTGGTGCAGCATGATTTATTCCCGGCTGATGCTGGCAAGAAATCTGCTGACGGAGGATGGGGTTATCTTTATCAGCATCGATGATAATGAGCAGGAAAATTTGAAGAAAATATGTGATGAAGTTTTTGGGGCAGAGAATTTTATTGCGCAGTTGATTTGGGAAAAGAAATTTGCGCCACAAAATGATGATAAATATATTACAGCAGTTCATGATTATATACTCGTTTATGCAAAGGTCAAAAGCATGTGGTCGCCTAAGTTGCAGAAGCGGAACGACGATGCGTTACAAAAATTTAAAAACCCGGATAATGATCCCAGAGGAGTATGGACCAGCGGCGATTTAACATCAAAAACCAAAGCGCAAGGACATTCCTATGCAATTGTTTCGCCATCAGGCAAAGCGTTTTATCCCCCGGAGGGACGACAGTGGCCCCTGCTTACGAAACATATCTAAAACTTAAAGATGATAATCGCTTATGGTTTGGAGAAAATGGGACTAATGTACCACGCCAAAAGCAATTTCTAAGCGAAATCCAGTCCGGAATTGTTCCAACCTCTATTCTATTTTATTCTGAATGTGGGCATAACCAAGAAGCAAAAAAAGAACTAATTTCGCTTATGTCAGGTATAGGGAATTCTTTTGAAACACCTAAACCGACACGTTTGTTGCGTAAAGTATTAGGCCTTGTAAATCTTTCTGATGATGATATTATCCTCGACTTCTTCTCCGGCTCTGCCACCACTGCCCACGCCGTCATGCAGCTCAACGCCGAGGACGGCGGACACCGCAAATTCATCATGGTACAGCTTCCCGAACCGTGTGATGAAGCAAGCGAAGCCTGCAAAGCAGGTTACAAGAACATCTGCGAAATCGGCAAAGAGCGCATCCGCCGTGCCGGTGAAAAACTATTACAGGATGTAACTTCCGGCAAAGGAAACATAAAGGGCGAAGGCTGGGGGTGCGGAATGCCTACGACGCAGGAAGACCGCGCTTTTGCTATCAAAAATATTCTCGACATCGGTTTCCGCGTTCTCAAGCTGGACGATACCAATATGAAGGACGTCTACTATGCGCCGGATGATTACGATCAGAATATGCTTGCCGGTCTGGAATCCAACATCAAGGATGACCGCACCGACCTTGACCTGCTGTTCGGCTGCCTGATCGACTGGGGCTTGCCCCTGTCCCTGCCGTACAAGTCCGAGCAGTTGGGCGGCTGCACTGTCCACACCTACAACGACGGCGACCTCATCGCCTGTTTTGACACGGACATTCCCGAAAGTGTGGTCAAGGAGATTGCACAGCGCCGCCCGCTCCGTGCCGTCTTCCAGGATTCCGGCTTTGCGTCCAGCCCGGAGAAGATCAACGTGTTCGAGATTTTCAAGCTCTATATGCCGGAGGATGCAAATGACATTTCCAAGCGTGTGAGGGTGATCTGATGAACGCCGACTTGTTAGTCTATCAAGCAAAGGCATTTTATAACGCATATATAGCACTTGACCAACTAAGCCGGGACGATTCAGATACGCTGCTTTTGCTTTTTGCCCCTTTAGTTGTAAACGGCGCATTTTCTGTCGAATTAGCACTCAAGGCAATTTTAGCTAAAAACCAAATTGAATATGGAAAAGAGCACAACTTGCTAATTCTTTTTCAGATGCTTCCGAAATCCTTTCAACAGGAACTTTGGGCATACTTAATCGAAAAGGCACCGGAGTATGCGGGCTTTGAAAAAGGACTCGATGAGCTTATTTTGCTCTCAAACGCCTTCGTTGACTGGCGTTACGCATTTGAGGGAAAACCTGTACCTTCGATAGAATCTCGCTTTTTAGCGGCTTTTGCAAATGCAGCGGTTCATACAATGTTTTCTTACTATAATGCGGATTTACTTCCTGCGACTAAAACGGAATCAAACAATGAGATTGAGCAGAGGTTTCATGAAAACCGCGAAAAATGTAAGGAAATCAATTTGAAAATGATCCAAAAGAAAACCAAGGAGCATCAGTTATGAAACTCCAATTCAAACATCAAAAATTTCAAGCGGATGCGGCAAAAGCGGTTGTTGACGTCTTTGCCGGACAGCCATATCTCACGCCTACATACATGATGGACAGAGGCCTTGAAGATGGTGAGCAGCAAGCAATCGCAACGATGGACGATTTTACCGGCTGGCGCAATGAGCGTATTGTACCGGAACTTTCCGACAGCCTAATTTTGGAGCATCTGCAGAAGGTACAGCGCGCCAATCAGATCAAGCCGTCGGACAAGCTGGAAGGTCGTTATAACCTGACGATTGAAATGGAAACCGGTGTCGGCAAGACCTATACCTACATCAAGACCATGTATGAGCTGAACAAGCACTACGGTTGGAGCAAGTTCATCGTGGTTGTGCCGAGCATTGCTATCCGCGAGGGCGTTTATAAGTCTTTTCAGGTGACACAGGAGCATTTCGCGGAGGAATACGGCAAGAAAATCCGGTTCTTCATCTACAATTCTGCTCAGCTCACGGAAATTGACCGCTTTGCATCGGATAGCTCCATCAATGTCATGATCATCAACTCTCAGGCGTTCAATGCCAAGGGCAAGGACGCGCGGCGTATTTACATGAAGCTGGACGAGTTCCGTTCCCGCCGCCCAATCGACATTGTTGCAAAGACAAACCCGATTCTGATTATTGACGAGCCGCAATCAGTGGAAGGTAAGCAGACGAAGGAACGACTGAAAGAGTTTTGCCCACTGCTGACACTGCGATACTCTGCCACGCATAAGTCGGACAGCATCTATAACATGGTCTATCGTCTCGATGCAATGGAGGCGTACAACAAGCGGCTGGTCAAAAAGATCGCCGTTAAGGGTATCACGGAGTCCGGCAGCACAGCGACCGAAGGCTTTGTCTATCTGGAAAGCATCAATCTTTCCAAAGCTGACCCGACAGCAACCATTCAGTTTGATTGCAAGGGTGCCAACGGCATACGTAAGAAAACTGCGACGGTCGCCGAACGATACAATCTCTACGATAACTCCAATTACCTTGACGAATACAAAGATGGCTTTGTGGTCAAGGCTATTGATGGGCGTGATAACTCTGTGGAGTTCCTGAACGGTATCAAAATCTTTGCCGGTGATGTGATCGGCAAGGTCAGTGAAGACCAGCTTCGCCGCATTCAAATCCGCGAAACGATTCTTTCTCACTTGGAGCGGGAGCGCCAGCTTTTCCATAAGGGCATCAAAGTCCTGTCCCTGTTCTTCATCGATGAGGTTGCGAAGTACAAGCAGTACGACGAGGCTGGGCATCCGTTCAACGGCATCTATGCGGATATGTTCGAGGAAGAGTACAACGACATTCTCAGCTCCATGCAGCGGGAAATCGGAGATGAGGACTACATTCGGTATCTGGACGCGATTTCCGCCCATGATACCCATGCTGGTTACTTCTCTGTTGACAAAAAGGGTAAAATGACTGACAGCAAGCTCTCTGACAAAAAGGAAGGCACCTCCGACGATATTGACGCCTATGACCTGATCATGAAGAATAAGGAACTGCTTCTGGATCGTGATCCGAAAAAATCCCCGGTGCGTTTCATTTTCTCGCATTCCGCGCTGCGCGAAGGCTGGGATAACCCGAACGTGTTCCAGATTTGCACGCTGAAACAGAGCAGCAGCGAGGTTCGCAAACGGCAGGAAGTCGGTCGTGGATTGCGCCTCTGTGTCAATCAGGACGGCGAGCGTATGGATGCCAACGTCCTCGGCAATGATGTTCATTCTATCAATGTGCTGACCGTTATTGCCAGTGAGAGCTATGACAGCTTTGCAAAAGGCTTGCAAAGTGAGCTTGCCGATGCGGTTGCAGGCCGCCCCGTGGCTGTTACTGCCGATCTCTTCAAGGGCAAGGTCATTGTGGATGCCAAAGGCAACGAACAGGTTGTGGACGGCGATACGGCGCAGGCGATCTTTGAGGATTTGATCTATAACGGATATGTCAAGCGCGGTGTTCTGACCGATAAGTATTATGCCGACAAAGCAAACGGTACGATTCAGGTTGCAGAGGAAGTGGCAGACAGCCGCGATTCTGTAATCAATATTCTTGATTCCGTCTATGACAGCCGCGCCATGCAACCGGAGAACGCCCGCGACAAGAACATCGAGCTGCAAGTTGACCCTAATAAGCTCGCCATGCCGGAGTTCAAGGCTCTCTGGAAGCGCATCAGCCCGAAATCCGTGTATGTAGTGGACTTTGACACCAATGAACTTGTTGACAAGGCGATTGCATCCATCAACCGAAATCTCCATGTGCCAAAGATCTACTTCAAGGTTGAAACTGGCGCAATGGATGAGATCAAGTCAAAGGACTCGCTTCTTGACGGAAGTGCATTCTCGAAGTCAAAGTCATCTACTTATGACAGCAGCAAGCAAATCCGTGCCAACAGCAGTGTGAAGTATGATCTGATTGGCAAGCTGGTCGGAGAGACCGGTTTGACACGAAAAGCAGTCGTTGCAATTCTGACCGGCATTGAGAAATCCGTTTTTGAGCAGTTCAAATTCAATCCAGAAGAGTTCATTATCAAAGCAGCCGCTTTGATCAATGACGAAAAGGCAACTGCAATCATTCAACACATCACCTACAATGTGCTGGACGAGCATTACGATACGGATATCTTTACCGAACCGACCATCAAGGGCAAGCTCGGAACGAACGCGATGAAGGCGCAGCGACATCTATACGACCATATCGTGTATGATTCTACAAACGAACGAGATTTTGCGACCGATCTGGACACGAACGCAGATGTTGCAGTTTATGTGAAGCTGCCGGACAGCTTCTATATTGCAACACCGGTGGGGCATTATAATCCAGACTGGGCGATTGCTTTCTATGAAGGTACCGTCAAACACATCTATTTTGTTGCCGAGACAAAAGGCTCTATGTCCTCTATGCAGCTCCGGCTCATTGAGGAATCCAAAATCCACTGCGCAAGAGAACATTTCAAAGCAATAAGTAACGGAAATGTGGTTTATGATGTCGTGGACAGCTACCAGACGCTTCTTGAACGAGTGATGAAATAACTCGCAACTTATGAGTTGAGAGTTGAATTGATGGGGAGATGCCTATGGACGCACGAAAGCGCTTAATCATCATAAAGGGAAAAGACCAGACGGACTCGGTTGCGAGCTTTCAGTTCCATGACGGGAAGTGCGAGGTCGTCTATACCAGTGCGCCCAATAAGTCGTACAGCTTTCAGCGTAGCAATGTGGAGATCCTACCCCTGCAAAAGAAGATCGACCCTGCGCAGGTGATTGTCACCGCAAATGGGCAGACCATAAGCGAAATTGATGAGATTCTCGACTTCGGTGGGTATTATCGTATTGTCCGCAACGGAAAGAGAGATTTATCATTCCGTAGGAGCGAAGTGCAGTTCCAGCAAAATTGCCTGACAGACGGTAAAAATCAAGAAACATTCCAATATTTCAAGGAGACTGCCGCTGCAATCAGTCTG
>ULSN01025374.1_pt1 | contig 13678 bp, 11 predicted proteins | sample 1956771 | NCBI WGS metagenome assembly ULSN01 (sample SAMEA4835709, study PRJEB28245) | human gut metagenome | biome: gut microbiome; material: fecal sample | place: Denmark | collected 2008
AGTAAACACATTACCCATGATTATTTTTTAGCATTCTTAACTCATCATACAGCTTTGCCCCTCTCCTTCACGCGCTTAGGATGCACCTGGCCAGATTATACATCTTCTCATAATGCTGACGAAACATTCATTATATATTCTTTTCCTGTTTCATACACTATCTATACAGTTGAGCCCAGCAAAAAACTAAGCAAAACTCTGGCTTTTTCCCTATCTCCTCTTCATCAAAACATAGATGATGACGGGGGCGCCGAACAGCGGGGTGACGGCATTCAGGGGGATGATGCCACCGTCCGACGGAAGGGTGCAGAAGAGATTGCAGAGAAGGGCAATGGATGCACCCATCAGCATCGTGACGGGCAACAGACGGCGATGATTCTCCGTGCTGATGATGAGGCGGGCGATATGCGGCGTTGCCAGACCGATGAAGGCAATGGGACCGCAGAAGGCGGTAACCACAGCCGTAAGAAGACCGGTGATGATGAGCAGAACGATGCGCAGACGCCTGATGTTGAAACCCAAATTCTCGGCATACTGTTCGCCTAACAGCATGGCGTTCAGCGGTTTTACAAGAAGCAGAGACGCAGCCAGGGCAATGAGGGCCAACGGGATGAAGAACATCACCTGCTGGCTCGAAACATTGCCAAAGCTGCCCATGCCCCAAACCATATACGATTTCACGCCCTCTGCCGTACTGAAGAAATTGAGCAATGAGATGGCGCTGCTTGCCAGATAGCCCACCATCAGTCCGATGATGAGCAGTACCGTATGGCTGCGCACAATGGCAGAAAAGAAGGTGATGATGCCCATCACCACCATAGCCCCTATAAAGGCTGCGATGAGGATAGCCAGGAAACCGCCGATGGCATAGTTGCCGGCATCGCCCAGAAAACCTACCCCTAAATCATCCAGGGCAATATTGCCGCCAAAGGCAAGCATCACGATGGCTACCGCCAGTCCGGCTCCGCTGCTGATACCGAACACGTCAGGACCCGCCAGAGGGTTGCGGAAGGCTGTCTGCAGGAGCAAGCCGCTCGTGGCGAGGGCTGCGCCCGAAAGCAAAGCGGCAATCGCCGCCGGCAGTCGCGATTCCAACAGAATATAGCGGTAGGTTTCGTCAGACTGAGAGCCCGAAATAATCGCCCCCACGTCCTGCCATGGGATGTTTACACTCCCCCATGCCAGGTTGGCGAAAAACAGTATGATAATGGCGATTGCCCCTAAAACGATGGTTTTCATTCACTAAAACTATTTCTTGTAAAAACTCTGATTAAAGCCCTATTTCTTATAGAATCTCAATTTGCCGAACCGCTCGCCATGAGCCAGGATGATGAACTCTCTGAGCAGCAGTTCGGGATGGAAACTCGTAAGCTCGAAATAAGGTACCGTAGAGGTATCTACCTGATAGATATTACCTCGGTTGAAGGCTGCAAGAGCCTTGTAGCCGTCATATTCCTGAAGCAGTTGAGCCTGCGACAAAGGGGCACCACCGAAATACTTGAACGCCCATACATCCACCTGCTTTCCCTTCGCCAGGATTTGCTCCGGACTCATCGCCAGACTTCCGCTGTGCTGATCGTCCTCGAAGATATAACGGGCGTTGGCATCCTTCAGCAGAATACCGATAGTACTCTGACCACCAGGCACATACCATACGTTGCCCGTTTTTCTTTCGGTCAGGATGGAGAGGCCCTTCGGATACCCGGCTGCCTCAGCTTTCAGCTTCAGATATTCCTTTCCTATCTTCGCAAAGAGCGAATCTGCCTTTGGTTCGCAAGATGCAGCAAGAGCGGTCTTCGGTGCATTCCCGTCTTTTTTAAAGAGCATGCCGTAGAATTTCATCCATTCCGCCCTGCCCAATGGCGAAGACTCCATATAGTCGGCAGCTTCGATGATGGGGATATGCAGCTTGTCGAGCTTGCCATATCCTCCGCTGTTTTCGAAAGGCGAAAGGAGGATGGCTTCGGGTTTCAGGGCGATGATGCGCTCGATGTCGGGTGCCATGCTCGAACCGCAATCCACGATGGATTTTCCGGCAGAAGCATTCTCTGCAGAAACATTTCCGGCAGAAGCTTTTCCGGCAGCAGCATTTCCGGCAGAAGCAGCCCTCTTCTTTACATCCGGAATATTGATGTAATCGAGGTCGCAGACACCACGGATGGCCTGCTGGCAGCCCAGTTCGTACATCAGCTGGCAATGGGGAGCGATGAAAACAGCACTTCTCTCCACCGGTGTGCGCACGGTATCGGTAGTGCATCTCGCTCCCGTGCTGCGCCTTCTGGCAAGCATCGCCACCGTCTTATCCCCCTCCTTTCCCTTCGGAATCAGGATGTAGCGATGCAGCATCGTTCCCGCCTTCCAGGGGTTGGCGATGATAGCCTCAGCATACTGATAATCAATGCCTTCTGCAGCATCGGAACACTCTTCCCCATCGCCATGCTTCACGATGGTGAGCAACTTGGCGTACTTCATCTCCAGGGTATCGCCAGCCTCCGCATCAGCAGCAGCCGTCTTTCCTCCCTGGCATGCCGCCATCAGCAGGGCCGCCGTAGCCCCACACAAAAGAATATACAGTTTCTTCATAATCTTACAAAATATGTGTGCAAAGATACGAAGAAATCTTCATTTTCCGTTTGTTTTCTCGAATATTCTTTGTACTTTTGCCCTCAAATTTAACTAACGCTACAATTTAATAAGTCAAAATGAAGAAGATTATCTGGGGCATAGCCCTTTTATTCAGTACATCGATGGTCGCCGGTGCGCATACCTGCTGTCATAATTCAGCACAGAAATGCGGCTGCAAGAGAGGTTATTACACACAGTATTACGGCGATAAGCCCGAACTCATAAAAGAGGCTATAGCTTGGGCAGAGAGCGGCATCTGGCGCAATGGTTTCGACAAGGCGAAGCCACATTCCAGCGTAAACCTCGCAGATTTCTATCTGCAGTATCAGAAAAATCCGCAGCAATGGCAGGCGCTCTTCGACTATCTGGCAAAGACCGATTTGCTGAGCATTCCGAAGGGAAAGCACAAGATTCCGGGTTCCGACCTCGTGGTAAGCGTAGAGGACAGCAAGAACGAGCCGCTGGAAAAGCGCCGCAGCGAGAGTCATAACAAGCACATCGATTTTCAGTATGTAGTAAAGGGCACAGAGCGTTTTGGCGTGATCGACCACTACTCCAGCACCCCCAACTGCAAGTATCGTCCCGACGTAATCCACTACGACTACGACCGCCGGAAGGCCCGTTTCTTCGACAGTACCCCCGGCGAGTTCTTCATCTTCTTCCCTAGAGACTGGCACATCGCCAAGGTGGCAAATGACACCAGCGACCAGACGATACGCGTTATCGTGATCAAGGTAGATTATAAGGACTAAGAATAATTGAAAATAAAGAAATGCAGCCTCTCGATTATATAAAAGAGAGGCTGCATTTTTCTTATGGAACTCAAATGGGGCTCAAGCTTTTTTATATCATGCTCTCAGCACGTCGCTCAGCAATTCTTTCGTTCGATTTATCAGCTTCCACACGGCTGTTAAAACAATTACCATGATCATCTCTATAGACCATTCTTGCAGCTCCTCCGCCACCTCCGCCACCGGAGTTGGAATGGCTACCAACAAAAAGGATGAGGATGGCACCTACTACAACGAGAATTACCTGGATGATGAGACGCAGCAACATCGCGCCCAGACAGATGACTGCCACGATGCAACCTATCAGATAAATAGCGATGAAAGCCGTAATCAGGATACCTTTACGTTTGCCTACCATCTCGCAATTTTCCCTGAGAGACAGGAAGAAACCGATAACCAGCGAGAGCAGCACTCCTATTATCCAAAATACGGTAAGCACCTCTTCCGTCAGTTCAGTAGTCTGGCTCAAGACAAGAATCAGGATAGATACCGGCAGGATGCCCAGCATGCCATAGAGCGTAGGTTTGATAGAGAAGCCCGACAGCCTTTTCTCTCCGAAAATCACATTCTCGTAGAGCTTGATGCTACCAATCTGCGTCATGACAACCAATACGCCCGGTATCACACGGAAGAGCGCACCGAAGAAACCATAATAATTCTGGTCGCACCACCAGAAAACATCCATTCCCATGAAATAGAGTCCCAGGAATTCCAAGAACGTGATGGCAAGAATCATAGCCGGAATGCCATATTCAGCAGGCTTTCGCATTTTAGAATAGGCTGGACCGAAGAGCGACAGCAGCCAGATGGCTATCAGCAAACCGATGATGATAAGATAAGGGGTATAGGTATAGAAGAATCTGCCCATTCCCTGATGCTTCATATTCTGGGTATAATACACTTTATCATTCTTCTGCAAACTCGTCGGGTCGTCTGCCTTACAATAGATAAAGTTAACATCAACCGCATACTTCTTTCCATCCTTCTTAAAGAGATAATACCAGTAATCCTTGCTGAATATCATGTCGTTGGTTCTATGTTTCATTTCAAACACATTGATAGTATCCCCATTGTGCAGATAGAGCGTAGGCTCATCATCCGGTAGCAGATACTTGCCCTCCTTGAGCTGATATTCGAAACAAGGTGTAGAGTCGTTGACGAAATCATCAACCACGTAAACTTGAGCCTGAGTCATGGCAGCATAGCCCAAGAAGGCGAGCACGATGAGCATCATTCTCCTAAACAGAAAAGTAGTTTTTGTCTTTCTCATAAGTTTATGTTTATTAAATTTGTTATTTGTCAGTAAAGTAAAGAGAGCCCGGTTTTCATGGGAAGCGTCCGGACACATCCTATTTGTTGCCGACAAAGATAGCAAATTACTTCGAAATCGGAGTTTCAAAAGGTAAAAACAAAGTATCATAGCGTAAAAATCTGCCTTATTTACGCTATGACACTAAAAAAACGCAGAGATTCCCCCTGGCATCCCTGCGTTTTCTATATCATTTACCCAATAAAGCACGAACTTCCTCAGGCGTTCTGTTCATCATCTTAGCCACCATCTCCAGGGGCATTCCATTCTCCAGCATGCCCTGCGCCATGCTTTTTATCTGAGTTGCTTGCTCATTTATCTGAGTTGCTTGCTCATTTATCTGAGTAGCTTGCTCATTTATCTGAGTTGCTTGCTCATTTATCTGAGTAGCTTGCTCATTTACCTGATTAGCCTGCTCACTGATAATCTTATTAAGTTTCATCACCTGCGTATCGCGAGCTTCTATGGCAGAATAGTATTCATCCTCATCATTCATCTCCTGCCGGATATTAGCACTCATTGTGGCGAGTCCCAGACGGTGAACGATATACATCATATCCGAATCATCCTTATATTTATCACCCTCCAGACATAACATCTGCTGGTTCTTCTTATCCCTCTGCGACTGGTCGAACACGCTCAGCACCTTGTCGAGCCTGTTGTTTATCTTGCCATGTAAAAGAGGAATCTGCACCAGGATACTGTCATGCGTCAGACTGTTGATGAAAGGATCATCCATCCCGTTCTCCACCTCTTTCCCGTCATAGTCGAGCGCCTTGTGGTTCACGTATACCACAGCCTTGTCAATATCTCCCACTCTATGGCCCAGCAGATACACAGCCACCATCGGCACGGCATATCCCTTGTCCTCTCCCTCCTTTATCATATTCTCCTCAGCATTATACTGGGCAGCCAGATAACGTCGGAACCGGAGCGTCTCGGTATCGAGCCATGTCTTCTGAAGTTCGATAAGAATGAGCCTTACGCTTCCATCCTCTTCCCTCACCCTGGCAGCAAAGTCGATGCGAAACATCGAGATATTGTCGCGGGTGATGTTAGGATGCTCATGCCTTCTCATTTCCACGCTCACCACTTCCTTTTTCAGCAGGGCGGTTAGCACGGTTTTGGCGATGCGTTCGTCTTCCATCAGGAATTTGAACACAGAATCGTATATCGGATTAGCTACATAGTAAATCATATCTCTGTTCCTCCATAATTATATTTCCGCTACAAAGATACGAGTTTTCTGCGAAACGGCAAAGTTTTTGAGGATGAAATATCAGAAATGGCTGAAATTAACCGGATTATAGATATAAAAAGAAAGATAGCTCACCAGTTATAAGGCTGCCATCTTTCTTATCTATATACTTAAATACACTTTTATTCTAAGTACGACCCACCTGTTAATAGTTAGTTATCAACAAATGCGTAACTTTCTTATCATTCCTATTCATAAAGCTCACCAAGTATTCTTTATCAAACGTACGAATATTGATGCCTTCCTTATTATATAGTTGATAAATGAAATCTGTATTTTTGATTATCATCATCCACTTTGCCGGGCAATGATGTAATAAAAACGTAGCCAATCGTTTTTGATCTTCTCGCGTAAATTCATTTTTAGCATATGTACTAAACTCACTATCATAAGGCCCGTTTCTTCGACAGCAATCCTGGCGAATTCTTCATCTTCTTTCCACGCGACTGGCACATCGCCAAGGTGGCAACAGATGGCGAAGACCAGACCATCCGCGTTATCGTAATCAAGGTAGATTATAAGGATTAAAGATAATTGAAAATAAATATTATTGTGACTCAGAGCACGTTAGTAGGATTTTTTGCAATTGTGGTCTTGATTTCTCGAAAAAAAAGGCTAATTTCGCACAATTCGAGGGAAATCATTGAAGTTTTTTTATTATACTGGCTTATAATTCGGAATTTTTTGCTAAATTTGCCACGTCATATCAGATTTTTGCTTATTTTCTTTTCGCAACACTAAGATAAGTGAAAATTTTGACATGGCAAAATCCTGGGCAACTTTTAGTTGATCAGGCACTAATAAAGATTAATCTATAATAGTGTTGCGGAATTAAGACTAAAGACATATGAAGAAAACTTTTCACAGAATCATTATGTCAGCATTGCTGACAGTGCTGGCAACAGTTGCTGCCAGCGCACAGTGCTACATTGTCGGCAGCGACAATGAGTGGAAAACCAACACTGCTGCTGCAGAACTGACAGAGACCGCCACTACAGGAGTGTATGAGGGTGATGTCACCTTCGTTGACGGTGCGCAGTATTTCGCCGTCACCCAACATCTGACAACTGGCGATGCCGATTGGACAGAGTTTAACAAAAACCGCTTCGCCCCTTCAGTATTCGACGCCATGCTCGTTATCAATGAGCCTATGACCATGGTAAAGGGTAGGGACGCATCTTTCAAAGTGCCAGTCGCCGGTACAACCTATCGTATGCGCATCGACTTCAACACCCTGACCGTCACCTTGCTCGGTGACTTTCCCGACAAGCTGTATGTATGGGGCAGCAATGGTGTCTTCGATCCCACATTGTCAGCTGCCACACTGCCTAAGACCGAGACCGACGGTGTGTATAAGGCAACGGTAGACTTTACCTCATGCTACTTCAACATTCTCACCCAGCTCGGCACCGACCCCAACGACTACGAAGCCATACTGCCCTACCGCTACGGTGGCGGTAAGGTGGTTATCAACCGCGACAAGGCCATGACGCTCACAGAGAAGTCATTCCACATCGCCACACCAGGCACCTACGACGTGACTGTAGACCTCCGCACCATGACCATGAACCTCCACAGCGACACCTATGTGCCCGAATATCCAGACCATGTCTACCTCATCGGTGCCAACGGTAGCAACTTCGCCGATCAGGGCGCAGAGCTTACATGGGACGATGTGGAAGGCATCTACACTGGCTATGTGACTTTCTATGGCAACAAGTTTACCATCTCTACCGCTCTCGCCTCTACATATGATGGCTGGGACGAGATTAAAGACAAGCGCATCGGTGCTGTCGCACCAACTGTTGACGTGGAACCGAACCTCACCGTAGGTCTAAAGAAGGGCGAGGTGTCTGACTTCATCATCGGAGCATCGACAGATAACCCACTCACCGCATGCGTTACATTAGACCTTGTCAACAACCGTCTGACGCTCCACGGCAACGATGCGTCATATCCAATAGGCTACCCGAAAGAGCTCTACACTCTCGGCTGCAACGGCAATTGGTTCACCAACATCCCTGCAGACGTGATTTCTGCCACCAACGAGCCCGGCATCTATGAGGGCGAAATCACATTCGTGGGCGAAGTGGGCGATCTTCACTTCATCGTGTTAAAGCGTCTCGGCGCAGATTGGGACTTTGTCAACGCCAAACGTCTCTCTCCCTACACCGACGGCGACCCCGCCAATCTTGACAGCGATATTCCTGCCATGGCACCTGATGTATCGCCCGGCGCATGGCTCTTCTCTGGTGAGCCTGGCACCTACGACATAAAGGTGGACCTCACAAAAGGCAATGGCGTGATACGCATCTCTGCCAAGGGCGCAACAGGCATCACCGCCACCACAGCCGCTCCTGCCACCAAGAACTACTACTACGACCTCAACGGACGATTCCTCGGCAACGTGGAGCCGCAGAAGGGAGTGTATGTGGTTAAAGGTAAAAAGGTAATAAAGTAAAAAAACAGAATGGTAAAACTACCCCTCTCCAGCTCTTTATCTCAAGTAAGTCCACCCTCTACGTGGTGGGGTGCACTTTAGGAGAGCTGGAGAGTTTTTTTATTGCCGTCCGGTAATAACTCAGAAATGAAAATTAGCATAAGAAAAAGCTCTATTTTCTAAAATTTTTAGCGCTTTTATGCGCTATTCGCTTTGATTTCTGTCAATATGAGCCTGAATGCTTACACTTTATTTTTACCGGACGGCAATAATTATTTACTGGGTCCACTTTAAAAGTCGTTTTTGTTTTTTTATCCTACAAAACGCCATTTGATTATCAGATGGTTACATTTAAACAATTTCTCAAAAATTACTTTTTCAAGTGGGCTTAAGAACTTATTACAAAGGTCTCTTTTAGTAAATAAAATGCAGTTCCAAAACATAAAAGCGAACTGCATTCCGTACTCAATTCACTGTCACATTCCCCAACATCATAATGAAATGGATGGAAGAACACCATGATATTGAAGTGAATTATATCGAAGGAGATGATGTTACTCAAGATGTTACTCAAGATGTTACTCAAGGTGAGTCTCAAGGTGGTATTCAAGGTGTCCTCCAAGACGGAGAATTAGATGATTGGATAGAAAAACAGATAAAAAAGAATCCAAAAATTACAGCAAAAGAACTAGCTTTGTTATCCCAAAAAGGATTAAATACAATCAGGCGACGCATCGCCAAACTTCCTCATATACAATACGTTGGAAGCGGATATAGTGGACATTGGAAAATCAAGAAATAGGAAATACAAATAAATGCAGCCTCTCTTTTATATAATCGAGAGGCTGCATTTTTCTTATGGTACTCAAGGTGGGTCTCAAGGTGGGTCTCAAGGTGTTACCAATCTTGCCCCAAGCGACCGATGACGGTGACACGAGTTTTACGAAGACTACTAAATACTAACTTCCTTAACAGATACCACTGAGCAATCATTCACTTGCAACAACACCTGCATGTCTTCAGCTCCTTCCTGGTCAAGTCCTTTCATAAGACAGGTTGGGCATGACGACACCTGGCTCCTCGCTAGCTCCTCGCTATAACCACTTATTCGAGTCAACTGAGCGACTAAAGCCTCAGCGTCGTTCACTTGCTCCAAGACCACAGAGTAATTGCCCAAATTGAAATTTGGGTATCCCATTTCCATGGTGATGTTCTGTACAGACCTGCTGGACTCTTCTTTCTCCCGATGCTTGTCGAAAATGCGCAAGCAGAACTTGACCACATACCATAGGACGACAAATACCAAGACCACCGTGCCTATCATACAACCCACTGCCTGAACAGCGATGTTACCAGAGCCCCACCCTCTAAAGCAAGAGCCTACAAATCCTTTTCCACTAAATATTCCCATAACTATTCTTTTTTTTATGATTAATAATGAATAATCCTCCTTGCTAATCTACCCGATGAAGGTTTTCAAATCCACTCTCGGCATAGATATGTCCATCACTACCCTTATAATAGGTGCGTTGTGCCAAAACAGAAAGGGCGAAGATACCGGCTATAACCATCAGCACCTGAAGGATAATCTTCAGAAGCACGATGATAACTCCCCAGGCTGCAATCAAAAGACCGACGAGATAAATAACAGTAAAGATGGTGACTATCAAGCCCTTGCCTGCGCCCAACGCCTCGGTGTTCTTCTTGGCAGAGATGGCGATACCCGAAACCAAAGTACCTAAGAAAAGGATGAACATGATGGCGTCGCTTACCATCCCTTGCCATCCAAGCCACAACTGCACTATCATGGCATAGGCTATCAACACCGGTAAGCAGGCGGCAAGACTCACCATAGCAGGCTTAAGGCTAAGCTTCCCCTTCTTCTCATCAGGAACATCGGCGAAAATCAAGGTCTCGAACATCTTAAATGTATAGAACTGCAAAGCCACTACTGCGCCAAATGGGATTACCCGGAATAAAGAGCCAAAGAATCCATAACGGTCGTTGTCGCACCACCAAAACATATCGCCACCAAGAACCTTGTAGCCTACCACTTCTATGATGGATATGAGAAGCATGCAAACCGGTATAACCTTCAGAGCCAAAGGAACGGCCGGAGAACTCTTGCGAGCCACGAAGAAAGTGGCCAGTATCATACCCATCAATATCAGTACCAGTACAGCAGGCGTATAGGTGGCATAGAAATGTCCCAGGGCGGAATGTTTCTTCACCTCGTCCTCGCTCAATGGATTGACCGTGCCTTCAGGATTGTCGGCGCTGAACTTCAGATCTCCCATATATGTCATATAGGATGCGCCATCCTTCTTGAATGCCACATAATGTCCGTTGGCCTTTCCGCACGACTCGATTTCCATCCCCCTCGGGAATTTCACCGTTTGGATAGGCTCGCTTATCTTCCAAAGCGAATCGGGCTTCGAGGCTACCATACACTCTACGGAATCTCCCCAAAGAGGATCCAGTTCAAACTTCTGAGCCGAGATAGACAGACAGCTCAATAACGCGATGAAGAAAAAAGCTAAACGATGTTTCATAATAGTTTGTGATAATTAAATGATAAACTAGGGAAATAGTAGCAATAAGAATTGCCATACGTTTGCAAAGATAGCCTTTTTTTCGGTACCGAGGGGAGATTTCTGCAAAAAAAAAGTTTCATTACGTAAAAACATGATGATTTTTACGCAATGAAACTTCTACGAAGCCGAGAAAATGCAGTTTTTCTTGTTTTCCTTGCCAAGATATCCCTTACCCCATTTCCTATTCTATCACTACCACTACCTCTCTGCCCCTGCCCATCGCCTTCTTCACGCGGTCGAAGAGCTGGAGGAAGCGTTCCTGGCTCTTAAGTACGAACCCGGGCTCATGAGCCTCGCCGATGAGGATGCCACCCTGACGCAGACGGAACGGACCGTTGCCTGGCTGCATCATGGGACAAGGCAGGGCATGAAGCTCTTCCAGACAGCCGAACTCATGCTCCTTGCGCTCCATGCGGCAACGCTTGCAGGTTTCGGGGATAGGAAGAGAGGAAGATAAAGAAGAAACCTCCTCCTCATCCGTTATCGGTTCGAGGAAAATCATCTGGCGGGCGAAGCATTTGCATTTTCCTATCACCACCCGATATTCGCCTGTAGGCAACTGCCCGTTCTTCCGCTCTATCGTATCGCAAATTTTCTCGATGCCCGACAATCGGCCATACTCATTGCGGTGTTCTACACTCAAGGTACCCGTCAAGGCACCGTTCATCAACATTCTACGATGCAAAATTAACTTCATAATATACTGATGTTTAAATTGTTATACATTTTGCTTCAACCTCTTTCATGAAGTAAGTTCTAGCCTCCTCCAGCGTCTTACCATGCTGCCGTATCTGCAGATAATGCTCGCTCAAATCCTTGCACCCATCGGGCAACTGATGATACTTCAATTGCGGGAAAGACTTTTTCAACTCAAAATAAAGGTTGAATCCAGCCTCATCCTGATCAGGAAACATGTGAAGATTTCTTCCCTCCAGAAGCGGCTGGCAATGACTGTCAAAAAGAGTAGCCGAAGGGATAGCGATGGAATGAAAGCCTAGCGTAAGAGCCGTCCAACAGTCAGATGGTCCCTCGGTTATAAGAAGAGGTTCCTGCTTCGGATACTCCTTGAGCCGCTCCAATCCGTACACCATGCGATGACTCCCTGGAGCAAACTTGAATCTTGCCTTCTCCTTTTCCTCACCCAGATACCTGCTCTGCACAGAGACAAGTTTTCCTTCTTCATTGAAATATGGAAAGATAAGCGAAGGTGCATCAAACGTGCTCTGCCCCACTCGGCCCATGCAAACTTTAGTTTCCGTGCTCACAATATGGCACATCTCTACCACCTCTGGGCTGAGCATCCGTTTTTCCAGCAGGAACCGCTCTCCACTCTGCGTAAGATGCATCTGGGCAAAAAGCCGTTCAAAATACTCCACATCCACCCTTAAGCATGCAGCATCAGCATGTCCATGTTCTACCATTCGCTGTGCACAGATAGAGCGGATACTATCCAGTCGTCTTTGCGATGCAGTAACGAGCTGACTATGAGGCTTATGAGGCTCTGTATCACCAATATACACATCAAACTGATTAGCCAGCCATTTACAGGCATCCAAAAAATTCATCTGAAAGCGCTCCATTACCAGTCCGATAGTATCGGCAGAAAATCCGCAGGAATAGCAATGACAGCTGTTCTTTCTAGGATTAAAAGCGAGACTCGGATGATGATCATCATGATGAATACAGAGGGCCCGCTTATTGCGGATGCCCATACCTAGCGCATCAGCCACCTTCATAATGTCGAGATCGCGCAGTTTCTGAATATATATTTTATCTATCATATCCTAATTATTTTTTCTTATCATAGATTTTCCGTTACATATTATCCAACCTTTTCGTTTCCACCTATAAATAACCATGTTTATTGGAGTACGAAGCCCTTTTCTTTTTAAAAATTCTGCCAAGAACTCACGAGAGAACTCATTAGGCAACTCATCAAAATAGTTGGTAGTCTGATATGGCTGTACCTGAGTATCTGCATTGATTTCCTCGAATACAGTTCCCCATTTAGCCAGCATGCCGTCTAATATTCTATCAGCGCATCCCAAATAGATTTGTTTTACAAGCCTATGTATTGTTTTTTTATTCTTCTTACCCTCTACCTCATATAAGTATTGCATAAGTGCCGCTATGCGGAATGCGCTCACACTACTTCGCTTATAGAATACATCAAGCGCCTTCGACATGGTTTTTATCACTTGCTGTCGCTGTGCATCACACCAGTTTTTCACCGTACTGTCAAGCCATTTCGTATCGAGAAGCGTTTCCTTAGCAAGCGACTTTCTATCTTCGGAATAACAAAGTGCCATCAGTTTCTCAAGCATATCATGAATACTTTCCACCTGATCTTCCTGAAGAGATTTAAACATAAGTGGATTCTCACCCAACTGATTATCAATATTACATAATATGGTTCGAGTAACATTTCCTCCCTCAATAGCCGCCTTGTCCATATAGCGATTCACGGCAGCAGGTGTACCGGCATATACATAACAAAGCATCAGATCAACAACGGCAGAATAACTCGATTCACTCAAATAATCCTGACCGAATTCTGAACCCAAATCATACCCGGTCTTGATAATCTGCTTGATGTCAGAGAATTGGCGCTTACTCGCCTGAACAATAGCTCCAATCTCATCACCATACTGGAAGAGCGTC
>ULSN01048721.1_pt1 | contig 13564 bp, 11 predicted proteins | sample 1956771 | NCBI WGS metagenome assembly ULSN01 (sample SAMEA4835709, study PRJEB28245) | human gut metagenome | biome: gut microbiome; material: fecal sample | place: Denmark | collected 2008
GCATCCCCAGCGCCGGGACCGCCGCGAAGAGGAAGCCAAGGCCGGCTGACGAACAACAGGATAGGGAGAAGAGAATGAAATTAGGAATTCTGGGCACGGGCATGATCGTGCGGGAATTTTTGCCGTGGCTGGCGGGGGAGGACTCGCCGTTCACGGTACAGGCCCTTTGCAGCACCCAGCGCAGTGCGCCCGCGGCCGCCGAGCTGTGTGAGCAGTACCATATCCCGCAGCACACCACCAATTACTTTGAGCTGCTGCAGTGGGTCGATGTGGTCTATCTGGCCGTGCCGAACAACCAGCACGCCCGCTACGCCAAGGTGGCCCTTGAGGCGGGCAAGCACGTCATCGTGGAAAAGCCGATGGCCGTGAACGCCTTACAGGCCGAGGAGCTGGCCTGTTTGGCCCGGCGGAAAAAGGTCTTTCTGTTCGAAGCCATGACCACCCAATACCTTGAAAATTACAACAAGATCCGGGAGCTGCTGCCCCGCATCGGCACGGTGAAGCTGGTGCAGTGCAACTTCAGCCAGTATTCCAGCCGGTACGACGCATTCTGCGCCGGGGAGACCCCCACTTCCTTTGACCCGGCCCGCGCGGGCGGCGCACTGATGGACCTGAACGTGTACAACATCAGCTACGTGGTGGGCCTGTTCGGGGAGCCGAATCAGGTGCACTACACCGCCAACATCGAGCGCGGCATCGACACCAGCGGCATCCTGACCATGGATTATAACAGCTTCCGGGCCGTCTGCATGGCGGCTAAGGACTGCGGTGCTCCCGCCCGGTACGTCATCCAAGGCACGAAGGGCTACATTTTGCAGAAATCCACCGCCAACTGGTGCGGCGGCGTCACCTTCCACCCGAACGAGGGGCGGGAGGAGCATTTCAACCTCAACGGCGGCAAGCCCCGTCAGGCGGCAGAGTTCCACGCCTTTGCCCGCGCCATTGCGGGCGGCGATCAGGAGCTGTGCAGCCGGATGCTGGACACGTCGGTGGCGGTCAGCAAGGTGCTGACGGTGGCCCGGCGGTCGGCAGGACTAAAATTTTGACATCTACGTTCGGAGTATGCCCTGACAAGCGTTTCCCAACGTTCGCATAAAAAGAAAAACATCCCGCACAGAGCGGGCAGGTTTGCGCCGTATCCGACGCTAAGGGCGGAACGGCAGCAGGAGGAAAACTGAATTATGAAAAACAACGATCTTCGTACTCTCACCCGGCTGGCACTGCTGGTCGCCATCGAGCTGGTCATGAAGGCCATCGGTCTGGGCAGTGTGCCCATGGGCCCGCTTTACATGAGCTTCTTGACCCTTCCCATCGCCGTGGGCGCGATCACCATGGGCCCGGCAGCGGGTGCTGTTCTGGGCGGCGTGTTCGGCGCGGTGAGCTTCTATGACGCCGTCACCGGCGCTTCGGCCATGACCGGTGCGCTGTTTCAGGTCAGCCCCGTCAACACCTTCATCCTCTGCGTGGGGATGCGGGTGCTGATGGGCCTGTGTGTCGGCCTGATCTTCAGCGGCCTGAAAAAGTTCGATAAGCCCGGTACGTGGAGCTACATCCTCAGCGCCATGTGTGCCCCGGCCCTGAACACTCTGTTCTTCATGGGCTACATCGTGCTGGCCTTCTACAATTGCGACTATGTCCAGAACCTCGTGTCCGTCAAGGGCGCGGCCAACCCCCTCATGTTCGTCGTCCTGCTGGTCGGCGTGCAGGGCGTGGCCGAGTTCCTCGTCTCCGGCATTCTGGGCGGCATCGTCGCCCGTGCGGTGCACAAGTTCCTGAAGTAACCGCCGCGCGCAACGTCAGGGCAGCGCGTCCGGTTCCCGAATAAAAAGCAAAGACCAGAACCTCCTGCCGGTGCGGCGGGGCGGTTCTGGTCTTTTTTGCGGCAATATAGGGGAAAATCAGCCGGGCGCTTATGCCTCGGCGATGGCCTCGATCTCGCACAGGACGCCCTTGGGCAGGTCCTTGACGGCCACGCAGCTGCGGGCGGGCTTGGAGGTGAAGAACTTGGCGTAGACCTCGTTGAAGGCCGCAAAATCCGCGATGTCGGCGAGGAAGCAGGTGGTCTTGACCACCTTTTCAAAGCTGCTGCCGCCCGCTTCGAGGATGGCACCCACGTTCTTGCAGCTCTGCTGGGCCTGAGCGGCGATGCCGACAGGGATCGTGCCGTCGGCGGGGTTCACCGGGATCTGGCCGGAAGTATAGACGAAACCGTTGGTGACGAAGCCCTGCGAATAGGGGCCGATGGCACCGGGGGCTTTTTCCGTAGCGATGACTTTCATAAGAAGACCTTCTTTCGTTCATAATAGAGATGCTGAGGAAAGTCTACACCCGGCGGGCGGGGCTGTCAATCTTCGCCCGCATTTTTTCCTCTGCCGCCTTTACAATTCGGGCAAAAGGCGGTATTCTTTATCTATTCTGAATGTACCCCACGACTGTTTCAGGAGGGACCCCATGGATATCCGCCAGCTGCATTATTTTCTGGTTTTGTGCGAGGAAATGAACTACACCCGCGCGGCCCAGCGGCTGTTTTTGTCGCGCCAAGCGCTGCGGCAGAGCATCACCGCACTGGAGGCCGAACTCTGCGGGCCGCTGTTCGTCAGCGCCCACCACAAGCTCTCGCTCACCGAGCGGGGGCTGAGCTTGCAGCGCCATGCGGCCCCGGTGGTGGAACAGTTCCAGCAGATGCAGGCGGCCCTCCACGCTGAGATCCAGTCGGCCCAGCCGGTGCGGATCGGCATCAGCGTCTCGCTGGTGCCGGATTACCTGCCGGGGCTGGAAACGCAGTTGGACAAGTTCCGCCAGCAGTACCCCCATATCGAGATGCGGTTCCGGCTGCTGGACAACGACGCCGTGGCCGACGGCGTGGAGCAGGGGGAGCTGGATGCGGGCCTTGTGATGGACCTCGGCTGTGTGGCCCCGGTGCTGGCCCGCACCACCCTGCGGGCGGACCCGGCCTGTCTGCTGGTGCCGCGGGGGCATCCCTTCTGGGAAAAGGAGCGGGTGCCGCTGGCGGCGCTGCGGGGGCAGCGGGTGCTGCTGCCCAGTCTGCGGCAGGACCTCTTTGCGCCGCTGTGGGATGCGTGCGCCAAGGCGGGCTTTGCCCCCGACGCCGAGATCGGCCCCAGCTTTTATCAGGCGTACTATCTGGTGCAGGAGCAGCTATGCACCTGCCTGACCCGCTACGAGCCGGGGGCCCGGCGGGAGCTGGACCGGGTGCGGGACGTTCTCATTGAGGATATGCCGCCGCTCTGCGTTTCCATGGTGCAGCGGCGGGATCACAATTCCGCCTACCTCGACCTGCTGCGCGGCTACCTGATGGAGGTGCTGGGGGGCACGGCGTCGCTGCCGCCCCGGCGGGGCCGGCCGGCCAAGCCGTTTTACAATATGCCCGTGCTTTCCAGCACGGCGGTGGAAAAGCCGGTGCCTCACCCCGCGCCGGGCACTCAGCTGCCCTTTGCGGGCGGCAACAACTTCCGGGAGCTGGGCGGCTACGAAGCCGACGAGGGCAAGCATGTCCGCTGGGGTCAGATCTATCGCGGCATCCCCACCGGTCTGTTGACCAGCGACGCAGACCGGAAACTGCTGGATTCCCTTGGGCTGCGGCTCATCCTCGATCTGCGCAGCGAGCAGGAGGCCGAGAAGATGCCGGACTATGTGCCGGACGGTGCACGGCTGGTCCGCATCTGCGGGCTTTGCCTTGACGGCGGCAAAGAGGTGGACTTCTCGCCGGAGGATCGGGAAAAGCTGCTGGAGGGCAAGCCCGATGAGGGCCGCCGGATGGCCGACGCCATGTACAAGCAGATGCTCTTCGGAAATAAGGCGTACAAGGAGCTGTTCCGGGCGCTGGAAGCGGGCGAGACGCCGGTGCTCTTCCATTGCTCCGGCGGCAAAGACCGCACCGGCGTGGCGGCCATGCTGATTTTGCTGGCGCTGGGCGCTTCGGACGAGACCATCTACGCCGATTTCGTCCAAACGAACGAGTGCCGCCGCCCGGAGCTGGAAAAGATCTGGGCCGAGCACGCCGAGGAGATCGCCGCCCGGCCGGAGCAGAAGAAGTTCTATCAGGGCATCGCGGGCGTCCACCCCGAATCGGTGGAACTGGTGCTCTCCACCATCCGCAGCCGCTGCGGCAGCGCCGATGCCTACCTTGAAGCCGAATACGGCCTGACCCCCGCCCGCTTGATGAGATTGAGAAGAATGTATCTGGAGTAAGAGTTTAATTTGTAAAATATCTTGACATTGATTCAAATGTTTCGTAATATAAGAGGTAGTATGGATTCCATGACGCTGCGTGCAGGGGATATCCGCAACCAAAGTTCAATGGGGCTTCATCTGCCCGTTTTTATAACAAAACCTTCGAAATAACAGGACTGTACCGAAAAGCAGCCTCGGCCTTGGGCCGTGGTGTCTCGTTTTTGCGGCCTGTTTTGTATTGCGAGCTTGATTTTTGTATTGTTGACCCACGCCTTGCCCGGCAGCGTCTCCAGCATGAGTTGAATTTTGAAACTTTAACTTTGAGGAGAGTGAACACAATGCCCACGATCGGATGGATCGTGGTCGTGATCGTCGCAATTGCTGCTGGCATCGGCGGGGGTTATTTTATTGGTTACAACAACCGTAAAAAGACCGCTGAGGCTCAGATCGGCAGCGCCGAAGCCGAGGCAACCCGGCTGGTGAACGAAGCGATCAAGACCGCAGACCAAAAACGCAAAGAAGCCGTTCTGGAGGCCAAGGACGAAGCCTTCCGCCTGAAAGCGGAAGTGGATGCCCAGAAGGCCGAAGCCGACAAGGAGATCAAGCAGCGCCGCGCTGAGATCACCCGGCAGGAGAACCGCATCGACCAGAAAGAGACCGCCCTCGACCGCAAGACCGAGGCGCTGGAAAAACGCGAAGAAGAGCTCAAGAAAAAGAAGGAAGAAGCCGAAGCCCATCTGGCCGAGGTGGACGCCATCCGCGCCAAGGAGATGGAGCGGCTTGAGACACTGGCCGGCCTGAGTCAGGAAGACGCCCGCGAAGTGCTGTTGCACAAGGTGGACGAGGAGCTGACCCATGAAAAGGCCGTCCGTGTGGCTGCCTATGAGACCGACCTGAAGGAGAACTGCGACAATCTGGCCCGGAACCTGATCGGTCAGGCCATTGCCCGCTGCGCTGCCGACCATTGCAGCGAGACCACCGTCAGCGTCGTGCCGCTGCCCAGCGACGAGATGAAGGGCCGCATCATCGGCCGTGAGGGCCGCAACATCCGCGCCCTTGAGACCGCCACCGGTGTGGACCTCATCATTGATGACACCCCGGAGGCCATCACCCTGTCCTCCTTCGACCAGACCCGCCGCGAGGTGGCCCGCATGACGCTGGAGCGCCTGATCGGTGATGGCCGCATCCACCCCGCCCGCATCGAGGAGACGGTGGAGAAGTGCCGCCACGACCTCGAACTGCAGATGAAGCGGGAGGGCGAGAAGGCCGTTATGGAGCTGGGCATCCACGGTCTGCATCCCGACCTGATCAAGCTGATCGGCCGTTTGAAGTACCGCACCAGCTTTGGCCAGAACGCGCTGACGCACAGCATGGAAGTGGCTTGGCTGGCCGGTCTGCTGGCGGGCGAGATGGGCGTGAACGTCACGCTGGCCCGTCGTGCCGGTCTGCTGCATGACATCGGCAAGGCCCTTGACCATGAGATCGAGGGCAGCCATGTCCAGATCGGTGTGGACATCTGCCGCAAGTACAAGGAGAACACCCAGATCATCCACGCCATCGAGGCCCACCACGGCGACGTGGAACCCAAGACCCCGCTGGCCTTCATCATTCAGGCTTGTGACGCCATCAGCGCCGCACGCCCCGGTGCCCGCCGCGAGAATGTCGAGAGCTACGTCAAGCGTCTGGAAAATCTGGAGGAGATCTCTTCCAGCTTCGAGGGCGTGGAACAGGCTTTTGCCGTTCAGGCTGGCCGTGAAGTGCGCATCATGGTCAAGCCCGACGTTATCAGCGACGATCAGGTCATCCTGCTGGCCCGCCAGATCGCGAAGAAGATCGAGGACACGCTGGATTATCCCGGCCAGATCAAGGTCAATGTCATCCGCGAGAGCCGCGCCGTCGATTACGCAAAATAAGCAGAACGTTTTTTGGGAGTCCGCTGCCTTTGGCAGCGGACTCCTTTTTTGCGCGTTTTTTCAAAAACTGTCCGTGGCACAAGAACGGTTATGCAATGAAACCCAAGCAAGGAGTGCAATTTGTTCACAAAAAGTAAAGTGGACAGAACACTTTATAAAAGAAAGAAGAGCGTGCGAAATAGTCGGTCAAAAAGAATAAATCATGCTTTTTCAACCGGAACTGTTTACAAGTGAAATGTGCTCATAGGTAAAACTTGTACAAAAAATAAGCGCTTTCTTCGGCAAGGTGTTGGACAAACCGCAGAAATGTGCTTTTGCGGGAGACAAATTTTGAAAAAAGGCTTTTCTTTCGCAAAAGACCGATGTATAATGCGGCCAAGGCACAAGGGAGTGCAAAGTTCCAGAGGGGGAACGGAGACCCTTGTGCATTTTCAGAACGCGCCGCTTTAGCAGGGTATAGCCTTGAAGCGGTCAAGAGAGGGGAAAAAATAGATATGAAATTCGATCGTCGTATTTCGCGCCGCAGCTTCCTGTCTGCTGCGGGTGTCACCACGGCTGCACTGGCTCTGACGGCTTGCGGCGGCTCTTCCAGCTCCGTGGCAGCTTCTTCCGCTGCCGGTTCTACGGCGTCCTCTGCAGCTGGCACTGCACAGGGCGGCACCCTGAACATCATGCTGGAGACCGAGGTTCAGTCCCTCGACCCGCAGGTGGCCACCGACGGCACTTCCTTCGAGGTCATTGCGGACTACACCGACGGCCTGATGCAGATGGACGCCGACGGCGCAGCCATCCCGGCGCTGGCGGAGACCTACGACATCAGCGAGGACGGCAAGACGTATACCTTCCACCTGCGCGATGCCAAGTGGTCCAACGGCGATGCTGTGACCGCCGCTGACTTCGTCTTCGGCTGGCATCGTGCGGTTGACCCCGCTACTGCTTCCGAGTATTCCTACATGCTGTCCGATATCGGTCAGATCGTCAACGCCGCAGAGATCATTGCCGGCGAGAAGCCCGTCACCGATCTGGGCGTGAGCGCAGTGGACGATAAGACGCTGGAAGTCCAGCTGAACGTTCCCGTCAGCTACTTCCTGAGCCTGATGTACTTCCCCACCTTCTACCCCGTGAACGAGGCGTTCTACAACAGCTGCGCAGACACCTTCGGCACCAGCCCCGACACCGTGCTTTCCAACGGTGCCTTCAAGCTGACCGATTACCAGCCCGCTGCTACCGCCTTCACGCTGGAAAAGAACCCCGACTACTACGACGCCGACAAGATCGCGCTGGACAGTCTGGCCTATCAGGTCATCAAGGACAGCCAGCAGGCTCTGATGAGCTATCAGACCGGCGCACTGGATATGACCCTGCTGAACGGTGAACAGGTCGATCAGGTCAAGGACGACCCCGAATTCACCAGCGTGGGTGCCGGTTACCTGTGGTACCTCAGCCCCAACATGGCGGGCGTGCCCGAACTGGCCAACGAGAACCTGCGCAAGGCCATCACCTTCGCGCTGGATCGTGATTCCATCACGGACGATGTCCTGAAGGACGGCTCCGCTCCCTGCTACACCGCCGTTCCTCCGCAGTTCGCTACCGGCCCTGACGGCAGCGACTTCAGCGCCGACCAGACCAAGTTCGCCGATTTCTGCGCCTACGACGCCGACAAGGCCAAGGAGTACTACGAACAGGCCAAGAGCGAGCTGGGCAAGGACTCCTTCACCTTCGATATGGTCGTTGACGCCGACGATGCACCCCAGAAGGTCGCACAGGTCGTCAAGGAGCAGCTGGAGACCACGCTGGAGGGCTTTACCCTGAACCTGACCGTCGAGCCCAAGAAGCAGCGCGTGCAGGATATGCAGGACGGCAACTTTGAGATCGGCCTGACCCGCTGGGGTCCCGACTACGCCGACCCCATGACCTACCTCGGTATGTGGGTCACCGGCAACTCCAACAACTATGGTCTGTGGAGCGACGCCGACTATGACGCCGTCATCGACGAGTGCACCACCGGTGACCTGTGCACCGACCCCGAAGGCCGCTGGGCAGCCCTGTATGAGGCCGAGCAGATCGTCCTCGAACAGGCCGTCATCTTCCCGCTGTACGGCCAGTGCAACGCCGAGATGATCTCCTCTGCCGTCAAGGGTGTCGAGCATCACCCCTGCGCTCTGAACCGTGTGTACAAGAACACCACCAAGAGCGAGTAAACAACTGAATCGCTGAATAAGGCCGCACAGTGGCCCGCAAAAGCCACTGTGCGCCTTTTTGGCATTGCACCTGTCCGCGGCAGACGAACGGCTGACCGCGAAAATACACCCGGACAAAGGGGGTCCACCCGACGTGAAAAAGTATACGCTCAAGCGAATCCTGACCTCGCTGTTCACTTTGCTGGCCATTCTGCTGGTCCTGTTCATCCTGATGCAGCTGATGCCCGGTTCGCCCTTCAACGATGAAAAGCTGACGGCTGACATGCGCGCGGCCCTGTACGCAAAGTACGGCCTCGACCAGCCCATCTACATCCAATTCTTCCGCTATGTGGGCAATATGCTTCGCGGCGATTTCGGCGTCAGCTACAATATCTCCAAGAATACGCCCATCTCCCAGCTCATCCAGTCCCGTCTGCCCATCTCCATCCAGATCGGCGGCATGGCGGTCATGCTGGGTGCCGTGGTGGGCCTTGTGCTGGGCATCATTGCCGCCCTCAAGCGGGATACCGTCTTTGACACCATCGCCACCATCATCTCGGTCATCGGCGTGTCGGTGCCGTCCTACGTCTTTGCGCTGGCGCTGAGCTACACCTTCGGCTTCAAGCTCCGCTGGTTTCCGATGCTCTTCTCCGCGAAGGACATCTTCGGGTCCAGCGTATTGCCCAGCGTGTCGCTGTCCATGTTCACCATGGCGTCCATCGCCCGCTTCACCCGCAGCGAGATGATCGAAGTCCTCGACTCCGATTATATGCTGCTGGCCGAGAGCAAGGGCATCTCCGGCCCGGCGCTGATCTTCCGCCACGCCCTGCGCAACGCCCTCATCCCCATCATCACGGTGCTGGCACCGCTGATCGTGGATCTGATGACCGGCTCGCTGGTGGTGGAGAAGATCTTCGCCATCCCCGGTGTGGGCAGCCTGCTGGTGACGGCCATCCAGTCCAACGACTACAATGTGGTCATCGGCCTGAGCTTCATCTACAGCGCTATGTACATTGGCATCATGCTGGTCGTTGACCTGCTGTACGGCGTCATCGATCCGCGCATTCGTTTGGCAAAGGGGGACGACTAAATGGCAGCAAAAGCGATCCGCGTGGGCGAGGCGGCCTCCCCGAACGAAACCTTTACCGCCGCCGATTTCGAGCTCAAGCACAACGAGGCCGAGATCGCGGTGGATACCAACTTTGCAGCCCAGAGCTTCTGGAAGGATGCGCTCATCCGCTTCTTCCATAAAAAGAGTGCGGTGCTGGGCCTCGTGCTCATCGTCTTCATCGTGCTGCTGGCCGTCTTCGGCCCCGGCATGAACAGCTACACCTACTCCGGCCAAGACCTGAGCCAGAAGAACTTTGCGCCCCGTGTGCCCGGCATTGAGCAGTTCGGCATTCTGGACGGCAGCGAGAAGATGAGCACCACCACCGGCACCAAGGTGACCAACGCTTATCAGGAAAAGGAGAAACTGGACGTCTACTACTGGTTCGGCAGCGACCTCTACGGCCGCGACATCTGGACCCGTACATGGGAGGGCGCCCGCGTTTCCCTCATCATCGCTGTGGCCGCCGCCGTCATCGATATGGTCATCGGCATGAGCTATGGCCTGATCTCCGGCTACTTCGGCGGCAAGGTCGATATGGTGATGCAGCGCTTTTTGGAAGTGGCCAACGGCATCCCCCGTCTGGTCATCGTCACACTGCTGCTGCTGGTGCTGCAGCCCGGCATGGTGACCATCATCTTCGCGTTGATGCTGACCGAGTGGGTGGGCATGAGCCGCATCGCCCGCGCCGAGATGCTCAAGCTGAAGGATCAGGAATTTGTTCTGGCGTCCCGCACGCTGGGCGCGGGCAGCTTCTTCATCATTTTCAAAGAAGTGTTGCCCAACATCATCGGACCCATCATCACGCAGGTCATGTTCAGCATCCCCACCGCCATCTTCACCGAGGCCTTCCTTTCGTTCGTCGGTCTGGGCATCCCGGTGCCGCAGTGCTCGCTGGGTTCGTTGATCAGTGAGCTGTACAACAGCTTTACCACCCATCCGTACCAGATCATCCCGCCCATCGTGGTCATGAGTCTGCTGATGCTCAGCTTCAACCTCGTGGCCGACGGTCTGCGCGAGGCGCTGGACCCCAAGATGAAGAGTATGTAAGGAGGAACACCTCATGCCTGAGAATACAAAAGAACAGGTCTTGTCGGTGCGAGACCTTGATATCACCTTTAAGACCACTGCGGGCCCGGTCCACGCCATCCGCGGCGTGAACATCGACCTGTACAAGGGCGAGACGGTGGCGCTGGTGGGCGAGTCCGGCTCCGGCAAGTCGGTCACCATGAAGGCCGCCATGGGCATTCTGGCCAAGAATGCCACCGTCAACAGCGGCTCCATCCAGTTCAGCTACCACCACGCCGACGGCAGCCCGGAGACCGTGGATCTGCTGCAAAAGGATAAAAAGTGGATCCGCCGCCACATCAACGGCAAGCGGATCGCCATGGTCTTCCAAGACCCCATGACCAGCCTCGACCCAACCATGACCATCGGCAAGCAGATCATGGAAGGAATGCTCTGGCACTTCAAGATGCCCAAGGCCGAAGCCTACAAAAAGGCGTTGGAGCTACTGGAGGAGGTCGGCATCACCGACGCCGAAAAGCGGATGAAGAACTACCCCCACCAGTTGTCCGGCGGTATGCGGCAGCGTGTGGTCATCGCCATCGCCCTTTCCTGCGACCCCGACCTGCTCATCTGCGATGAGCCTACCACCGCGCTGGATGTCACCATCCAAGCCAAGATTCTGGAGCTGATCCGCAGCATCCAGAAGGAGCGCGGCATTTCGGTCATCTACATCACCCACGACCTCGGTGTTGTGGCCAAGGTGGCCGATTACGTGGATGTCATGTACGCGGGCAAGATCGTCGAGACCGGCACCATCGATGAAATTTTCTACGACCCCAAGCACCCCTACACGTGGGGTCTGCTGTCGGCCATGCCCGACCTCGATACCGCCGACGACCGCCTGTACACCATCCCCGGTTCGCCGCCGAACCTGCTGCATGAGAAGCCCGGCGACGCCTTTGCGCCCCGCAACCGCTTCGCGCTGAACATCGACGACAAGGTCGAGCCTCCCATGTTCAAGCTCAGCGATACCCACTACGCGGCCACATGGCTGCTGGACCCCCGCGCACCTAAGGTGGAGATGCCGCCGGAACTCAAGGAGCGGATCGCCCGGATGCGCACGGAAGCAAAAAAGATCGAGGAGGCGGAATAAATGGCAGAGCATACAACGGCCCCGCTGCTGAAGGTCGAGGGGCTGAAGCAGTATTTCCGCGTCAACAAGAACTTCACGGTCAAGGCCGTGGACGACGTCAGCTTTGAAATTTACCCCGGCGAGACCTACGGTCTGGTAGGCGAGTCCGGTTCGGGCAAGTCCACCATCGGCCGCAGCATCATCCGCCTGTACGACCCCACTGCGGGCAAGATCACCTTCGACGGGCAGGACATCAGCGGGCACCTCTCCCACACCCAGAACAGCACCCTGCGCACCCAGATGCAGATGATCTTCCAAGACCCGATGGCCTCTCTGAACCCCCGCAAAAAGGTGGAGGACATCATCGGCGAAGGGCTGGACATCCACCACATGTACAAAACGCAGGGCGAGCGCCGCGAAAAGGTGGAGAAGATCCTCGCGAAGGTCGGCCTTGCGCCGGAGCACGCCGAGCGCTACCCCCACCAGTTCTCCGGCGGCCAGCGCCAGCGCGTCGGCATTGCCCGCGCCCTCATCATGAACCCGAAGCTCATCATCGCCGACGAGTGCATCTCGGCGCTGGACGTGTCCATTCAGGCACAGGTGGTCAACCTGATGAAGGACATCCAGCAGGAGACCGGCACGGCCTACCTGTTCATTGCCCACGACCTGTCCATGGTCAAGTACATCTCGGACCGCATCGGCGTGCTCCATCTGGGGCACCTGCTGGAGACCGGCACCACCGAGGAGATCTTCGAGCATCCCATCCACCCCTACACCCGGAGTCTGCTGTCGGCCATCCCTCTGCCGAACCCGGTGGTGGAAAAGCGCCGCGTGGCCGAGACCTACGACTACGCCACCTCCGGCATCGACTACACCAAGGGCACCAGCCACCATGTCGAGGGCAGCCATTACGTCAAGTGCACTGACGACGAGTTTGCCCAGTGGTGCAAATAAGCATAGAGTATAAAATAAGCCCCTCTCCGCGCAAAAACGGAGAGGGGCTTTGTGCTGTCAAGTCCGGCACAGCAAGGCAGGACTTTTGATGCTGCATCGACTTCAATATTGATATGCTTCCCGGTAGCAATTTCTATTACATAAGTGCTCTTGTTGGGGCGTGTGGAACCCCAAACCCTGCTGGGAACGAGTAGGGCAAACTGGAAGTTGGCAATTTCCTATACCTATAATTTCTTATCAAAGAGGCTGCATCATTTCAAGGATAATGCCATCCGGGTCTCTGAAATAAAAAGCTCGGCTCTCCCCAAATCCATTTGCTCTAAAGTCGAAATACTGCGGTTCAGATAAGCACTCTACATGATTTTCGATAAGGACATTATAGACAGAATCAATGTCATCCGTATAGAAACATACTTCCGAGATGGATGTCGTAAACAAGTCTGATTGTTCTTTATGGATCTCGCTATCTACGAACTGAATCAGCTCGACCGGTGGCGTTTCAATAGCCTTAGAACCGTTCAAATAAGCGACCCTTGCTTTGCAATTCGACTTGCGAAACATTTTATCTGTTTCTTCCCCTTCCATAAAAATTTCTCCTTGAAACTCAAGTCCAAGGATGTCTCTGTAGAAAGCAATCGAGCGATCCAAATCAGAAACGGTCAATCCAACATGATAAATTCTTCCAATCATATTTTTATATCCTCCTGAGAAAATTCCGAGTTGTTGAACTAAGCCGAGTATATCACACTCTCCAACGAAAGAACAGGCTGATATAGCACCAAAGGCAGGATACCATCGCCATAATGATACCCTGCCTTTGGTCGTTATTGTTCGGGTTCGACGCTCTGACTGGTGTCGGTTGGAAAGGTGCTCCGGCAGGTGCATCTTTCTTGGTAGACATTCCTAGGGGTCTAGGAACCGCGCACGAATCAAAGCCCCACTGGGGCTTTGATTGCCTTCGCTGCGCTTCGGCACGTGCTGTTCGAGTCCTGTACCGCCACTAACAAAAAATCCCCAGACGAATGTCTGAGGATTTTTGTGGTGGAGCATTCTCCACAGCACTCGAACCCAACAC
>ULSN01068610.1_pt1 | contig 13494 bp, 6 predicted proteins | sample 1956771 | NCBI WGS metagenome assembly ULSN01 (sample SAMEA4835709, study PRJEB28245) | human gut metagenome | biome: gut microbiome; material: fecal sample | place: Denmark | collected 2008
AAAAAATAAACGAGCTCTTTCTGTCCGGTTTTGAGGCAGACGGCAAAGGCACGTTTTGGTTCGCCGGTGGCAATCCTTTGCGCGTATCATGTTTTAAGGGAATGAAGCTGCAGTGGAGAAGAAAGGTTTCCGACAGCAATACAAAGTTTGCCATGTTCCGTCTGCGAGGTGACAGCCTGTATCTTGTGCACGACCAGAAGCGTGAGCTTATAGTTATTGACAAGAACGGTAAGGGAGACGTGCGTCACATAAAACTTGATCTGGACAGTCTGGCAGACGGGAAAATGTACAACAAGTACTTTGTGATACAAGGTGTGGAATTAAGTGTTCCAACCTATGGTATCTACAGCGTAAGTTATTTCAATTATGACGGCAGATTGTTGCTTAATGACACTGTGGATGTGAATTTCATCAATAGTGTGATGAGTCCGCTTCCACGCATCATGTCGGATAAACTGTTTGATATAGGCGACGAGAATTTCAGATTTATGGATTATAAAGGCAATTACCGTGGGTACAGTTTTTATGACGAAGGTACACGTATGTTTTTAGACTGTGGCAGTATGGATGAGAAAGATGTGACTTATGAATTTAATTTAACAGAGGCAGATAAGTACTTTGACATTTTTCCATTTAACGCGATAACTGATATTACGGACGACAGATGTCATCCTGAATCATATCCGGGCACATACATTCTGCGTGGAACACATTATTATTATGTGGGGTACTACGAGTCAGGTCGTCTTACGGTAGTGGACATGGATCTTGACAAGATGTTTCCTAAGATAGCAAACAGAGAGTATGAATAAAATAAAATGATTATCCGAATGCTGATGTTGCTATAAGTTTTGTTTAATAAAACTGCAATCTCTTAACTGATGATAAATATGCTTGCATAATACAATAATGTTTTGTATATTTGCGATGTCTGTCAAATGAACAGTCTTACCGGATTGCCGATAATGAAGAATGATTTTAATGACTTTTTCAGAGTCTTACGGCAGCCAATGGATAAAGATCCGTTGCTGCTATTCCTTATTATATTGATGGGTACATTTATAATACTTATATCACGTGTATGTGAGTCATTACCTGTCATATTGCTGCTTTCACTGTCTGTGTTTATCGTTACAGTACTGCTTTACTGCTTTATAAAAAACAATAAACGGCAATCGTGAAAACATAGTAGTATAAATCTTGAATACCATAACATATACCATGTGCAAACATTGTGATGTCAGATATAAAAACACTTTGGGCGTTTCATTGACTGTTTTCAAAAAGACCAACAATTGATAGAAATGATACGGGAGAGGAACGCTGCCTTATCGCTTTTTCCGTATAAATAACACGACTTCGGAGTCATCTCACGAGCTTATTTCCGTACCGTTATACCAATGCTACAGAAATAACGAAAAAGATTAATAATATTTAACCATTTATCCCTTAAATAATGCTTTGTGTTAACATCGTTAAGTTATTTTTTCTTTACTTTTACCACGCGCAACGGTTACGGGGAATGTAAAGTCGGGCTGTGATAAAACCGTTTCGTGCGCATTGTCTTATCCCGGATAGAGTCGTGGAATGCAAATTACGCAGCGGGAAAGAGACAATATTTAAAGAATAAGATAACTAAAAACATTGAAGCATTATGAAATCCTTATCATTACCGAAGGCGCCTTCCTGACAAACAGAACTCTTTTTCAGGAAACCGTCATATCCCCATGCCGTCATTACATGACCGGCATCTGGGAGTGAAACCAATATTACCACTCACTTTATAAACAAATCTTTATTTTTATGGAACACCATTCAAGTAAGAAAAGTATCCTGCCTGCCAACAGACGTCTGTCGCAGTTGGCTACGGGAGCAACGCTTGTATGCGCAATGCTCGCTGCCAATGCGGCTTCGTCAGATGCTTTTGCAGGCAGCCTGAAAAATTCTGTCGTGCAGACGGCGCAGCAGAAGAAAGAGATAAAAGGTCGTGTCACCGACCGCAACGGTGAGCCGCTCATAGGCGTCACCATTGCCGAGAAAGGCACGCAGAACCGTGCTATAACCGATGTGGACGGCTACTACACCATCAATGTGGAGTCGGCGGCTCCGGTCCTCGAAGTGTCGTATGTGGGTTACACCGCAAAGTCCGTGGCTGTGAACAACCGCTCCAACATAGACATCACCCTTGAGGAAGACCTCAAGACTCTGGGTGAGGTTGTGGTGCAGGGCTTCGGTCTCGCACAGAAGAAAGAGTCGCTCACGGGAGCCATCTCGAGCATAGGCGACAAGGACATATCGCGTACTCTGGCAACCACCACTTCGGGAGCCCTTGTGGGAAAGATTGCCGGAATAAACAGCCGTCAGGCAGACGGACGCCCGGGAGCGAGCACATCGCTGCAGATACGCAACATGGGCACTCCTCTCTACGTCATAGACGGTATAGTGAAAGATGAGGGACAGTTCAACAACCTCGACGTGAACGACATCGAGCAGGTGAGTGTGCTGAAGGACGCCTCCGCAGCCCTCTACGGTGTGCGCGCCGCCAACGGTGTTGTGGTCGTGACAACCAAGCACGGCAAGGTGAACGACAAGCCGTCCATTCAGGTGAACGGCTACTACGGATGGCAGAACAACTCGCGTATGGCGAAGCCTGCCGACATAGGCACATACATGCGTGCCTACACGGCGGCGCAGACCGTTCAGGGCGCCGACCTCACTTATTCGAGGGAAGACTATGCCAAGTGGATGCAGGGAAAGGAAGACGGCTACCGTCCGTTCGACTGGTACAAGTACATCTGGGTGACCTCTCCGCAGACCTACATCAACGTGAACACATCAGGAGGTTCTGAGAAGATAAACTATTACTTCTCCCTCGGACACCTCAAGCAGGACGCCGCCATACGCAACTACGGAGGGTTCTCGCGTACCAACGTGCAGATGAGCGTGGACGCCAGGATAACAAAGAAATTCACTGTGGGAGCGTCTATGAACGGACGCATAGAGACGCGCCAGCAGCCCGGAGTGCCCGGAGGCGACGACTACTGGCTGCCGCAGTTCGCCGTCTACCGCAACCTTCCCACCAAGCGGCCCTTCGCCAACGACAACCCTAAATATCCGCAGAAGGTGTCGTCGGAGGCTGACACCAACTTCGGACTGCTCAACTACACCATGTCGGGCAAGTTCAAGGAGAGGTGGCGCGTGGCTCAGCTCAACGCGCACGCCGACTACGAGTTCCTGCCCGGACTCAAGGCGCAGTGGCTTGTGGGCTACTATCTGGCTTACCAGCAGCTCAACAACCACGAGTACACATGGAAGCTCTACGGCTATGACAAGGAAAACGACAGCTACTATGTCACCGACGAGATGAACAACCCGTGGCGCGAGCGTCGTCTCGGACATAAGGAGGAGCTCACGTCCAACCTCCGTCTCACATACGACAAGACCTTCGGACAGCACCACGTGGCTGCCGTCATAGGTCTGGACGCATCCAAGCTGCGCGCTCCTTCCACATGGGTACACGCCCAACCGGCAGCCAACTCGATGGAGCTTATCTACACCACCTCGATGGACGAGTATCAGGACACCGGCGACAACACCGAGACCCGCCTCGGATGGATAGGACGTCTCAACTACGACTTCGCCGGAAAATACCTCGTCGAGTTCACTGTCCGCCGAGACGGAGCGTGGAAGTGGGCTCCCGGCCACCGTTGGGGAACATTCCCCGCAGGGTCTGTGGGATGGCGCATCTCTGAGGAGGACTTCTGGAGAGACAGCAAGCTGGGCTCCATCTTCAACGACCTGAAGATACGCGCATCCTACGGTGTCGTGGGCGACGACAACATTGACGCCAACGTCTACAGGGCTTACGACTATATGAGCGGCTACAACTACAATCAGGGAGGCACTGCCATCGACGGCAAGTATGTCATCGGCTCGAAGGCGCGCGCGCTGCCTGCCACCACCTTCACGTGGATGAAGGCTCACATTCTCGACATCGGTATAGACTACTCCTTCTTCGGACAGCGTCTCACCGGTTCGCTCGACTACTTCAGCCGCAAGCGTACGGGTCTGCCCGCAAGCCGTTATGACGTGCTCATACCTGTCGAGGTGGGATTCAGCCTGCCGCAGGAGAACCTCAATTCCGACGTGCGCCGCGGTTTCGACGGTGCCATCCGCTGGTCTGACAAGTATCGTGACGTGAACTATTCGGTAGGTTTCAACTTCACCTATGCGCGCCGCTACAACTGGGAACAGTACAAGCCGCGTTTCAGCAACTCATGGGATGAGTACCGCAACTCGGCATGGCACCGCTATGCCGGAATATTCTGGGGATACAAGAGCGACGGACAGTTCCAGTCGTGGGAGGAGATAGCCAACTGGCCAGTGGACAACGACCAGAAGGGTAACCGCACATTGCGTCCCGGCGACATAAAGTATAAGGACCTCAACGGCGACGGTGTGATAAACGACATGGACCTCCGTCCTATAGGTTATACCACCGACAACACGCCAAACTTCAACTACGGCATCAACCTCGCCATGCAGTGGCGCGGCTTCGACGTGGCTCTCGACTTCACAGGCGGCAGCGGCATGGGCTTCAACCCCAACTGGGAGCAGAAGCTTCCGTTCCACGACGGCGGCAACAACCCGCAGTACTACCTGAGCGACACATGGAGCCTGAGCGACATCTACGACGCCGGAAGCAAGCTCACCAGAGGCAAGTACCCCATGCCTCTCATCGGCAACAGCTCTCACAGCAACTATTGGAACAGCGACTTCTGGTTTGTCAACGTGAGCTACATCAAGCTGCGCAACTTCGAGGTGGGCTATACCTTCCCTGCCAAGTGGCTGTCGTTCATGAAGGCGCAGTCGCTGCGCGTATACTGCTCCGGCACCAACGTGTTCGTCATCACCAACAAGCCGGGATACGATCCTGAAGGCACCACCGACAGCGGTCTGCAGTATCCTACAACGCGCGTTATAAACATCGGTTTCAATCTCACATTCTAAAGCCTTTAAACGTTATGAAGACAAAACATATATTTGTGACAGCGCTCGCGGCAATCACCCTGAGCAGCTGCAACGGATTCCTCGACCAGGATCCTGACTCGATATATCCTGATGAAGTCGTGTTCGGCGATGCCAACATGATAGAGTCGGTGCTCTCAAACCTCTACAGCCGTGTGAACTACGGCATGAACCTCAACGACAGCTACAGCTTCACTTACATCGACGAGGCTGCGAAGATGGACGGAGGTCCGGACGAGCGGTCAACATATGAGGACAACCTGTGGCGGGTGTACGACTATGAGTTCGTGCGCGACTGCAACCAGTTCCTTGCGGGACTGAAGAAGTCGGCCGCACTGTCAGAGGCGGCTAAGAAACCGCTCGAGGGTGAGGTGCGCTTCCTCCGCGCATGGTGCTACTTCAACATGGTGCGCAGCCTTGGCGGCGTGCCGCTGATGGGCGACGAGGTGTTCGCCTACAACGGTCCGCAGGATGTGGGCAAGCTCACAAGGAAACGCTCCACGGAGGCTGAGTGCTACGACTACATCATCAGCGAGTGCAAGGCTGCCGCTGAGATAATGAGCACTTCCACCAACACCCATTCGGCACGTGCCAACAAGTGGACGGCTCTCATGCTGGAGGCGCGCGCGGCTGTGTATGCTGGCTCGCTCGCCAAGTACAACAACAAACTCGACAGACCCATCAAGACCGCCGGAGGAGAGGTGGGCATTCCAGCCAACCTGTCTGAAGGATATTATAAGACTGCCCTTGCCGCAGCAAAGGATGTCGTAAAGAACAGCCCCTACTCGCTTCAGGACACCAAGGAGAACAAGGGGGAGAACTTCTACAACGCCGTGTGCATAAAGGACAACAACACGGAGGTGATATGGAGCCGCGACTACGACTCGCCCACAAGCACCGTGAGTTTCTCCAATGCCAACATCCCGTCACAGTTCAAGGAAGACATAGACAACAGCTATGCCGGACCGACGCTCAACATGGTTGAGATGTTCGAGCCGCTGCAGACCGACAAACCCGGTGAGGGAGAGCCTGTGAAGACCAAAAACGCCGACGGCTCGCCGGTGTTCTACAAGACCGCAAGCGCACCGTTCGACTCGCGCGACCCGCGTCTCTACGGCTCTGTGCTCTATCCGGGCGGAAAGTTCCGCGGCGCGCCGTGTCTGCTCCAGGCAGGACAGGCTTATCAGGAGAACGGTGTGTGGAAGTTCCGCACGGGCGACCTCAACTCTGTCGATGCCGACGGCAATGTCATAACATCCATAAACGGACCGAAGTACAGCAACCAGCAGTTCATAAACAAGACGGGATTCTATTTCCGCAAGTTCCTCGACGAGTCCGCAGGTTCGTCGCTGCGCAACGGTGCCCGCTCCGACATGTGGTGGGTCTACTTCCGCATGGCTGAGGCTTACCTCATAGCCTGCGAGGCATCCTTCGAGCTCGGCGACAACAGCAGCGCGCTCACCTACATAAACGCCGTGCGCAAACGCGCGGGGGTACAGCCTCTGAAGACCGTCACCTTCGACAACATCGTGCATGAGAACGCCGTGGAGTTCGCATTCGAGTTCCACCGCTGGTGGGACCTCAAACGCTGGCGTCTTGCCGACAAGATTTTCAACGGCAACAGCAGCGACCGCAGGGCACGCCACCGCATGCTGTGGCCCTATCTCGTGGTAGACCCGGGCAACCCGCACAACGGGGAGTGGATGTTTGTGGAGGACTTCTACTGGATGTCGCCCAACGCCCGCTACTTCCAGGCAAAGAACTACTACAACTTCATAGACAACAGCTGGATTGACAAGAACCCGCTGCTCGTGAAGAATCCCTATCAGTAAGGAGTGAGGAATGTATAGGGATATAAAGGTGAGAAAGCATACTGTAAGTGAAATTTAAATACAAAACGCAAAAGATATTATGAAAAAGATATTGTTCAACATAGTGCTCGCGCTGGCTGCCGCAGCGGGTCTGAGCTCATGCGGATACGACAACTTCGACGAGCCTGAGACAACGTTCACCGGAAGCGTGAGGTATAAGGGTGAGAGCCTGCAGCTCCGGGGCACGTCGGGAGCGGTGTGCGTGCAGCTCTATCAGGTGGGCTTCCCGCTCAAGTCGCCCATCAACGTGTATGTCAACCAGGACGGAAAGTTCTCCGCCAGAGTGTTCAAGGGGCATTACAAGCTTGTCACCAGAGACAACAACGGACCGTGGGTCAACTCGCGCGACTCCATTGACGTGAACGTGAAGGGCGCGACCAACGTCGATATAGAGGTGAAGCCGTATTTCCTTCTGGGCAACGCCACCGCCACAGTGAGCGGCAACACCGTTACGGCTACGTTCAACATCGAGCGCATCGTGGACGACGCTGCCATCGAGAGCGTGTATCTCTGTTTCGGACATACAATGCTCTGCGATGCCGCGCAGAACGATTTCCGCATCGACATCCCTGCGTCTGACCTGCATGTAGGGCAGAACTCCGTCACGCGCACATTCACCGACGCGCAGATAAAGAAGATGAAGAGCATCGGCTACACACGTCTCGTGACGCGCATCGGACTGAAGAGCACCGCCACATCGGAGTGCATCTATTCGCCCGTCATCACGCTGGAGTGACGCCGCACACGGGGTTTTAGCCGGGATAGGGTCACCCGTTCCGGCACCGTGTGTGCCACTCATGGCACCGCACATGCGAGTTTAGTGCTTTACATAACAGTTTTTCATGAGGGCGTGTCAGATATATACCTGTCTGATGCGCCCTCTTTTTCTCAGTTCGTGAGGTGTGACGCTTTTCCCGATCATGACATGCCATCACACCGCCAACGCCTCTTTCCCGTCCAACCGAAGATTATTCATTCCCATCACGTCCTGCCTCCATCAAGTAAATGAGCAGGAATCCAATCATAATATCCGCTTCCCACCAAAGTAGAGACGCAAAATCTTGCGTCTCACAAGCAAGGAATGCATTTGTTTGTCAGCGATATCATCGCATGTGCATGTGGGATGGACGGGACGTGATACGCAACATTTTGCGCATATACTGGGCATACGCCATTGAGCGGGTAATGAGGTAAAGGCAATTGCTCGGTACATACCGGAATGCATGAATATACGGTTCTGGCAGTAAAAAATCTTTACAAAACAAAATCGCGAAACAGGAAATGCGAAGACACTGAAACCGTATAAAAAGCGCATACGGACTCATTCCGCCGGTGCGTCGGTACGTTCTTTTGTGCGGAAAAGCCTTTCCCGGCTTTCCAAAACACCATTCCCGCATGCCGGACCACATCCTTCCGTCACCCCGGAAAGCCTTTTCCGCAATCCCGAAAAGCCTTTCCGGCATGTCGGGAAAATCCGGTCTGTATTATAATTGAGTGTATATGACTGACCTTCAGACATATACGTGAAATGCGAATAAACGGAGTATTTGCGTCCGAGAACCTCTGCCGTCGGCTGTGGGACGCTCTCGCGGAGTTGAGGAAGAGCGTGAATGAATAATTATGCATAAATAGCAAGGAGGAAAAGACAGTATTGTCCGACTATACATTCGGTCTTAGCTTCTGAATAACGGATAAGCGGCTGTTCATGACTTGTGCCATCGGCAAGTCTTGAACAGCCGCTTGTGTATTGTCGCGATGCGGGATTATCTCACGATTTTCTTTCCTCCTACGATATAAATTCCATGTCCCATGCTGTCTATATCGTCTCCCAGATAGCGTCCGTCGATGCTGTATACACGTCTGTCGGAAGCTTTTACGTTCACGGTTACGCCGCCTATGCCGTCAGTGACAGGCTTCGACACCCTCACCTCGTCGAGGAACTGGCGCATGGACGACGCGAACTTCAGGCGTCCCTTGCCGCTCATGTCAAGCGTCATCTCACACTGCCGCCACTTCTCCTCCGTGATGTCAAACGTTCCTATTTCGGTCTCCGTGCCCGTGCTGCTGTCTATGAAGCTCACGGTCATGGTGCTTTCCTCACCGCTCCACGGACCGGCGAGACAGCTAAGCACGGCTCCCTTCTCAGCCACAAACTCGGGAGAGGTGAGCGAGCCGGGCGTGCTCTTCGTGCCGAAACGCGCGCACTGTGCTCCGGCATACTGCTTCACGCCGGTCCATCCTTCGAGGTCGGTGAGTAGGGCTGAGCCTCCCATGCCTGTCCACATGCCGTCGTTGCCTCCCTGGCTGGAGTTGTCGTCGAAGGTCTCGAGCAGCAGGTAGGCGTCGCGCTCCACCGGTGTGGAGTGGAAACGGAACGATATTGTCCCGTCAGCGTCCTTCTTTATGTCCGTGACAGACATGCCGAGACTCTTCCGTCCGTCCGCGTTCTTCGAGTACCACAGCGGTTTCGGCATCGAGATGCTGTTCAGGCAGTCGTTCCCTCCGTACGGATAGAGGTCGCCCATGATGTCGGTAGTGTCGGTCGTTGCAGAGTTGTCGGCATGGAATATGGTGCAGCGTTGTCTCTCGCTGTCGTTGTTCACGGTGTTCTCATACCACACCTTCTCGTCATAGTCCACGTGCATCGCCATGAGTCCCGACGCGAACTGTGCGGCGTCCCATCCTGTCTGGCGGCGGTTTTCAAGGATGATGAACTCGTCCTTGTTGCCGCTGTTGTATATTATGTAAGCCTCCCCGCCCTCGCTCGTGGGCTTGAGAGCCGTCACCTCCTTATCTTCCGTCAGTTCCACTGGAGTGATCCAGCCTGCCACCCACTTCTCGTATGCGGTGTAGCCCGACGGAGTGAACCCTCCGTCGTTGTAGCTTCCGTAGTCCATGAGGTCCCATCTGTCCATGCCGAAGTTGCTCGCGCCATACTGCGATGTGTCATACATGTCGGGATAGCCCAGACAGTGTGAGAACTCGTGGCATATCGTTCCGATGCCGTCCACGGTCTCCTTGTAGTTGTCCCTGTCGTCGAGAGTCATCTCGCAGCTGCACGCATAGGTGTTTATGTCCACGTTGTCGAGATTGAGCTTGCTGCCGTAGTCGCTGTCGGAGAGGGTCCACTTGTGGGGCCATATGGTGTCTTCCGACCCGCCTGACGCCTCGCCCATTCCGGCGTAGAGGGCGAACACCTGGTCCACCTCGCCGTCGCCGTCCCAGTCATAGTCGGCGAAGTTCACCTCACCGTCTATCGCCTTGCACGCCTCGGCTACCATCTCGCCCGCACGGGCGTCACCGCTTATCCCGGCGTTCTGTCCGTAGTAAGCGTATCCGTTGGGCATTGTCACCGGACCGACGACGTCGAACTCCACATCGAACACACCGTTGCTCTGTGCCTTGAAATAGTCTCTCACACTGCCGTGGAAACCGTCCTCCGTCGTGAATCCAGGTTCGTTTGCCACGCCTTTGTAGAAGGTGAGGTCGTGAGAGTCCTTGAATTTCTTGTCGCTGAACTGCACAAGGATTATCAGTCCCTTCTTCTTTCCCTCGAACACCTTGCCCGTTCCGCCCGCGAGCTTGCGCGCCCTTGCGCGGTTGGCGTTGTCGAACACCGCCCGGCGCGCCTTGGCATGAGCTGCCAGAACGGTCTTTTCCACCTTTGTGTACACACCGCCTGACCCGATGACATAGCAGTCGCCGCTCTCCGACTGATAGTAGTGCACGATGTCGTCTCCCGTCAGTCGGGCGCGCACTTCCTGTCCGTCAGCCAGGCGCAGGGTTTTTCCAAAGCCCCCGCTTGGCTGGAACGGCAGCCGCTCCGAGTACAAGCGAGAGCATGACAGAACAAATAAAAAGTCTTTTCATATCTACAAATGTTTGAATAAATAAGCCTTTTGGTAAAACAGCCACAAAACTACAAATTATTTACTAAATATCTTATAAAAGTTACGGATATACTTGTTTTTTCGTAAATTTGCCTTATAAATAATCCAAAAACCGAACAATTGAGAATGAAAAGACAACATTTCATACTGCCTTTGGCATGTGTGGCGGTGCTCGCAGGATGCTCCGCACGCAGCAACACCGACGACGCTACGCTGCAGCAGATACCGTTCCAGCAGGTGACTCTGGAGGACAACTTCTGGCTTCCGCGCCTGAAGACACAGAAAGAGGTGCTCGTGCCGTTCGCGCTCGACAAGGTGCGGCCTGCCATGGACAACCTGCGCAAGACGGGAAACTGGCTTCACGGGGTGAAGGACGAGCTGCCTTTCCCCCACCGCTACGTGGCGTCAGACCTCTACAAGGTGATGGAGGGGGCGGCTTATCTGCTCACGTTGGAGAGGGACGCCGCGCTCGAGCACACCATGGACAGCATCATCGACCTCATAGGGCGCGCCCAGCAGGACGACGGCTATCTGTATGAGGCGCACACCACGGGCGTCTCCGCAAACCACGAACACTGGGGCGGAGCGGGCATGGGCGACCGCCCTTACTCGTGGGTGGTGCACAGCCATGAGCTCTACAACATGGGGCACATGTATGAGGGAGCCGTAGCCTACTGGCAGGCAACGGGCAAGGACAAGTGGCTGAGGATAGCCGAGAAGAACGCGCGGCACATAAACCACGTGTTCTTCGAGGGCGACCCGGCATACAACGGAGGCAAACCGGTGAACCAGGCACCGGGACATGAGGAGATAGAGCTTGCGCTGGTGAAGCTCTTCCACGCCACGGGCGACACGCTGTATCTCAACATGGCGAAGCGTTTCATAGACATACGCGGAGTGACATACCGCCCGGACGGCGACGGGGTGATGAGCCCGAGCTACGCCCAACAGCATCTTCCGGTGAGACAGCAGACAAAGGCTGTGGGTCACGCCGTGCGCGCCACATATCTCTATTCGGGCATGGCTGACGTCATGGCGCAGACAGGCGACACCACGCTGCGACCCGCCCTCGACAGCATCTGGACCAACATCGTGGACACACGGATGCACATCACCGGCGGACTGGGAGCCGTACACGGCATCGAGGGATTCGGTCCGGAATATCTGCTTCCCAACAAGGAGGCTTACAACGAGACGTGCGCGGCTGTGGGCAACGTGATGTTCAACTACCGCATGTTCATGGCTGAGAAGGACGCCAGATACATAGACGTGGCTGAGGTGGCTCTCTACAACAACGTGCTGGCGGGCGTCAGCCTCTCGGGAAACAGGTTCTTCTATGTCAACCCGCTCGAGACCGACAGCCGGCAGGCGTTCAACCAGGGTGTGAAAGGTCGCTCGCCGTGGTTCGGCACGGCATGCTGCCCGTCAAACATAGCGCGCCTCATACCGCAGATACCGGGCATGATGTATGCCTATACCGACGATGACATATACTGCACCTTCTATGCCGGCACATCCACGGTGATACCGCTGAAGAAGGGAAAGGTGAGCCTGAGCCAGCAGACTGAATATCCGTTCGGCGAGACAATAAGTTTCGAGATAAGTCCCGAAGGCGGCAGCGGCAGGTTCGCCCTCCACCTGCGCATCCCCACATGGACCGGCACGCAGTTCGTTCCGGGCAGGCTCTACTCGTATGCCGGTGACAGCCTCGCCGCATGGCAGCTGCTGGTGAACGGTGAGGAGGTGAAGGCTGTGCCGGAGAAAGGCTTTGTCACGGTCAGCCGCACATGGAAACGGGGCGACCGCGTGGAGCTGCGTATGCCCATGCCGGTGCGCTTCAACAGGGCGTTGCCGCAGGTAGAGGCTGACAGAGGACGGCTCTGCGTCACGCGCGGACCGCTCGTCTACTGCGCCGAGGCGGTGGACAACGCCGCCATGCCGGCAAGCTACGTGCTCTCGCCCGACGCCGCGACAGGTGTGAGGAAAGCCTCGGACGGACCGCTCAAGGGCATCGACTTCGTGACGGTGGAGGCGCGCTCTGTGCAGGACGGAGCCGACGGCACCCTCACGATGGTGCCCTACTATGCGTGGGACAACCGTGGCGACGGTGCCATGACAGTGTGGATGGCAGACAACGACAGCCTTGCGAGGGCGTCCATACCGGTCATCCCGGAATACATCTCCGACGTGAAAGCCACGCACACATTCGAACAGGACGACGTGCTTGCCATGGTGACGAACGGCTACCCCGCCTCTTCGCACGACACGTCCATACCGCGCTGGACAAGCTGGCCCGAGAAAGGAAGGGAGCAGACCGTCGAGATGACTCTCAAACGTCCGCTCAGGCTGCAGAGCCTCTCGGTGTACTGGTATGACGACAACGGCGGGGTGCAGGTGCCGCAGTCGTGGACTCTCGAGTACAAGGCTGACGGACAGTGGAAGCCTTTCCCCATCTACGTCACCGACGAATACCGCGTTCTGAAGGACCAATACAACATGGTGCACCCCGGCGAGGACATCACGGCGGAGGCGTTGAGGCTCCACATAGTGCCTGAAGCCGATGCGGCGGCAGGCATACTGAGCGTGCAGATAGAGGAGGTGAAGTGAGACCGGCGTGAGGTCTCGCCTCACTTCGGCTCCGGCTTGTGCATACGGCATCTTATCACCTTGCGGTTTTTGTCGGCTATCCAGCACGATGCGAGTAC
>ULSN01054795.1_pt1 | contig 13429 bp, 9 predicted proteins | sample 1956771 | NCBI WGS metagenome assembly ULSN01 (sample SAMEA4835709, study PRJEB28245) | human gut metagenome | biome: gut microbiome; material: fecal sample | place: Denmark | collected 2008
AATACGCTCAAAGCTTGCTCAATTAGAGTAAAACAGGGCGTATGGGGCTAGCTTTATTTTATCAGGGGGTTAACAGGTTAACAGTTAACAGCCCATTTTTGCATGGTTGCTCCCGAAATTATGAATTCTTCATGATTTCTTCCGCCTCATCATCTTCTTCAGCAACTTCAGCTGTAAGGTTCGCCTTGAGTCTAGCTGAGCGCAGTTGTTGCCTGAAAACCAGGCAGGTAGCGAGGAAATAGACGCCTGTCTGAATCCAGAGCGCTCTGAATTCCGGCAGAATATCTGAAAGCGATGCGCCCATACTGCTGATTCTCAAGAACCCACGAATGCCGAAAGTGGATGGGAAAACCCATGAAAATCCTTGCCAAAAGCCCGGAATATTGCTCAATGGCCATGAAACTCCCGTCATAAAAAGCAACGGAACGGAGGTAAATACCACCAGAAGCATCACATTTTCACGATATCTTACCAGACACGACAGCATCAGACCGAAGAAAACACACGAAAGAATGTAAGGAAGGAGGAAACCGAGAATGGTTGTCCACGTTACCATACTTACAAAACTGAACAGCTTCGGAACCACCAGCGTAAGATACATTCCCATCACGGCATAAACCATGAAATAAACCAGTGCCTTGCCGAAAACGATTCGGAAAATGCCGCCATAATGCTCGCTTACCGGTATGAGTTCGCGGTTTCTGTTGAGCTCTCTCGATGTTCCCGCTGCCATTCCTATGCCCAGCAGCATCGTCTGCTGCAGGATAAGCACCAGCACAGCCGGCAGGATGGCATTTCCGTAACCTCCTGTCGTATTGAATATCGGAACTTCATCAAAAGCCAGCGGCTCGGTGGTTATCTCATCGTCTCTATCCGTAAATCCTCCAACTTGCGTTATCTGGATGCCCGAGTTGATGTGGCTGGCTACAGCTTGCGAAGTCTGATAAATCGCCTTGTAGGTCAGCATCAGACTCATATCGCAGTAAACGCCCACATGCGCCTGTTCGCCCCGGTTCAGTTTCGTATCGAAGTCGGCTGGGAAGTAAAGGATTCCGTGAACCGCCTGTCTGCGCACCAGTTCCTTCGCCTCGTCCAGACTGTTGCAGTAATAGGTAGCCTTGGCATCTGGCGAAGCATCATAATCGCGGATAAACTCGCGTGAACTGTGGCTGTGGCTGAGGTCGACAATCGCCGTATCCACCTCTCTCACCACCTCGTTGTTGTAAATCCACGAGTAGAGCAGCGGATAGCCCAGCGGCACCAGAATGCAGAAGATGAGCACACCCTCATCACGGAACACATTGCGCATTTCCGTCTTCCAGATGTAACACATATCCCAGATGCCATTGATAATTTTATATAGTAAACTACTTTTCTTCATTTAATATCTAACATTTAATCTTGAACATTCAACACTCAACATTCAACATTCAACACTCTTACGGCAGATACTTGTAAACCAGCATTGCCTTCTTGATGTTCCAGATGGTGAGCATCGGCAGGGCACAGAACAGCACCATCGCGCCCCAGTGGAGCGCAGCATCGCTCATCGGGAAACCGTTGAAGATGTTCATCTGGTAAATCATATAATAGTGGCGCATCGGGAAGAGCTGGCCGATAGACTGTATCGGCGAATCCATCGAGAAGAGCGGATAGGTGGCTCCGCAGATGGAGAAACTCACCACGCCCCACAACGAACAGATACTCATCGACATGCGGAGCGAAGGCATCAGTCCGAAGGCAAAGATGCCGAAACACTGGCAGGATAATACGCTCAGAATGCCTAACAGGATGATAGGAAGTGCGCCGCCCGGATGTGGAAATTCCAATATATAATAAAGATAGAATTCGAACAGCAGGAAGATGCTCAGAAAGATGAGCGTCTGCGGCAGCATCTTGCCCGCAATGGCGAGATAAGGATTGTTGCCTGCCATCCGCATCCAGTCTCTAGCACGGTTGAATTTCAGTTCTGTACCTATAGAATAAGGTGTAATCAGGAAGATGAACAGCATGATGAGTCCCGGCACCATTACGCTCGACAGATAATAGTTGTAGTTGGCGAACGGGTTGCCTATCATGTGCAGATCTACGGCAATAGGCTGCAGGAAAGTCATGATTTCATCATTCGTTTTTCCCAGCGCCGAAAGTTTCGCCATTCCTGCCGCCGCACCTCCCAGTGTAGAGATGGTTTTCAGATCGCGGAAGAGCAGGGAACCGGCTGCCAGCGAAACGCTGCTGTAGTAGAACGAAATCTTAGGCTGCTTCTGTGCCATCAGTCCTGCCTCCGTTCCGCTAGGAATCACCATAAAGGCATAGATTTCGTTCTTCTGGATAGCATGTCTTGCCTCAGCCATGTTCTCGTAGTGGCCCACTACCTTGGTGGTCTGGAAAGCATCGAGCTTATGCACCAGCTGTCGCGATGTGGCGGAGTTGTCCTGATCTACGATGCCCACAGGCATGTCGGTAGGCACTCCTCCCTTCATCAGCGTGGTGAAGAAAATCACCACTACGATGGGGAAGATGACCATGCAGAAGAGATAAATGGGATTCTTCCACATGATGCCGCATTCTCTGAGGGCTATATGATATAATTTCTTAAACATAGAACTTGTTTACTTTGAACTTTGAACTTTGAGCTTTGAACTTTATGATATGCTTAATATCTCAAAATTTTATTGTAAGCTTCAAGAAGAAAACTAATCATAAAGTTCAAAGTTCAAATCTCAAAGTTCAATGTTATTTAATGATGAGTGACATTCCCGGGCGCAATCCCTCAATCTTGGTGATAGGGCGTGCCTTCACCTCGAAAGTCTTGCGGTCGTAGTCACCATTGTCCTTGGTAGCCTTCCAGGTAGCGTAAGAGCCCTGGTCTTTCAGGTAGTAAACCTTCATCTTGATGTCCTTGTTGAAGGCAGGAACGTAAGCGGTGAACTCATCGCCCTTGTTCAGACCCTTGAGATGATCTTCGCGAACATTGAAGGTTCCCCACATATCGCTCATGATAGAGATGCTCATGATAGGAGAGCCGAGACCTACCAGCTCGCCTACCTTAGGATAGACATTGCTAACCTCGCCTTCGCACTGGGCAATCTGAACGGTCTCCTTCAAGAGATTCTTCACTACATCCACAGCGCTCTTCGAAGCCTGGGTGTTGTTGGCTGCCATACGCTTCTCCTGTTCGCGGGCTCCGTTCTTCGCCATATCGTACTGACTTCTGGCAGCAGCTACCTGAGCCTCTGTAGCCTTATAGGCGGCGTAAGCCTCGTCGCGCTTCTGTCCGCTGATTACACCCTCATTAAAGAGGTTCTGCATGCGGTCGTAAGTCTTCTTGGCGATGGTTGCGGCAGCTTCAGCCTGCTGAACCAGTTGGAAAGCGCCCTGAATCTGCTCCTTGCGTGCACCTGCATCCGTCAGGTCCTTCATCGCCTCGGCTGCAGCGTTGGTAGCCTGGAGCATCTGTTCCTGCGATTTCATTTCCGGCACTTCGAGGATGGCGAGTGTATCGCCCACATGAACGTAATCGCCTTCCTGAACGCGGAGTTCTACTACGCGTCCTGGCAGTTTGCAGGATACTCTGTATTCTGATACTTCTACCTCGCCCTGAATGGTGTCATCCTTCTGTTCCAAAGTGAAGAAACCGATGACGCCTACGAGAATGACTACTGCTGTAAAACCGATTACAGCGAGCAATATGTTGTTATGCTGTGATTTCTTAGACATTTGCTTAATCTGATTTTAAATTTGTTATTATAAATATATTAAAGAAGAAACCGAGGAAAAAGTCCCCCGTTGGGCCCCCGTTAAATCCGATTCCATCGGATTTTCTCCCCGGTGCTGTTCTTTACTGCAGGATACCCAGCGCCTTGTTCAGCCCTACCTGAGTCAGCTTCACGTCGATTTCTGCATCAATCTTCTGGCTCTGTGCTTTCTGCCAGGCTGTCTGTGCAGCCATCACGTCAGTAACCTCCATGACGCCTTCCTTGAAACCGAGGGTGGCGCATCTCAGGTTCTCATCGGCACTGGCAATATTCTTCATCGCCATGTTGAGCTTCTTCTGCGCTTCCTTTACCTTAAACTGGCTTTGGGTAATCTGAAGATGAATCTTCTCTCTCGTATCATCCAGGTTCATCTGAGCGATATTGCTGGCAGCCTTGGCGGCTCTCACCTTGTAGGCTCCGTCAAACCAGTTCCATACCGGAACATGAACCATTACGCCTACGTTCCAGACACCGGTAAACTTCTTCTGGAAACCATTGAATACGTTTGGGTTCGAAATCATGTAGCTGCCTGTCAGCATGACGTGAGGCAGATTGATGGCGCGAACCATATTGGTAGCTTCTTTAGATATGTCGAGTGCATTCTGCAGCATGCGGAGCTCCGGACGGGTGTTCATCGCCGAATCCTGTGCTGCCACTCTCTGCTGCTCTGTGTCAACAGGAGTTCCAGATAAAGCCAGGGTTTCCTTATCTTCATCAGCAAGCGTAATCTCCTGGTTCATCGGAATGCCGCAGAGCTGGCAGAGCAACATCTTCGACAGGGCGAGTCCGTCTTCTGCCTGGGTAATCTGCATCTCTGCCTCGTTCACTTTCACGTCTACCTTCAGTCCGTCTGCCTTGGTGGCGACTCCCTGCTGAATCATCTTGTGAACATCCTCGTTCAGTTTCTTTACGAGGTCGCGGTAACTGATGGCGAGTTTCTGCTTCTGCTTCAGCGAAACGGCGAGCCAGTAAGCCTGGTCTATGCTGTAGAGTGTGCTCTGGGTCTGCTGGTCGAGATCATTCTCAGCAATCTGTTCTCCGATGTCGGCAATCTTGTTGGCAGCAATGATGGCTCCACCCATATAGATAGGTTGGCGAACCATCACGCTTCCTGCCCAGATGTTGCGGGTGTCGGTGCGGAAAGCATCTACCAGTTTTTCTCCCAGCGCATTGCCTTGCTGCTGCAGAGGCCCCAGTTTCTCGTTCATCAGTCCGCCTATCTGCTGCGCCATTTCCGGGCTAATCATCCCCTGACTTACGAGTTGGCTCATCAGATTGCTGGCTCCTCCCGATATTCCTCCGGTAACGGTAGAACCGATATTGCTGAATGTTGACTTCTGACCGTCGTTCAGCAGCGAAATCTCCCTGCTGAACCATTCGTAACCGCCTAAAGCGTCTACTTTAGGAAGATATTTGGTACGTGCCGATTTCTTCAGATTATACGCCACGTCCTTCTTGAGCTTCGAGGCATTGAGCTGCTTGTTATTGCGCAGCGCCATGGCACGGCAACTGTCAAGGCTCAATGCTTGTGCCTGAGCCCCGGCAGGAATCAATGCTCCCATCAGCATGATAAGAGTTATATATTTTTTCATCCTTTGTTTATAATATTATATAATATCGGATGCAAAATTATGGAATTATTCTTAAATGACAAAGAAATTTTGATTATCAAATCTTTAAGAATCAAAAAATATATTGCATTGTGGAAAAATAGAACATGTCCTTTAGTTTTCCATAATCCCTTAATCGTCTGTTTCTTAGAAATTCACCCGTTCTGTCTCGCCCCAGGTCGGGTCTACGGTAATGCCGATTCCGCCGCCCGTACTGTCGTCTCCGCCACCGAATCCGTCAGCAATGGAAATCTCGGTATAGGCTGCCTTGTTCTGATGGATTTTCAAATCGGCTTTTTCAAAACTCTTTACCACCTTTGCATCGGCATCCAGAAAGCTGATACTCATCTTGATGTTCTTCTCTTCTTCATGCGGGAAGGTGTAGACGGTAAAGTCTCTGCCGCCATCTTTCATACTGAAATTTTCGGTCTGCCGACTGTTCACGCAGCCGAATCCGGTGGTTGCATCCAGGGTGCTGCTGCCGCCGGTGTAATAGAACTTGATGCTCCTGATTTCTTCGGGAATGGTTTCGTCGGTAATATGTACCTTGAAGGCTCCAACTGCTCGTTTCAGGTTGATGTCTGAGGTGGCGCCCTCTTCGTTTACGCTCAACCTGCCGTAATAATAAAAGGTGTCGGTAAGTTTGTTGCTCGCAAACTTCACCTTCTCGGGTGCGCTGATAGAGCAGTTTCCCTTTCCGTTATGGGCAATCACCACTAGGCGGTATTCTCCTTCGTCCAGACTCACATGGGCTGTTCCGAACCCGTTGTCGGTAGAAAGCTGGTTCGCCGACTCCAGTTTCTCCTCTCCGTCAAAGATGGCAAACGTCAGTCTGGTGCACACATCGCTCAGAGCAATCTGCTTGTCGGCTGCTTTGGTCGTCAACAGATTGGTGTTTTCTATTTTCTGCACATGAATCGTTACATTGGCGTTTGCATCATGTGATTTTCCGGTTGTTTCGTCAATCGAAAACTTCTCGCATGAAGTAAGCGTCGCTACGAGCATCAGCAACAGGGATGCCAGTAACCGATAGGGCTTCTTACTCATAACCGTTCTTATTTACTAGTTGCTCTATGCGTTATCTCGGAGTTTCCTTGGGCATAAAGATGTGGCAAATATACGTTTTTTCTCTTTTCGATGCAAGTAAAATCTAATAAATCTTTATATTTTTTGCTATTTATCTGTTTTTTCGTACTTTTGCATCGGTTTTTCTGTGCTTACAGAACCCATTTTGCACTATATATATAATAAGGTATAGAAGATACAGTTATGGATAAGAAGATAAAAGCATTGTTTTTCGATATTGACGGCACCCTGGTGAGTTTCACGACCCACAGGATTCCGCAGAGCACGGTAGATGCCTTGGAGCAGGCAAAGAAGAATGGGGTGGAGGTGTATATTTCTACCGGCCGTCCGCAGCTCATTATCAATAACCTCGGTCAGATAGAACATCTCATCGACGGTTACATCACCACCAATGGCGCCCGCTGCTTTGTAGGCGATAAGGTGGTGAGCCAGCACGCCATCCTTCCTGAAGATGTGAAGACGATTATTGAGGCTGCCGACCGTGATGATTATCCGGCAATCGTAGTGGGAGAGCATCATCTTGCCATCCATCATTATACTGACGAGGTTTATGAAATCTTTGCCAAGGGATTGGGAGTGGATTGCGAAATCTTCCTGACCGATGTGAATGAATTGGGAGATGAGCAGGTTCTGCAGGTTACTCCTTTCTGTTCGGTAGAGCAGGAAGCGCTCCTGATGCCTACGCTCCGCAACTGCACGTCGGGCAGATGGCATCCTGCCTTTACGGATATTACGGCAGCCGATGCGGATAAAGGCAAGGGCTTGCATGCAATGGCTGATTATCTGGGTTTGAACATAGATGAAACCATGGCTTTCGGCGATGGCGGCAATGATATTTCCATCGTCCGGGAGGCAGGCATTGGTGTTGCGATGGGCAATGCGGGAGATAATCTCAAGCAGGTAGCCGATTACATTACGACTCATGTGGATGAAGATGGTGTTAAGAATGCCCTCCTTCATTTCGGTGTGATTTAATTACTTGGGCTTATTGCCTCTGGTTTTATAACTCTCTATATATAAATATTGTCTCTGGTTTTATAACTCTCTATATATAATAAGGTGTAATCCTGATGAAGCCTTTTTTATAGGCGAGTTTCATTTTGATAAAATAATAAGGGCAAACATGTCATTTGTTTTAGCGAATGGTATGTTTGCCTTTCTGTTTTTAAAACTTTCCTTTAGCATCCAGTTTCTTTCTGCAATTTACGTTTTGGGATAATAAATACCTAAAATGCTTACGAAAAGTAATAAAATATACGAAAATATACATAAAGTACCATAAATTTGGTATTTTGCGTCAATTTGTTTGCTAAAAATTTGTTTAATTAGCAAAAAGTATGTATCTTTGCACCCGATATTTGTAAGTTGTTTAATTTTAAAGAGAGAGAATTATGGTAAAAAGATTGACCATGCTCATGGGGGGGCTTATTCTTTCAACAGGAATAGCCCTCGCTCAAACTACTGTTACAGGTAAGGTTGTTTCTCAGGAAGACGGTGAACCAGTTATTGGTGCATCTGTTAGAATTGTAGGCACAAAGACTGGAACAGCGACTGATGTCGATGGTAATTTTACGCTTCCTAATGCCAGCAAGGATGCTGTCTTGGAGATTAGTTACCTCGGTATGCAGACTAAAACAATGAAAGCATCTGCTAAAATGAAAATCGTTTTGGTTTCTGATGCTAGAAATCTTGACGAGGTAGTTGTTACTGCCTTGGGTATGAAACGTTCAGAGAAAACTTTGGGTTATGCAGCCAGTACAGCCAACGCTTCTGAGTTGACTGTGGCTAAGTCTGGTTCCCTGATGAGTGGTCTTCAGGGTAAGATGGCTGGTGTGCAGATTTCTGGAGGTGGTGTTACAGGTACATCTCAGAAAGTCGTAATTCGTGGTATTTCTTCCGTTTCTAGCAACAACCCATTGTATATTGTTGATGGTGTGCCTATCAACAATGATCGTCTGGGTGATAACTCTGTTGACTTTGGTAGTGGTGCAGGCGACATCAACCCAGAGGATATTGAATCGGTAACTGTATTGAAGGGTGCTTCTGCTACTGCTCTTTACGGTTCTCGTGCTGCCAATGGTGTTATCATGATTACTACAAAGAAACCACAGGGTGACAAGAAGGCTTCTATCACTTACGATGGTTCTTTGACATTTACTGATGTGCTTCGTGTACCAATGACCCAGAATCTCTTCGGTCAAGGTTGGGGTTCCTGGTCTAATGAGGAGAATGGTTCTTGGGGACCTCGCCTCGATGGTCGTGAGCACTGGTATGGTTCTACAGGTCTTTCTAACGGTGAGACTTTGACCAAGCCTTTTTCTTATGTTAAGAACAATATCCGTGACTTCTATCAGGTAGGTAAGGAGTGGAACAACAACGTATCTCTCCGCTATGGTGATGAGAAAGTAGGTATTGTTGCATCTTACGGTAACGTAAGTTCTAATGGTATTACTCCTAATGATGGTGATACTTATCATCGTAATACCTTCTCACTCCGTGGCTACGCCAATATCGACAGATTCCATCTGGACATGTCCCTGAACTATGTTCGCAAGGATATGCGTCGTTCTCGTGATATGTATATGGAGTTGCTTCAGGGTGCTTCTGACGTGCGTTTCACAGATATGAAGGACTATAACCTGGAGCGTAACAATGTAGATAACTACTATACATTGTATGCTAACAACCCTTATTATATGGTAGATAACTTCTATTCTACTTACCAGGACGACCGTATTTATGGTAAGTTGGAGTTGGCATACGATATTACCAAGGATATCAAGGTGATTGGCCGTTTCGGTGGTGATTATACCAATTATAAGACCGAGCGTGTCGAACCTCGTATTCTCTATACCGAGGGTTCTTATCAGGCAAATGGTAATGGTACTACAGTAGGTAACCAGGGTTACTATTCTAAGTATCGTTCTCAGCGCGGACAGATTGATGCCAGCCTTTTGCTGACCGGTAATCATACTTTCGGTGATTTCTCAGTAGGTGCAACCTTGGGTTGGAACTTGAACCAGAGAAACTATGATACTGTAGGTGGTTATAATGAGCAGTTGGAAATTCCTGGATGGAATTCCTTGGATAATACAATTTCCAATTCTCTTACCGATGCAACATCATGGAAAAGAAGATTGATTGGACTCTTGGGACAGGTAGAATTGGGTTATAAGGATTGGGCTTTCTTGAACCTCTCTGCTCGTAACGACTGGTCTTCTACACTTCCTGTTGGTAACAACAGCTTCTTCTATGGCGGTGCCAATGTATCTGTACTTCTGAACCAGGCTATTCCTGCTTTGAAGAATATCAAGCAAATCGACTTGTTGAAGGTTCGTGCAGCTATAGGTCAGACAGGTAATGATGCTGATGTATATATGACTAATTCATATTATCGTCCATTCCAGTCTTATTATACATATTTGCCAATTTCTGGTGTATTAGGTCTGACAGAGTATAACCGTTTGCCAAATACAAACTTGAAACCAGAGATTACAACAGAGTATGAGCTTGGTTTGAGCGGTACATTCTTCGGTAACCGTTTGAGTTTCGATGTGGCTTACTATGATCGTATAACCAAGAATCAGATTATCTCAGCTACTTTGGCGCCTGAGACAGGTTATACTACGAACACCCGTAATGTGGGTAAACTTCAGAACAAGGGTATTGAGGCAATGGTGAATATTACTCCTATCCGTACCAAGGATTGGGAATGGAGCGTAGGTGCTACATACTCAAAGAACTGGAGTAAGGTGAAGGAACTTTGGGATGGTCTTGATGAATATACCATTCCTGTAGGTACTACAATTACTAGTTTGTATTCTTCTCTTCGCGGCGTATCTTATGTCTTGAAGGTTGGAGAACCTATCGGTATCTTCAAGTTGCCGTCAACAGAGAAGGTGACAGATAAGAATAGTCAGTATTATGGCTATAAAGTGGTAGACAACAATGGTTTCTTAAAGTCAAGTTCTACGGAATATGATTATCTCGGTTCTTCTCAGCCAGATTTCGTAATGGGCTTCACTACACACTTAAAGTGGAAAAACTTGACCCTTGCTGCTACAGGCGATTGGCATAAGGGTGGCTTGATGTATTCAGAAACCTCTTATATTACTCACTTCAATGGTAACTCTACAGAGACTGTGTTCAATGAGCGTGATGCGTTTATCTATCCTCATTCCGTAAAGGTTGTTGGTGGACAGTATGTTGAGAATAATATTCCTGTTCGTTCAGACCAGATGAATTATGCTCAGGGTAACTATAGTTACAACCCGGAGGTGCGTCGTGATTTCGTTGTAAGCCGTTCTTACTTCAAACTCCGTGAGTTGGCTTTGACATACGATTTCCCTAAGACAATCACAAGCGCATTGAAGATGCAGAAATTGTCTTTAAGCCTTGTTGGTCACAACTTATTGCTTATTACTCCAAAGCATCAGAATTATATCGACCCTGAGTCTTCTAACTTTGGTAATGATATCAGCTCTGAGTTTGGTGAGACAATGGGTTCTGTATCAACTCGCAACTATGGTATTAACTTGAAGGTTGTATTTTAATTAAAGGAGATTTCGTATATGAAAAGATATAAATTTTTAAGCGCAGCATTACTGGGAGCCGTCTTGACAATGGGTACTGTTACTTCTTGTAGCGATTCCGGCTATTTGGATATCAACTACAATCCTGATTATCCAACAACAGCTACTTATAAGCAGCTGTTCCCTTCTGCAGAGGCTTCTACGGTTGCTGTTTTAGGACTTTACGGACAATTGACTGGTAATTTCTGGTGTCAGTATGCCACACAGGGTAATAGTACAAACCAGTATAATACATTGGCTAACTATGCGGTAACGACAAGCAGCTCTTATCCTCCAGTTAAGGCTTTGTGGGATAATACTTATGCCAATGCTTTGAAGGATTTGAAGTTGTCTGTAGCTTCAGCAGAAAGTGCAAAGGTTTGGAACTATTGGATGGTTTCCAAGATATTGATGGCGTATAACTACTTGGTATTGACCGATTCTTATGGAGACATTCCGTTTAGCGAGTCTTTGGATATTGATAACAATCCAAATCCAATATTTGAGGATAGTAAGACGGTTGTGTATCCAGGTATTATTAATATGCTTGATGAGGCTATTGCTAAATATAATGACGCATTAGAGTCTGAGAAGTCTTATCCTATAGGTAGTACTTTAGACTGTTTCTTGGGTGGAAGTGTGGCTAAATGGGTCAGCTTTGCCAAGAGTTTGAAACTGAAAATGTATCTGAAGGATTTCGATGCTCATAAAGAGGATATTAAGAACTTGTTGGCTGAGGGTGATTTGCTGGAAGAGGATTGCGCTTGGACTGCATGGGTTGATGCTACTAATAAGTCTAACCCATTATATGAATTTAATATCCGTCAGTTGAATACCACAGAGAATATGCGTGCTTGTCATACTTTTGTTGAGTATCTTCTCGCAAAGAAAGATCCACGCATAGTTTATCTTTATAATCAGACTGCTGCATCTAAAAAAGCGCATCCTGACTATAATACACCAGAGTTGTTGATTGCTCATATGGATGAGTGTTATGAGGGGCTTCCTTGTGGAACGAAGCCTAGTACTCAGTCTGTAATTACTATCTCTCAGTCTTCCCGTGTAAAGCAGGCTTATGATGATCCTGTATACTTGATGAATGAGGCTGAATGTGAATTGATGATTGCTGAGGCTTATGCTCGTTTAGGTAATGCTGATAAGGCAGAAGAGTATTATAACAAAGGTGTTCTTGCTGGTTTTAGCCGTTGGGGACTGGATGGCTCAAGTTTTGTAAATGGTGTATATGCATTTGATAAAACAGATATGATCAAGAGTATAGCCCGTCAATATTGGCTCACTTATGCTGGTGCTAATTCTTATGATGGCTGGATTACTCGTAATCGTTTAGGATATCCAGAAGTTCAGGGTGCTGTTACTGTACGAGTTAGTAACAAGCCAATGGAGCGTACTTTGTCTGAGGGTTATCAACTAGGTAACTTGGTAGATCCTGGTGCTTCAAACTTGGCGACAGGTGCTTACCCTATGCGCTTAATTTATCCTACCTCAACATCTCTGTATAATACCGCTGCTATGAAGTATATCAATGAGAATGGTAACGACATCACCAAGAAGTTGTGGTGGGAGAAGTAAATTCTAGTTTTTATTAAATAGACTGAAATATGAAAAAAATATTATTTTTATTAGCTCTTGTTGTTATGATGTTCTCGGCTTGCTCCGAAGGTACAGATTTCGACATTGATTATACGCCGATAGCTCCAATAGGAGGTCAGTATGCTTTGAATATTGAGAAAGGTTATGATCCTAGTAAGACTGATGCTGAATATTGGGACTCTAACCCTTCCGATGTTGAAGAGATATGCAGTGTTTCTGATGGAGTTTTTGGTTTCTTGAGTAATACAACAGATTACGATAAGGATAAAGCTTGGATTCGCATTGGTAATTACAGTACAGCTACTGCATGGGCAATAAATGCCAAGGTGTCTATCAATATGAGTGATTATATTTTTAGTGGTACAGATGTGGATAATTTTATTGGAAACTCTGCAACTTCTAAAGGTAAGATTACTGTGTCCGGTAAGTGCGGACATAATACTTACAAGACTGCGACTGGTACTATTACCGATGAAATTACTATTGTTTATTCTCGTGCAGATCAGCCTGGTTATCATTATAGGGCTAAAGGCTTTAAGTATACAGGCTGGGATGAGGATTTAGAATAAAGATATAAGGCAAAGTGATTTGCCTCGTTGTTGACTAAGTCAACACTTATATCTCTCTCGTCTTGGGGACTGGCGATGGCCAGTCCCCTTTTTGGCTTTATAAGAGATATTTCTTGGTTAATGAGGGTGTGTCATAAGTTCGGATAACAGTTGGCGCATAACAGTTGACTGCCGCATGCACAACAGCTGTTGTGCATGCGCATATCAGCTGTTATGCAAGCGCA
>ULSN01068621.1_pt1 | contig 13298 bp, 8 predicted proteins | sample 1956771 | NCBI WGS metagenome assembly ULSN01 (sample SAMEA4835709, study PRJEB28245) | human gut metagenome | biome: gut microbiome; material: fecal sample | place: Denmark | collected 2008
CCCGCCGGCTGCGGCTTCCGGCGAGATGTGGCCGATGGAAAGTCCCGAAGTGCCGCCGGAGAAACGTCCGTCGGTAATCAGGGCGCATTCCTTGCCCAAATGGCGCGATTTGATGTAGGATGTCGGGTAGAGCATTTCCTGCATGCCCGGTCCGCCTTTCGGCCCTTCGTGGGTGATGACTACCACATCGCCTGCAACGACTTCTCCGCCCAGAATTCCGTCGACGGCTTCTTCCTGCGATTCGAAAACTTTTGCCGTTCCGCGGAAGTGGAAGATGCTTTCATCGACTCCTGCTGTCTTGACAACGCAGCCGTCGAGGGCAATGTTTCCGTAGAGCACGGCCAGTCCGCCGTCTTTGACGTAGGCATGCTCGAAATCACGGATACAGCCAGTGGCTCGGTCGGTGTCGAGTGCGGTGTAATAGCTTTCCTGACTGCCGAGTTTCAGGTTATGTACGCCGCATGGCGCGGATTTCCATAGCTTCTCGGCTTCCGGACCGAACTTATCGCCGTCGATCGCATATTGGCTGATGGCTTCTTGCAGTGTCAGTCCGTCGACACGCTTGCAGGACGTGTCGATGATATTTTGTTTGCTCAATATGCTCATGATGGAAAGGATGCCTCCTGCCCGGTTCACGTCCTGAATGTGGTAGGCTGAGTTGGGAGCAACTTTACACAGCACTGGAGTGTGGCGTGAAAGACGGTCGATGTCAGCCATAGTGAAGTCGGCTCCTGCTTCGTGGGCTACGGCAAGCAGGTGGAGCACCGTGTTGGTGCTGCCGCCCATGGCTATGTCGAGCGTCATGGCGTTGAGCATTGCCTGGCGTGTGGCTATGTTGCGGGGCAGAACAGAATCATCGTCCTCGTCGTAGTAGGCATGGCAGTTCTTTACGATGGTTTCAGCTGCCTTGCGGAACAGTTCCTTGCGGTTGGCGTGGGTGGCTACAATCGTACCGTTGCCCGGAAGTGCCATGCCGATGGCTTCGTTCAGGCAGTTCATGGAGTTGGCTGTAAACATGCCCGAGCACGAACCGCATGTGGGACAGGCAAGACGTTCGAGTTTGCTGACGGTTTCATCGTCCACCGAACTGTCGGCCGAGTCAATCATCACGTCAATCAGATCGAGTGCCCGGTTTCCGAGGTGTCCGGCTTCCATCGGTCCGCCCGATACGAAGATGGTCGGTATGTTCAGGCGCATGGCAGCCATCAGCATGCCGGGAGTGATTTTGTCGCAATTGCTGATGCAGACCATTGCGTCAGCCTTGTGGGCATTTACCATATATTCCACACTGTCGGCGATCAGGTCGCGTGATGGCAATGAATAGAGCATTCCGTCGTGGCCCATGGCGATTCCGTCGTCAATGGCTATTGTGTTGAATTCGGCGGCGAAGCATCCGAGTTTCTCAATTTCCTGTTTTACGAATTGTCCGATTTCGTGCAAATGCACGTGTCCCGGTACAAATTGTGTAAACGAGTTGACAATAGCGATAACCGGTTTCCCGATTTGCTCCTCTTTCATTCCGTTTGCGCGCCATAATGCTCTGGCTCCTGCCATTCTTCTGCCGGCAGTGCTGGCGGCGCTTCTAAGTGGTTTGCTCATTTTTTCACTTTATCTTAACAAAAAACCTTTCCATATATTCATAAGGAAAGGTCAATAGTTACTAACTAAAATATAGGGTAAGAATTACCGTTCCTCTTTTGCCGGTTTAGCGACGACTAGAGAAATTAGAGAAATAATACCGATAATTCCTATGTTATTTGCTTTCATCTTTAAATCGTAATTCTTATTACGCTTGCAAATGTAAAGTGAATATTTTAAAATACCAAATATTTTTCAATAAATGTGGGTAAAATCTTATAAAATGATATTCCAGCATACTGTCGCAGGGGGATGTGTAACAATTTATTTGATGTTTTATTACCATTCTATAAAAATATTCGTGAAATACATGAAAAAATATTAATTTTGCACAGAATTTAAAATACCTATAATAATTGCGTTAAGATGGAATGGTTAACATCCTTGTTTACTGAACCGACGATAGCACACGACATCTTGGTTTATTCCATTGTGATAGCCTTAGGTGTGTTGCTTGGAAAAGTAAAGATTTTTGGCGTATCGCTGGGGGTTACTTTTGTGTTATTTGTCGGAATTGTACTGGCTCATTTCGGATTCACCATCAGTAGTGACACATTGCTGAAGTTTATTCGTGAGTTCGGATTGATTCTGTTTGTTTTTTCGATTGGTATTCAGGTCGGTCCCGGTTTCTTTTCTTCCTTTAAAAAAGGAGGAATGCAGATGAACCTGGTTGCTACAATCGGTATATTGTTGAATGTGGGGATTGCATTGGCTATTTTTTATTTTGATGGCTCTCTGACAATTCCTCAAATTGTCGGTATCCTTTCCGGTGCCGTAACAAATACTCCGGGATTGGGTGCTGCTCAGCAGGCCTTGGACGGTATGCCCGGCAGATATCCGACAGGAGCCGACGACATGTCAATGGGATATGCGGCTGCTTATCCGCTGGGTGTAATCGGTATTATTCTTTCGATGATTTTACTGAAGATTTTCTTCAAAATCAAGTTGGAAAAGGAAATGAAGGAAATCGAGGATGAGAAGGAATCCAGCCAGCTGAAACCTCACGTGGTGACGTTTATGGTTGAAAACCAGCTGATCAATGGAAGAAATTTGAAAGAACTTCACGATATAATCGACCACAATTTTGTCGTTTCCCGTGTTAAAAAGGCGAACGGCGAAATCATTATTCCGAATGCCGACACTGTCTTACAGTGTGGCGATTCGCTGTTGATTGTTTGTTCCGTGCAGGATGAACCGGTGTTCCGCTCCGTTATCGGTCAGGTAATTCAGGAAGACTGGGAAACTTCTCCGGGGCTGGTCGTTTCACGCCGTATCCTCGTGACAAAGAGCGAATACAACGGCCGCAAGTTGGGTTCGATGCGTCTGCGCATGGGATACAAACTGAACGCGACTCGCGTCAACCGTGCCGGTGTCGACTTGCTTGCAAGCCCGAACTTGACGTTGCAGGTGGGCGACCGCATTACCGTTGTGGGTAATCCTGACGACATCAACCGTCTGGCAACACGTTTGGGTAACTCCATGAAACGTCTACACGAGCCGAATATGGTGACAATGTTCATCGGTATTTTCCTCGGTATTGTAGTCGGGTCAATTCCTATCGCTCTTCCGGGTATGTCGGCCGATTTGATGCTGGGACTTGCCGGTGGTCCGCTGGTAGTGGCTATTCTTTTGAGCCGCTTTGGCTATAAGTTGAAACTCGTCACCTACACTTCTTCCAGTGCAAGCTTGTTGTTGCGGGAAATCGGCATCTGCCTGTTCCTTGCGTCTGTCGGACTTGCTGCCGGTGAGAAATTCTACGATACGGTGTTCAATGCCCAAGGTTTGCGTTGGGTAATGTGGGGCTTTATCATCACATTTATCCCGCAGATGGTGATGGGCGTTTTGGCAAGAATGAAATTCAAGTTTAACTACTTGTCGATTCTCGGTATCATGTCAGGTAGCTATACCGACCCCCCTGCATTGGCTTATTCCAACAAGGTGGCCAACAACGATGCTCCTGCCGTAGCCTATTCAACCGTTTATCCGTTGACAATGTTTCTTCGAGTCGTCACAGCGCAACTCATTGTGCTGATATTCGCATAGCGAAGGATTGACAATAACAAAAACGCCTGCCGAAACCATGATGGTTTCAGCAGGCGTTTTTGTTATCCATAAAGTCGTTTCAATTAGGTTTGAAATTGCTCCGCACCCGAGGTGCGTCCGATGTGAAACAGAAGGATTATCCAAGTTTTTCCTTGAGGAATTTTCCGGTGTAACTTGCGGGGCAGGCCGCTACTTCTTCCGGCGTACCGCAGCATACTACGTTTCCACCGGCATTTCCACCTTCAGGTCCCATGTCGATGATGTAGTCGGCGCATTTGATAACGTCGATGTTGTGCTCGATAATTACGATGGTATGGCCTTTTGCCAACAGGCGGTTGAACGATTTCAGCAACGTGTTGATGTCGTGGAAATGCAGACCCGTGGTCGGTTCGTCGAAAATGAAAAGTGTTGGTTCCTGCTTGTCCATGCTGAGAAAATAGGCGAGTTTGATTCGCTGGTTTTCTCCACCGGAAAGCGTCGACGACGACTGTCCGAGTTTGATATATCCCAAACCCACATCCTGCAACGGTTTCAGGCGTTTTACGATTTTGCTTTCAATCGAGCCTTTCGATGCTCCGAAGAATTCGATGGCCTGATTGACGGTCATGTTCAGCACGTCGTTGATGTTTTTTCCGTTGTATTCGATTTCGAGCACTTCCTGCTTGTAGCGTTTGCCGTGACAGCTTTCACAGGGCAGCGTAATGTCGGCCATAAACTGCATTTCGATGGTAATTGTGCCTTCACCCTTACATTCCTCGCATCGGCCTCCTTCGGCGTTAAACGAGAAGTATCCCGCATTGAAGCCCATCTGTTTGGCTCCCTGCTGCTCGGCATAGAGTTTGCGTATTTCGTCGAAGGCTTTCAGATAGGTGGCGGCATTGCTTCGGGTAGACTTTCCGATGGGGTTCTGGTCGATAAATTCGATGGCTTTCACCATGTTCAAATCGCCCGACAACGAGGAGTAGGCGCCCGGTGCGTCGCCGGCTTCGCCCAAGTGGCGCAGCATGGCTTTATAGAGAATGTCGCGAACGAGTGTCGACTTTCCTGAACCGCTGACCCCCGTAACCACTGTCATTACCCCAAGCGGAAATTTTACGTCGATGCCTTTTAGATTGTTGTGGGCAGCACCTTTTATTTCGATGAAGTTGCGTGATTTTCGGCGCAGGTCGGGCACAGGAATAGACAGTTCGCCCGTCAGATAGCGTACCGTATAGCTGTTTGTGGCCTTTTCCAGGTCCGACACCTTGCCCTGATAGATCACCTGGCCTCCCAGTCGTCCGGCTTCCGGACCGATGTCGATAATATAGTCGGCGGCACGCATGATTTCCTCGTCGTGCTCCACAACCACTACCGTATTGCCTATTTGCTGTAGCTGTCGCAGTACGTGAATCAGTTTCTGGGTGTCGCGCGAGTGCAGTCCGATACTCGGTTCGTCGAGAATGTAAAGCGAGCCTACAAGGCTGCTTCCGAGCGATGTGGCGAGGTTGATGCGCTGGCTTTCGCCGCCGGAAAGCGACGACGAAAGTCGGTCGAGGGTAAGGTATTCCAGACCGACGTCACAGAGGAAACTGATGCGGTTTTTTATTTCCGTGAGCAGACGTTTGGCAATCATGGCGTCGGTTTCGCTCAGCGTGAGGTTGTCGAACCAGTCGCGCAGGTCGGAAATCGGCATTTTGACAATGTCGGCAATCGTGCATCCTCCCACTTTAACATAGAGTGCATCCTTGCGCAGGCGGCTTCCGTGGCATTCGTCGCAGGTGGTTTTGCCACGATAGCGGGCCAGCATCACGCGGTATTGTATCTTGTATTGGTTTTCTTCAATCATTTTGAAAAAGCGGTCGATGCCTTCCACTTTCTGATTTCCGTGCCAAAGCAGGTCCTTTTCCGCCTCAGTCAGCTGATAGTAAGGCCGGTGTATAGGGAAACCGAGAGGTGCGGCCGTATGGATGAACGCTTTCTTCCATTCGCTCATCTTTTCACCGCGCCAGCATACTACGGCATCGTCGAACACCGACAGAGCTTTGTTGGGAATCACCAGATCCTCGTCAATTCCCAATATCTTTCCGAATCCTTCGCATTTCGGACACGCTCCATACGGATTGTTGAAGTTGAACATCTGTTCGGTCGGTTCGATAAAGGTCATTCCGTCCTCTTCGAAACGCTTTGAGAAGCAGTGCTCACGTACGGTTCCGTCGATCCATACCTTGATTTTGCATTGGTCCATGCCTTCGTAGAAGGCTGTCTCCAGTGAATCGTTGATGCGGCTGATGGTGTCCGGATCATTGGCTACGGCCAGACGGTCGATCAGCAGATTGCAGGCTGATGTGTCCACCTTCTCGGTGCCTTCGATGATATCGTCAATGGCATAGAAGTTGCCGTCCCATTCCACCCGCGAGAATCCTTCCTTGCGGTAGATGTCGAGTTGGGTATTGAATTTGCGTCCTTCCGGCACATTGATGGCTGACAGAATGGCGAAGCGTGTTCCTTCGGGATAGGTGGCAATGGTGGCGAGCACATCTTCCACCGTATGCTTTTTTACCTGACGTCCCGAAATGGGAGAATACGTTTTGCCGATGCGGGCGAACAGCAGTCGCAAGTAATCGTAGATTTCTGTCGAAGTTCCGACCGTGCTTCGCGGATTTCGCGTGCTTACTTTCTGCTCGATGGCAATGGCAGGCGGCAGTCCCTTTATGTAGTCGCATTCAGGTTTCTGCATACGCCCCAAAAACTGGCGTGCATACGATGACAGGCTTTCCACATAGCGTCGTTGCCCTTCGGCGTAAAGCGTGTCGAACGCCAACGACGATTTTCCCGACCCCGAAAGTCCGGTAATGACTACAAACTTGTTGCGTGGAATTTCTACATCAATGTTTTTTAGATTGTTGACCCGTGCTCCTTTGATTTGTATGCTCTTTTCTGCCATAAAACTATACCTGCTGAAATAATTTACAAAGATAGTGAAAGTCGAAGGCAGAAAACCAAACTTGTTTGAGTTTTATGCTAAGACGTATCCTATCTTATGCAAAGATAGTGAAAGGTGAGCGGAGAATAAAATATTGAAACTTGTTTCAATTATTTTTTATCCCAAGCCGCCTCTTATCTTATGCAAAGATACGGAAAGGTTAATATTAGACAGAAGAACAAAAGAACAAAATTTTTATACCTGTCAATTTTAAATCTGTTCTTTTGTTCTTCTGTCCAAAACGATTAAAAGTGGAATGCAGAGCAAGTAACTGGATTTTTGTCAATAGACAATAGCAAAACGGGTTTCGAAACAGCCATTTCGGAAACAGCGGTTTCGCAACCGGGTTCTAAAATAACAATAATAACTATTGTATGCTCTTTTATTTCGAAAGTTGGGTAATGTCTTTTCCGGTTGGTGCCTGGAATGCCTTTAGCCCGAACTGTGGGAGAGAGGCGAGGGCAAATTCTACCAGTTCTGCTTTCAGGTGTTCGTAGGGAATCCATTGGGTATTTGCCGAGAAGCAGTAGAGTTCTACCGGAAGCCCATGCTCGGTAGCAGGTTGCAGGCGCACCATCATGTGGGGTTCTGTTGTCACTTTCGGATGCTGGGCAATGTAGTTCTCCATGTAGTAGCGGAAATAGTGAAGATTGCTGGACGGCCCTACGGTTTGAGGACAGTTTTTGACCAGTTTGTCGAATTTGGCTTTTTCTTCGTCCGAGCAAAAATGAATGCTGTTTACATCCAGATATAGAATCTCCTTAATTCTTCGCCGTCCGCTATCCCACATAGCGCGCCAGTTTTGAAACGAGTCGCTCACGAGCAGATAGGTAGGGATGGTGACGATGGAGTTGTCCCAGTTGCGGATTTTCACGATGTTGAGGGTCACTTCCGTCACGATACCGTCGGCCTGGAATTTCTCCATTTTTATCCAGTCGCCGGGACGGAGCATGTCGTAGGCATTGATTTGTACGCCGGCCACAAGGCCCATAATTGAGTCCTTGAACACCAGCATCAGTATGGCGGCCGAGGCACCCAGTCCTGCCAGCAATGCTTCCGGACGCTTGTCGAGAATGATGCTGAACATCAGAATCAGGCTGATGCACACTACCACGATTTTCATCATCTGGTAGAAGCCCTTGACTGATTTGTTGCGCATCTTGTCGGACTCGTTGGTGATGATATAGAAAGTGGAGATGAACGCCAGAATGAGTTTCGTGCCCAGCGCTATGATGAATAAAATGGTCAGCTTGTTGACAATCTCCCAAATCAGAGGCTTGTCGTGGAAAGCCAGCGGCAGAAGAAGGTAGAGGAGAATCAGCGGCAGAAACTGGCAGGCAATGTTCGTCACCTTTTCGTTCAGCAGATGGTCGTCCCATGTAGCTGAAGTTTTGGAGGCCAGCTTTCTAAGAATGGGTACGACAACTTTTTTACAGAGCAGGTAGACAATAAAACACAGTGCCACCATCGACGCAATAATAATGATGCGGTGGGGCATGTCGATTTGTCCGCCGTCAGTGTAGCCGATTGTATGATAGAACGATTCGATCTGTTCCTTCATGATTCCTTACTTTTTGTCTTCAGGTGCAAACTGGTCCTTATAGTCGATAGGCACACGTGGATTTTTCATTGCACGAATCCAAAGAATAATGCCGGCAATGATGAACGGAATGCTCAGAATCTGTCCCATGTTCAGAATCATGCCCACTTCGAAATCTTCCTGCGGATTCTTGATGTATTCGATAAGGAAACGTGCCGTGAATAGAATTACGAAAAACACTCCCGTAAGCAGTCCCTGACGTTCGCCGGCGTTGCGTTTCCAGTAGAGGAACATCAGCAACCCGAACAGTGCAAAATAGCAAAGTGCTTCGTAGATTTGTGTAGGGTGGGAAGGAACGCTGAATATCGGTTGTGCCCCTTGCATCCATGCATCAAGGTTTTCAATGAAGCGGAAACCCCACGGCAGGTTGGTCGGGTCGCCGTAGATTTCGTGGTTGAACAGGTTGCCCATGCGGATAAGTCCGCCCACCATTGCCACAGGAATCACCAGGCGGTCGAGCGTCCACAGCACATTGCGTTTCGTCACCTTCCACGAATAAAGGAACATGCCAATCAGAATGCCGATGGCACCGCCGTGGCTGGCCAATCCTCCGTGCCACACCTTCAGAATCTCGCCCGGGTTCTGCGAATAGTAGTCCCACGCGTAGAAGAACACGTGTCCCAGTCGGGCACCGATTACCGTACACAGAATCACATAGATGAAAAGCGTGTCTACCCAACTTTGCTTCACGCCCTCATGCTTGAATATTTTAGAAATGATATATACGCCCAATATAAAACCGATGGCGAACATCATGCCATACCAGCGGATGGTCACCGGCCACGAAATCATATCAGGATTAAAAGTCCACGTAATGAAATTTGATATCATCTGATAATAATGTTTTATGGTTCCACTTTAATTCGCAGATGCAAACTTACATAAAAATATTCGTTTTTTGTGTGGTGACTTGAAAAAAGGGAAATTTTTGCCAGTAATTACTATTTTGTTTGCAACAATCTGTCTAATCCAAATCGGTGAGGAGTAATTGTGTGTCGATTTGTCAGCGTTATTGATATTAGCGGTGTTTAGCAGAAAATTCAAGTAGATTTGGTTTTCTGCTAAAATTTTCTGTATATTTACGAAAAACTGCCTTAAATGAAAAAATTGTTGTCTCTTCTGTTTTTGTCAATGCCGTTGGTGGCTTCGGCCAATGTGGTCTGGCCTTCGCTGTATATCGTTTCGCAGGTGTATTGTTGGTATATCATTGTGCTGGGACTGATTGTGGAGTTTTTCGCCGTGCGGTTTTTTGGAGATGCCACATGGCGGAAGTCGGCCGTGATAGTCGTTGTCATGAATGCTGTTTCTGCGTTGGTGGGGCTGGTGTTGATTCCGGTGAGCGGACTCTTTACGGAAGTGATGCTATTTCCGTTTGTGGATGCTACCTTCCATTTGTCGCACTGGATATTCGACTACGTGTTGGCCGCCTTGGTCAATACCTGTATAGAAGGATTGTGCATGAAATGGTTTTTCAAATACCGGTTCAAACGCATTTTCTGGTGGCTTTTTGCTGCCAATGCTGTCAGCGTGGCTTTCTCGGTGTTGGTGCCCTTATCCAATTGGTAAGAGCGTTATGCCACCCGTCGACTGTCTTGGCGGAAGCTAATATTTTTTGTAAAGGTGGTATATCTTGAAAACTTCCTGCACATAGCTTGTCGTCTGTTTTCCGCGGAAGTAGCCGTATTTGCAAACCTCGTCGTTGTAGTATTCCGGATAGCCTTTCATGAGCAGGGCGTCGCTTACGTTGTTTTCCCATAGCTGCGGGTTTTTGCCGTATTTTGTGGCGAGGGCAATGGCATCATAAATGTGGGCGATGCCTGAATTGTAGGCGGCGATGATGAATTTTTTGCGTTCTTCGGGGTCGCTTACGTATTTGTTGAGGCTCTTGTCGAGGTCGGCAATCACTTTGACGGCCGTTTCTATGTTCCGTTGAGGGTTAGTAATCTCTTCTTCGCTGAGCCCGTAGCGGCGCGCCGTGGCCGGCATCAGCTGCATGACGCCTCTTGCGCCTACCCATGAAGTGGCTTGCGGGTCAAACTTCGATTCTGCATAGCCTTGTGCGGCGAGAAGTTTCCAATCCCAGTTGATGCTTTTGGCGTAAGTCTTGAAATATTCGTCGTAGCGCGAAACGATGCCTTTTTTCAGCAGTTTGATGTCGATGGCGGCACTGCTTGTCGCCTTGTTCGTTTCAAAATAGTGATGGAAAAGGCTTCTTCCGGTGTCGATGATGCGCGGATCCTTTGCCCAGGCGTTGATGCTGTCGGCAAGCCATTGTTCCGATTTTCTTACGGCCCACGAAGAGCGTTGCGCGAAGCTCACTTCAAGGCTGATGTCGATGTTGCTGTAATAGGTGTGGTCGAGTTTCGCAATGTCGCTGTCGACGATGGTAAGCGGAATTTCGCCTTCGGCCACCATTTCAATCAGGTCCTCCGACATGATGGTGTCGCGCGAAATGGAGTGTATGATAATGCCTCCGCCCACTTCGTTGTTCAGGTTGCGCAACCGTGATTCGTATTTCGAATTGCGCTCCACGTAGATTTCCTTCCCGACCAGTTGCGTCACGTCGGTAATGAGCGGTTCGTCCTTTTTGATTGGCTGGATGAGCACCTGGTGTGTGATGTTTTCCAGTCCGCAGTGTGCCACACGTTCGTTGTATTCGGCCGTGACGGGAGTGTTGTAGGCGATAAGGTCAATTTTCCCGGAGTCGAGCATCGCTTCCAATGCTGAAAGGCTTCGCATCACTTCAAACTGCACGGCTATCTTCTTGTCGTGTGCAAACTTTATGGCCAGGTCGTAGTCGTAGCCCATCGTGTCGCCTTTAACGAGGAAGAACGATGTCGGGCTGTAGAGTGTGCCGACTACCAGCGTGTCGGGGAGGGCATAGCTTTTTTCGTCGGTGCTGTCGGATGCCTTTTTCCCGCATGCGAAAAAACAAAAAATGCCACACAGCAATAGCAGCGTTATTGCGGTATGTGGCATTCGGTTCATTTTTGTATGGATGAATGGATTAATACTCAAAAGTGCCGTATTCCGAGTGGATGGTCAGACGGTTTTCCTTGGCGTCTTCAACACGTCCCACGATGCGGGCCTCGATTCCGAACGATTCGGAAATTTCGATGATGCGTTGGGCATTTTCCGGAGAAACATAGATTTCCATGCGGTGTCCCATGTTGAACACTTTGTACATTTCTTTCCAGTCAGTGCCTGACTGCTCCTTGATGATGCGGAACAGCGGTGGAATGGGAAAGAGATTGTCTTTCACGACGTGCTTGTTCTGAACGAAATGCATGACTTTGGTCTGTGCACCGCCCGAACAGTGTACCATACCGTGGATTTCCGAACGCATTTCGTCGAGAATGCGCTTGATGACCGGAGCATAGGTGCGTGTCGGTGAAAGAACGAGTTTTCCGGCCGTTACGTTTACTTCCGGCACGATGTCGGTCAGTTTGAGGTTGCCGGAATAGATGAGATCTTCCGGCACGTTCTTGTCGTAGCTTTCCGGATATTTTTCAGCGATATATTTTGCAAAGACGTCGTGGCGTGCCGAAGTAAGGCCGTTGCTACCCATGCCGCCGTTGTATTCGGTTTCGTAGGTGGCTGTGCCGAAGGAAGAAAGTCCTACAATCACGTCGCCGCCCTTGATGTTGGCATTGTTGATGACGTCGGCGCGCTTCATGCGGCAAGTCACGGTGCTGTCCACGATGATGGTGCGCACGAGGTCGCCTACGTCGGCAGTTTCACCGCCCGTGCTGTAGATGCCCACTCCCAATTTGCGGAGGTCGGCAAGCAATTCTTCCGTGCCGTTGATGATGGCGGCAATGACTTCGCCTGGGATCAGCAGCTTGTTGCGGCCGATGGTGGATGAGAGCAATATATTGTCGGTCGCTCCTACGCAGAGGAGGTCGTCGATATTCATGATGAGGGCATCCTGTGCAATGCCTTTCCATACGCTCAAGTCGCCGGTTTCTTTCCAATAGACATAAGCGAGCGATGATTTCGTACCGGCCCCGTCGGCGTGCATGATGTTGCAATATTCTTCGTCCCCGCCAAGAATGTCGGGAATGATTTTGCAGAATGCTTTCGGGTATAGTCCCTTGTCCACATTCTTGATGGCGTTGTGGACATCTTCTTTTGAAGCGGATACTCCGCGCAGGTCGTAACGTTGGTTACTCATGTCGATTGAATTTTTATAGTTGTATTATATAAAGGTATAACAGAATAGCCGGAGAAACGAGCAGCAGGCTGTCGATGCGGTCGAGGATGCCGCCGTGGCCCGGCAGTATATGGCTGGAGTCTTTAGCTCCGACGTTCCGTTTGATAAGCGATTCGATGAGGTCGCCCCAAGTGGCGAATGCCGTTACAACGGCAGAAAGCCCAATCCATTCGTAAAGGTTCAATCCCGTAAAATAGTGGGGGAAGTAAACACCGACAACAATGCCTGAAACAATGGTGAAAAACAGTCCGCCGAAGAAGCCTTCCCATGATTTTTTCGGGGATATGCGTTCAAAAAGCCGGCGGTTGCCTATCATCGAACCGATGCAGTAGGCTCCGGTGTCGTTCATCCAGATGAAAATCAGGCAGGCAAGAACGGTTGTGTTCGTTCCATAGACAAAATAGGTGTAGTTGAGCAGTGTCAGCGGCAGGGCGACGATAACTTGTGTGAGAAATGAAGTGGACAGCAGACGGATGGAGTTCGTGTCCTTGATGTACAGCTGTGAAATCAGACGGATCACCACATAGGGGAGATAGGCGATAAGGAAGGGAACTTTCCATTCACTGTCGTAGAGGCTGAAGAATGTACTGGCAAAAAGGGAAATGCCCCCGAGTACATCCAGCGTGGTGAGCAACTTGTAAGATTTGATACCTTTGTTGCAAAGGTTTGACAGCTCGATAATTCCCAATATGAGCAAAACTCCAAAAACACCGGCAAAGTAGCCTGCGCCACAAGTAGTTGCCATTACAAGTAAGGCAACGTAGATGATGCCCGTTATGGTCCGTTTGAGTATTTTTCTCACAGTTCTTTAATTTTTTTTGATAAAATAGGATGCGGTTCGG
>ULSN01012519.1_pt1 | contig 13235 bp, 10 predicted proteins | sample 1956771 | NCBI WGS metagenome assembly ULSN01 (sample SAMEA4835709, study PRJEB28245) | human gut metagenome | biome: gut microbiome; material: fecal sample | place: Denmark | collected 2008
GCCAAGCCCGGCATCAACACCGTTGCCGACCTCAAGGGCAAGACCGTCTGCGTTGGTGACGTTGGTTCCGGTACCGAGATCAACGCCTGGCAGGTGCTCGGCGCTGCGGGTCTGACCAAGGACGACGTCAATGCGGTGAACGGCTCCTTCCAGGATGGCGTTGACCAGCTCAAGGACGGCAAGATCGATGCCGCCTTCACCGTCGCCGGTGCTCCCACGACCGCTATCGTCGACTACGCCACCACCAACACCCTCAACCTCGTCTCCCTCACTGACGAAGAGCTCGCCGCCATTCAGGAGGCCTATCCGTTCCTGATCCGTGACGACCTGCCCTCCACCACCTATACCGGCATGACCGGCGATGTCGTCTGCGTCGCCATTCAGGCTACTCTCGTTGCTTCCAAGGATCTGAGCGAGGATGTCGTTTATGAGTTCGTCAAGGCCATGTTCGACAACAAGGACGCTCTGACCGAAGGCCACGCCAAGTTCGGCTTCCTCGATCCCGAGACTGCCTCCGCTGGTGCTACCGTCACCATGCATCCCGGTGCTGAGAAGTACTACAAGGAAATCGGCGTCCTGTAAGCAGGATCGCTACCGTGTATTGACGTGAATTCTCATCTGCGGAAATACATAATTGCGGCCGCTGCAATAATAACGATTATTGCAGCGGCCGCCGTGCTTCTTCCTCGCTCCGGCTACTATCTGACCCTGCGCAACCGCGACACCGGCGAGGTCTACGCCCGGTACAAAATGGGCGAGGGAGACCGCTTTTCCGTGACCTTTATCCATTCAGTGAACAAATACCCCCTGACCGATACCTACGAGATCGAAAACAGAACGATCTATGTGGAGGAGACGACCTATTGCTCCTTTGGCGCAGGCGTGCAGACGGAGCTCAACCCCGGCGAAACGCTTGACAAGGTCTATGTGGACCGCCCCGATTACAAGGGCTGGGCAATGGTCATCCGAAACATCCATCAGGACAGGACAAACGTCGGCTACATTGTCGGTACGGTCTCTGACCATGTACTCAATGTAAACGGCGAGGATGTCAGTCTGCGTGATTTGTGTGGAAAAAACGCGCCTGTGCGTTTTAATTACGAATTCTGGCTCGTCTGAGCGCACGGACGCTCTCAAATAGAATTAGGAGGAAATTGCATCATGGCTGAAAATGAAAAGCTCAACAATGTTGCAGTCGACAACGACGTCGGCACCATGGAAGACGTCGATGCGATCATGAAAAAGTACGACCGTGAGTCGAACACGCGCGTCTGGGAGGGGACTCCCCGCAAGATTCTGCGTGTCCTTACGGCACTGTTCGGCATTTTCCTGATCGTGATGAACATGTGGATCAAGATGGACGAGCGTGCGCGCCGTCCGCTCTTCCTCGGCCTGGTCATCATTCTCGTGTTTATCTACTACCCCATCAAGAAGGGCTCTCAGAAGGTCAACTACATGCCTTGGTACGATATCGTCATGGCGGCAGTCGGCGCGTTCTGTTTCTTCTTCTACCCCTTAAACCTTGAAAAAATCGTTACCGCCGGTACGCGAATCCAGAAGGTTTTCGTCGTGCAGATCGGCAGCGTTTCCATTCCCCTTCTGATCGTATTTGCGATCGTCGGCACTTTGATCCTCGTCGAGTGCTGCCGCCGCGTGGTCGGTATGCCGATCATCTGCGTGGCGACGGTGTTCGTGCTCTACGCCTTCTTAGGCGCGGGGAAGGACTTAAAGACCGTTATGTATAACCTCTTCTACACCACGACCGGTATCCTCGGCACCCCGATCGGCGTCTGCTCGACCTACATCGCGCTGTTCGTCATCTTCGGCGCCTTCCTGGAGGCCACGGGTGTTGCAAACTTCTTCATCGACTGCGCGAACGCGCTGGTCGGCTGGGCTTCCGGCGGTCCTGCAAAGGTCGCGGTCGTTTCCTCTGCCCTCTGCGGCATGGTCTCCGGTTCCTCCGTCGGTAACACCGTTACCACCGGTTCCGTCACCATCCCGATGATGAAGAAGACCGGTTATCCCCCGGAGTTTGCCGGCGCGGTCGAGGCTGCGTCTTCCACTGGCGGTCAGATCATGCCCCCGATCATGGGCGCTGCGGCGTTCCTGATGGCGGAAATGGTCGGCGTTCCCTATGCTGATATCATCGTGCGTGCAATCCTGCCCGCATTCCTGTACTTCCTCGGCATCTTCCTCGGCGTGCACTTCAAGGCCAAGAAGCTCGGCCTCAAGGGCCTGCCCCGCGAAGAGCTCCCCAAGTGGAAGATCCTGCTCCCGCAGATCTACCTCATCCTCCCGCTGGTCGTTCTGGTCTACATGATCATGATCGGCTTCACGATGGCCACCGCCGCCGTGTACGCGACCCTTTACTGCGTGGTCGTCGCCATGATCAGCCGTGAAGAGGGCAAGAAGAAGCTCGTCATGGCCATCCCCCTGATCCCGCTTCTGTTCATGACCCTCATGAGCCGCAGCTTCGAGCCGGGCACCTTCATGGGCGAGAACGGCAGCACGCTCTGCCTTGCCATCGCCTTCGCGCTGCTGGTTATCAACTACGCCATCAGCAAGCCCAACGTCAAGAGCCTGCCCACCATCATCGACGCGTTTGAAAACGGCGGCAAGAACTGCCTGAGCGTCGGTATCGCCTGCGGTATGGCTGGTATCATCGCCGGCGTCGTCACCATGACCGGTCTCGGCCAGGTGCTCATCGGCGCGATCGTCGGTCTGTCCAACGGTCACCTGATCATCGCTCTCGTGCTGACGATGCTCTGCTGCATCGTGCTCGGCATGGGCGTTCCCACCACCGCGAACTACATCATCATGGCCACCACCTGCGCGCCGATCCTTGCCTCCGGCATGGGTCTCAACCTGATGGCTGCCCACATGTTCTGCTTCTACTTCGGTATCGTCGCAGACATCACCCCGCCCGTTGCGTTGGCTGCCTACGCCGGTTCCGCCATCGCCAAGGCTCCCCCGATGAAGACCGCCTGGAACGCGACCCGTCTCGCAATCGCGGCGTTCATCATCCCCTACATCTTTGCTTACAATAACGCCCTGATCTTCGTTGGCAACGACGTCAAGTTCCTGAGCGTTGCCTCCATCGTCATCTCCGCGACCCTCGGTATGGCGTCTATCGCCTCCGGCCTGATGGGCTACCTGATCCGCGACATGAAGGCGATCAGCCGCGTCGCACTGGTCATCGGCGGCCTGCTGATGGTCATCCCCGGCACGGTCACTGACCTTGCGGGTCTTGCGGTGCTGGTTGCCGTCCTCGTTCTCCAGCGTATCGAGAACAAGAAGGACAAGGCGGCTGCGTCCGTGTAACGCAAAGCATCCTGCTAATGAAAAAGAGACCGCTTCGGCGGTCTCTTTTTTTGCATGTGCGCCGCTTTTCAAGCATAGGCTGGAAACGACGGGAGGTTTTGCACATGCCCAGAATTTATTTGAGTCCCTCCACGCAGGATTGGAACCCGTATGTCGACGGCAGTGGCAGCGAGGAATACTGGATGAATCTGCTGGCCGACACGCTCGAGCCGTACCTTTACGCAAACACCATCTCCTTTGTGCGCAACACGCCGGAGATGACCGCGGCCTCGTCCATCGCGCAGGCGAACAGCCTTGGCGGCTTTGACTTTTACCTTGCCCTGCACTCCAACGCCTCGGGGGAGGGGCAGGCGGGGAAGAACCGCGGCATCATCGTCTTTTACTATCCCACGAGCAGCGACGGAAAGCGTGCTGCCGAGCTTTTCGCCGCGCAGCTGCGCATGGTCTACCCGCTGCCTGCAAAGGTGACGACGCAGGCGGCCACAACGCTCGGCGAGGTGCGGCGGCCCAGATACCCTGCGAATCTCATCGAGCTCGGCTATCACGACAATTACGACGATGCGCGCTGGATCGAAAATAACCTCGACGCCGCGGCGCAGGCCATCGCGCGGGGACTGACGGAGTATTTCGGCCTGCCGTTCATTTACCCGCAGCTCGTGCGCACCGGCGTCGTCACGACCGAGGGCTCAGCCCTGCGCCTGCGAAGCTACCCGGGCATCGACGGGGAAACAGTCGGCAGCATCCCGAACGGCGAGAGGGTGCAGGTCTACGGGAGCTATCAAGGCTGGTACTCCGTGGGCTACGACGGCCGACTCGGCTACGCGGCGCAGGCCTACATTGCGGTGTGATCTTCGCCCGTTTCCGATATTTTCCGGGCGCGACTTTTCCTTGACAGCTGGTTATAAAAAGTTTACAATGTTTTTTGGATTTATGGAGGGGAGAGAAGGGGAATCTCCCGTTTATGATTCAAAAACCCAACGATAGATCAATCGCATCAATCAAAAAAGCACACAGGAGGAATCGTATGATCAGCTATCTCTACGCTGCGCTTATCGCGGTGGGGACGCTCGTCATTGGCATTCTTCTTGGTATTTGGATTCGCAAGAGAGCCGCTAAACGCGCCGAGGAGAAGATCTCCAACGCCGATGAAGAGGCGCTTCGTATTGTCAACGAAGCGATCAAGAGCGCTGAAAACAAGAAACGCGAAGTCATGTTGGAGGCAAAGGAAGATATCCTGCGCTCCAGAAACGAATACGAGAAGGAAGTCAAGGAACGCCGCGCCGAGCAGCAGAAGCAGGAGCGCCGGCTCCAGCAGAAGGAGGAGAACCTCGACCGCAAGACCGACGCGCTGGAAAAGCGCGAGGAGGCCCTCAACCAGAAGCATGCCGCTCTGGACAAGGAAAACGAAGAAATCAAGATCATCAAGCGCAGCCAGACCGAAATGCTTGAGCGCATTTCCGGTTTTACTGCCGAAGACGCCAAGAAGTACCTGATCGAGCAGGTCGAGAGCGAAGTGACGCACGAGACCGCGCTCAAGATCAAGGAGCTGGAGCAGCGCGCCAAGGACGAGGCCGATTCCCGCGCCCGCGAGATCGTCGCCTCTGCCATCCAGCGCTGCGCTGCCGACCATGTTGCCGAGATCACCGTCAGTGTGGTGCCCCTGCCCAATGACGAGATGAAAGGCCGCATCATCGGCCGCGAAGGCCGCAACATCCGCACGATCGAAACGCTCACGGGCGTCGACCTCATCATCGACGACACGCCCGAGGCGATCACCGTCTCGTGCTTCGAGCCCGTGCGCCGCGAAGTTGCGCGCCTGGCGCTCGAAAAGCTCATCGCCGACGGCCGCATCCATCCCACGCACATTGAAGAGATGGTCAACAAGGCCCGCCGCGAGGTGGACGCCATCATCAAGTCTGAGGGTGAGCGCGCCGTGCTGGAGACCGGCATCCGCGGCCTGCACCCCGAGCTTGTGAAGATGCTCGGCCGCCTGCACTACCGCACGAGCTACGGCCAGAACGTCCTGCAGCACTCCATCGAGGTCTCGCACCTTGCGGGCATGATGGCCGCCGAGCTGGGCGCGGACGTTTACGCCGCCAAGCGCGCAGGCCTGCTGCACGATATCGGCAAGGCCGTCGACCACGAGATGGAGGGTACGCACGTCGCCCTCGGCGTCGAATTTTTGCGCAAGTACCACGAAAAGGATGACATCATCCATGCCGTGCAGGCGCACCACAACGACGTGGAGCCGCAGACCATCGTTGCCTGCCTCGTGCAGGCGGCGGATGCGATCTCTGCCGCCCGTCCCGGCGCCCGCCGCGAGAATCTGGAGAACTACATCAAGCGCCTCGAGCAGCTTGAGGAGATCACCGGCAGCTATCCCGGCGTCGACAAGGCCTATGCCATTCAGGCCGGCCGCGAGGTGCGCGTGATGGTCAAGCCCGACCAGGTCAGCGAGGATCAGATGGTCATTCTGGCGCGCGAGCTTGCCAAAAAGATCGAGGAAGAGATGGAATATCCCGGCCAGATCAAGGTGCACGTCCTGCGCGAGACGACCGCCATCGAATACGCGAAATAAGAAAAAGGCTCCGCTTTTGCGGAGCCTTTTTTCATGCCTTTCTTGCGTTTTGTCCCGCGCCTTGCTATACTGGGGAAAACGCAAAGCGGAGGAACGCCATGCTCTACAATATTCTGGCCATCGGCGATGTGGTGGGCGGCTGCGGCGTCAGCTGCCTCGAGCACCATCTGCGCGCCGTGAAAAAACTCAAGAACATCCACTTCACCGTGGTCAACGGCGAGAATGCCGCGATGGTCGGCCTGACGCCGAACGACGCCGAGCGCATCTTCTCCGCGGGGGCGGACGTCATCACGCTTGGCAACCACACATTCGGCAAGATGCAGATCACCGACTACCTCGACGACTGCCCGTATATTCTGCGGCCGCACAATCTCGGCGCGCGCGTGCCGGGAAGGGGCTACGGCGTTTTCGACTGCGGGCGCGCCCGCATCGCAGTGATGAACCTCATCGGCCGCTGCGACCTCGCGTTCCATGCGGACAATCCGTTCAAAACGGCGGACGAGCTGCTCAAAAGCGGCGAAAAGCCGACGTTCACGCTGCTTGACTTCCACGCCGAGGCGACGAGCGAAAAGCTTGCCATGGCCTATTACCTCGATGGCCGCGTCAGCGCCATCTGGGGCACGCACACCCACGTGCCGACGGCGGACGAAGAGGTCTTCCCCAAGGGGACGGGCTACCTCACGGACCTCGGCATGACGGGGGCGGTGCGCAGCGTGCTCGGTATCAAGCCCGAGCAGTCGGTCGAGACGTTTCTCGGCGGTCTCCCGGGCCGCTACCGCGAGCCGGAGAAGCGCGCCGGCAAGATGCAGGGAGCGATTTTTACACTGGATGACGCGACGGGGCTCTGCGTGGGCGTCGAGCGCGTCGATGTGCGCTGAGAAAGCGCGAGATAGAAAGGAACAACGCAAATGTCCATCGAAAAAGTGAGAGCGTATTTTGAACATTTCGGCATCGCCGACCGCATCCGCGAGTTCGACGTGTCGAGCGCGACGGTCGAGCTGGCCGCCGTCGCCGTCGGCGTGGAGGGCGCGCGCATCGCGAAGTCCATGAGCTTCAAGCTCGCGGACGATGCGCCCATCATCATCGTGACGGCGGGGGACAGGAAGATCGACAACGCCAAGTACAAGGCGTATTTCCACGTGAAAGCAAAGATGCTGACCTTTGATGAGGCCTGCGCATTCACCGGCCACGCGCCGGGCGGTGTGTGCTCGTTCGCACTGCCGGAGAATGTGAAGACCTATCTCGATGTGTCGCTCAAACGCTTCGACACGGTTTTCCCCGCGGCGGGCAGCGCGAACAGCGCCATCGAGATGACCTGCGACGAGCTTGAGAAGTATTCCTCAAACTTTGTCGCCTGGGTCGACGTGTGCAAGGAGAAAGCGCCCGCCCCGCAGGCATGAGAGGAGAGAACACATGAGCGTGAAGATCGTCCACGCGGCGGACTTCCATTTGGACAGCGCGTTCGGCGCGCTGAGCGCCGAGCAGGCGCGCCAGCGCCGCCGCGAGAGCCGCGAACTGCTGACGCGGCTTTGCAATTACGTGAATCAGAACGGCGTCGATCTCGTGCTGCTTGCGGGTGACCTGTTCGACAGCGACACGACCTATCGCGAGACGCTGGAAGCGCTCTCTGAGGCGCTGGGCGCAATGCAGGCGCGAGTGTTCATCGCCCCCGGCAACCACGACCCGTACAGCGCGAAGTCGCCCTACGCGACGCTTTCCTGGCCGGAGAACGTGCACGTCTTCACGTCGAAGACGGTCGAGCGCGTGGAGCTGCCGGAGCTTCAGTGCGCCGTGTACGGAGCGGCGTTTACCGCGCCGGTGCAGGATGAGAGCCTGCTTGCGGGCTTCCGCGCACCGGAGGACGATTTCATCCATCTGATGGTGCTGCACGGTGATATCTCCGCCACGGAATCGCGCTACGATCTCCTCACGAAAGGGCAGATCAAGGAGAGCGGGATCGACTATCTTGCGCTCGGCCACACACACCAGTTCGGCGGTTTCCTGCGCGAAGGGCAGACGACCTACGCCTACTCCGGCTGCCCGGAGGGCCGCGGTTTCGACGAGCTGGGCGAAAAGGGCATCCTTACGGGCACGGTGGAGCGCGGGAAGGCCGAACTTTCGTTTGTGCCGTTCGCGCGCAGACGGTATGAGGTCCTGAACGTCGATGTGACGGGAAGATCGGCGGAGGACGCGCTGCGCGCGGCCCTGCCGGATGCGACTGTGCGCGATATTTACCGCATTATTTTCACCGGAGAGACGGATGAGCGCGGGCTTGATCTCAAGTCGATCGAAGAGCAGTTTGCGCCCGACTTCTTCCACGTGGAGCTGCGCGATGAGACGCGCATTGGCGAGGACGTCTGGGCGCGAGCGCAGGAGGATTCGCTGCGCGGCCTGTTCCTGCGTGAGCTGCGCACAAAATTCGATGTTGCATCCTCGGACGACGAGCGCGCGAAGATCAGCCTCGCCGCGCGCTTCGGCCTTGCCGCGCTCGACGGGTGTGATTTGTGAGGAGGAGAACTATGTCGATCTGGTACAGCCGGCGGAAAAAGGAAGAAAAATCCCTGCGCCTTGCGGCGGCGGGAAAGTCCGCGTTCTGCTTTGCAGAGCTTCATTACAACGCGCGCAGCCTTACGCACGCTGCGGGCGTCGCGGCGGAGAGAGCGCTCCGCCTTTATCGCAAAATTGACCGAAAAAGATAAGAAAACAACCGAAAAAGGCCGAAAGGAAGCCCCTTTCGGCCTTTTTGAGAGGATATTAAGTAAGAATTAAGAAACAATCGCTGTTTTTGTTTGAAAACGGCTGATACAATGACCAACATGAGGTGAGAAAATGTACAACATTCTGATTTGTGACGACGAACAGGACATTGTCAACGCGCTCAAGATCTATCTCTCCGGCGGGGACTACTGCCTGTTTGAGGCGAGCAACGGGCGCGAGGCGCTGGAGGTCGTGGAGAAGAACGACATCCATCTGATCCTGATGGACATCATGATGCCCCAGCTCGACGGCATCGCCGCGACGGCGAAGCTGCGCGAAAAGAGCAACGTGCCCATCATCCTGCTCACGGCCAAGAGCGAGAGCAGCGACAAGGTCCTGGGCCTGAACATCGGCGCGGATGACTACATCACAAAGCCCTTTGACCCCGTGGAGGTGCTGGCGCGCGTCAGGTCTCAGCTCCGCCGTTACACGCAGCTGGGGTCGAAAAAGGAAGAGGAGAAGCCGAACGTCTACACCGTCGGCCCCATCGTGCTCGACGAGGAGAAAAAAAGCGTGACGGTCGACGGCGACGAGGTCGCGCTCACGCCCATCGAGTTCAACATCCTGCGGCTGCTGATGAAGAACCCGGGACGCATCTATTCCTCTGCCCAGATCTACGAGCTGGTGTGGAAGGAGGATTCGCTGGGGGCGGAGACGTCGGTGAGCGTGCACATCCGCCACCTGCGGCAAAAATTGGAGATCAACCCCTCCGAGCCGCGCTACCTGAAGGTCGTGTGGGGGCTGGGGTATAAAATGGAGGACAAGAAATGAAGGCTGCGTGGATACGCAATTTCTGGACAAAGACGGTCGCTTTTCTGCTGGCGGCGGCGCTCGTGCCGGTCATCCTCACCTATGTTGTGGGGCTTGTCTATTCCTACGGCGGTATGGGTCGGGACTTTTACACGAGCAACCTCTGCCTGAATGCGGTCGGCAAAAAGACGTGGGAGATCTGCGACGACTATATCGCCATGGAAGGCGGAAACTATGAGCTCGACAAGATCTACTCCAAGGGAGACAGCTACAGCAACATTCGCTTCCGTGTGACGGATGAGCAGGACAAGGTGGAGTTCAGCAACGTCAGCGACGACGATACCTTCTGCTACAGCACCGTTTACGGTGACAAGACCTTTGATGTCTACCTTGTGAAGGGCCTTCCCGCGCAGGATGATATCTACTGGGCAAAGGTATTTTACGACAAGGCAGAAAACTGGGGCCAGAACGCCCTGGAGATGCTCATCCTCTTTGGCGCGATGGAGCTGTTCCTGCTCATCTTCCTCGCCCGCACGGCGGCGCGGCGCGAGGACGGCGAGCTGCAGGGCGGCTGGCAGGAAAAGATCCCCTTCGACCTCTACCTTCTCGTTGACGGCACGATCATTGCGCTGCTGTGCGTGGCGGTGGAGGAGGTCTACTCCTATGTGAGCTTCTACACCCCGCCCTACGATGTGCTGCTGCTGGCGATGAGCTTTGCGCTGGCGGTGCTCGTCTTTGCCGCGTGGGTGACATTCTGTGCGCGCGTCAAGGTGGGCGGGCTGTGGAAGGGAACGCTCATCTATAAGGTGTTATGCCTGTGCTGGAAGATCGTCAAGTGGTGCTGGGGCGTGCTCTGCGCCTTCGGCCGCGGCGTGGCGAATCTTTTGCACGCCCTTCCGATGATCTGGCGCACGGCCGCGCTCTGCGTTCTTGTCAGTGCAGCGACCGTGATCCTGGCGGATGCAGGCTATTACGACGGATACTTTAAGCTCGTGGCGCTTCTTTTTCTTCTCTCCGTTGCGGCGTGCCTTTTTTCCGCGCAGCTTCGAAAGCTCCAGAAGGAGGGCGAAGCCCTCGCCGCCGGCAATCTTGACGCGCAGGTGGACACAAAGTGGATGTATTGGGACGTTAAGCGCCACGCCGAGAACTTGAATTCCATCGGCGACGGCATGGCTGCGGCCATCGACAAGCAGCTCAAGAGCGAGCGGCTCAAAACGGAACTTATCACAAACGTTTCGCACGACATCAAGACGCCGCTCACGAGCATCATCAACTACGTTGATCTTTTGCAGCATGAGCACACTCCCGAGCAGGAGGAAGAATACCTCGCCGTCCTCAAGCGGCAGGCGTTCAAGCTCAAAAAGCTCACGGAGGACTTGGTCGAGGCCAGCAAGGCCACGACGGGTAACCTGCCCGTGAACGCCGTGCGGTGCAGCATGAACGAGCTTCTATCGCAGGTCGAGGGCGAGTACGGCGACAAGCTGAGCGCGGCGGACCTGACGCTCGTGAGCGTGATGCCGGACAAGGAGCTCTTCTGCAATGTGGACGGCGCGCTGATGTGGCGCGTGATCGACAATCTGCTCTCGAACATCTGCAAATACGCGCAGAACGGTACGCGCGTTTATCTGACGCTTGAAAAGACCGGCGGCGACGCGGTCGTGACCTTCAAGAACACCTCGCGCGCGGCGCTGAACATTCCCGCCGAGGAATTGATGGAGCGCTTTGTGCGCGGCGACAGCTCGCGCTCGACCGAGGGAAACGGCCTCGGCCTCTCCATCGCGCAGAGCTTGACGGAGCTGCAGGGTGGGAAGATGTCGCTCGCCATCGATGGCGACCTCTTCAAGGCCATCCTCCGTTTCCCGACGGTGGTGTGAGAAAAATACAGAAAGGTGCGGAAAGGCGTTGCCGTTCCGCACCTTTTCCGCGCCTGTGCTTGACAATTCGGCGCAAAAACAATACAATAACAGTTCAGAACTCTATCCTGAAACTGAGGGAGAACATAAACATGGCAAAAGATAAAAAGGTAGAACAGATCACGAATCTGGAAGACGATTTCGCCCAATGGTATACCGACATCTGCCGCAAGGCGGAGCTTGTTGAGTATGCCAGCGTCAAGGGCTTTACCATCCTGCGCCCCTATGGCTTCGCCATCTGGGAGAACATGCAGCGTTTGATGGACGCGGAGTTCAAAAAGACCGGACACGAGAATGTGGCGATGCCCGTTCTGATCCCTGAGAGCCTGCTCAAGAAAGAGGGCGAGCTCGTCAACGGCTTCGCGCCCGAGGTCGCGTGGGTCACGATGGGCGGCAGCGAGAAGCTCGAAGAGCGCCTTGCCTTCCGCCCCACGTCCGAGACGATGTTCTGCGACCACTGGTCCCGCGTATTGCAGACCTACCGCCAGCTGCCGATGCTCTACAACCAGTGGTGCTCCGTCATCCGCTGGGAGAAGACCACCCGCCCGTTCCTGCGTTCGCGCGAGTTCTGGTGGCAGGAGGGCCACACCATCCACGAGACCGCCGAGGAGGCGCAGGCCGAGACGATGCAGCAGCTCAACTGCTACGCCGACTTCTTCCGCCACGTGCTCGCCATCCCCGTCGTCCCCGGCCGCAAGACCGAGAAGGAGAAGTTCGCGGGCGCCGAGGCGACCTATACCGTCGAGTGCATGATGAAGGACCGCAAGGCGCTTCAGGGTGCGACGAGCCACTATTTTGGCGACAAGTTCTCCCGCGCCTATGACGTGACCTTCACCGGCCGCGACAACAAGCTCCAGTACCCGTTCCAGACGTCCTGGGGCTCCACCACGCGCATGATCGGCGCGGTCATCATGACCCACGGCGACAACAACGGCCTTGTCCTGCCCCCGCGCATCGCGCCCACGCAGGTCGTCATCGTGCCCATCGCCGCGCATAAGAATCCCGAGGTGCTCGAGACAGCCAAGAGCGTGATGGCGGACCTCATCGCCGCCGACGTCCGTGTCAAGCTGGACGACAGCGACCAGTCCATGGGCTGGAAGTGCGCTGAGTACGAGATGCGCGGCGTGCCCATCCGCCTCGAGCTCGGTCCCCGCGACCTGGCCGAGGGCAACTGCTGCCTTGTCCGCCGCGACAACGGCGAAAAGGTCACGGCCAAGATCGAGGGGATCGTTGACGAGATCAAGGCGCTGCTTGACGCCATCCATGACAACATGTACACCGTGGCGGAAAAGAACCTCGAAGACAACACGTTCGACTTAAAGACCATCGACGAGGTGAAGGAGATGGCCTCCGGCCGCGGCGGCTTCGCTCGCACCAAGTGGTGCGGCAGCCTCGAGTGCGAGCTCAAGATGAAGGAACAGGCGGGCGTTTCTTCCCGCTGCATGCCCCTCAAGCAGAGCGGCACCACCGGCAAGTGCGTCTGCTGCGGCAAAGAGTGCACTACTGATATTTATTGGGGCGTTGCCTATTAAGTATCAGCTTTCCATCGAATGATATAGTTCCCTGCGCGTCGCAGGGGAACGGCAAAGGGGGCCATTCTCTTTCACAAAAGAGAATGGCCCCCTTTAGATCCCCCAAGAGAAAGGTTTAGATTGGCAGTTTGGAGCTTGAACAATCTTTGAGCCTCCGGAATGCAGCTGCCTGCGCGCGGCGTTGCCGCGTTAGCATTGCTATACGATTTGACTTGCTCCTACTATCCGCTATTGCGCAGCCGTTGGCGGCTCTGCTGCCTTACGGATGCGGCACACCCCTTGCGGGTGTCGCTCTGCCAGTCTTGTAGAAGTGCAGCCTAATCACCGTCTAACGGAGCACTCATCAATGCGGCGAGCGCAGCAATGCCGCATTCCGCAGGCAGT
>ULSN01002759.1_pt1 | contig 13220 bp, 10 predicted proteins | sample 1956771 | NCBI WGS metagenome assembly ULSN01 (sample SAMEA4835709, study PRJEB28245) | human gut metagenome | biome: gut microbiome; material: fecal sample | place: Denmark | collected 2008
GGTTCGTCTGCTGTATATCGCGCCGGAACGGCTGATGCTGGATAACTTTCTTGAGCATCTGGCGAACTGGAACCTGGCGATGCTGGCGGTAGACGAGGCGCACTGTATCTCGCAGTGGGGCCATGACTTCCGTCCGGAATATGCCGCGCTGGGCCAGCTGCGTCAGCGGATGCCGCAGATCCCGTTTATGGCGTTGACCGCCACCGCCGATGATACCACCCGCCGCGATATCGTCCGCCTGCTGGGGCTTAACGATCCGCTGATTCAGGTCAGCAGCTTCGACCGGCCAAACATCCGCTATATGCTGATGGAGAAATTCAAGCCGCTCGATCAGCTGATGCGCTACGTTCAGGAGCAGCGCGGCAAATCGGGCATTATCTACTGCAACAGCCGTTCGAAAGTGGAAGACACCGCCGCCAGGCTGCAAAGCCGCGGTATTAGCGCGGCGGCTTACCATGCCGGTCTGGAAAACGACGTGCGCGCCGAGGTGCAGGAGAAATTCCAGCGCGACGATCTGCAGATCGTGGTGGCGACGGTGGCCTTCGGGATGGGCATTAACAAGCCGAACGTCCGCTTTGTGGTGCATTTTGATATTCCGCGCAATATTGAATCCTACTATCAGGAGACCGGCCGCGCCGGGCGTGATGGCCTGCCGGCGGAAGCGATGCTGTTTTACGATCCGGCGGATATGGCGTGGCTGCGCCGCTGTCTGGAAGAAAAACCCGCCGGGCCGCTACAGGATATCGAACGGCATAAGCTGAATGCGATGGGGGCGTTTGCCGAAGCGCAGACCTGTCGCCGTCTGGTGCTGCTGAACTATTTTGGCGAAGGGCGTCAGGAGCCGTGCGACAACTGCGATATCTGTCTTGACCCGCCAAAGCAGTACGATGGCTTAATGGACGCCCGCAAGGCGCTTTCAACGATTTACCGGGTCAATCAACGCTTCGGAATGGGTTACGTGGTGGAGGTCCTGCGCGGGGCCAACAACCAGCGCATCCGAGAGATGGGCCACGATAAGCTGCCGGTTTACGGTATCGGCCGGGAGCAAAGTCACGAGCACTGGGTGAGCGTGATCCGCCAGCTGATCCACCTTGGGCTGGTGACGCAGAATATCGCCCAGCACTCCGCGCTGCAGCTGACCGAAGCCGCGCGACCGGTGCTGCGTGGCGAAGTGCCGCTGCAGCTCGCCGTGCCGCGTATCGTGGCGCTGAAGCCAAAGGCGATGCAGAAATCCTTTGGCGGCAATTACGACCGTAAACTGTTCGCCAAGCTGCGCAAATTACGTAAAGCGATCGCCGACGAAGAGAACATCCCGCCATATGTGGTCTTTAACGACGCGACGCTTATCGAGATGGCCGAACAATCGCCGCTGACCGCCGGCGAAATGCTCAGCGTCAACGGCGTGGGGACACGCAAGCTCGAGCGTTTCGGGAAGCCGTTTATGGCGCTGATCCGGGCGCATGTTGATGGCGACGATGAGTAGTCAGCTGGCTGAAAAAGTGCCAGAATAGTTTCTCTCTTCATTATTTTCCTGCGAGTTAACTATGCTGATGCTTTTCCTCACCGTGGCGCTGGTGCATATCATTGCGCTGATGAGCCCGGGGCCGGACTTTTTCTTTGTCTCACAAACGGCCATCAGCCGCTCGCGAAGAGAGGCGATGATGGGTGTGCTGGGGATCACCTGCGGCGTCATGGTCTGGGCGGGAGTGGCGCTGCTCGGCCTGAACCTGATCCTCGCCCGTATGGCGTGGCTGCATAACATTATAATGGTCGGCGGGGGCCTGTATCTATGCTGGATGGGCTACCAGATGCTGCGTGGCGCGCTGAAAAAAGAGAAGGTGGCCTCGGCGGAGCCGCAGGTGGAGCTGGCCCGCAGCGGACGCAGCTTCGTGAAGGGATTGCTGACCAATCTGGCGAATCCGAAAGCGATTATCTACTTCGGCTCGGTGTTTTCGCTGTTCGTGGGTGACAGCGTCGGCGCCGGCGCGCGCTGGGGCATTTTCCTGCTGATTATCGTTGAGACGCTGGCCTGGTTTATGGTGGTTGCCAGCCTGTTCGCCCTGCCGGGGATGCGCCGCGGCTATCAGCGGATGGCGAAGTGGATCGACGGTATCGCCGGTACGCTGTTTGCGGGCTTCGGCATCCACCTGATTATCTCGCGTTAACCGGCATGCTGTTTCCCACCCGGTTGTTTCCGGGTGGGAAAGTATCAGTGGCGAAGCCGCTGCAGCTCGTCTTCAGACAGACCGGTCATTTCCATAATCGCCTGGTCATCAATACCGCGATTGCGCATCGCTTCGGCAACCTGCACCAGAGCCTGGTGTTTACCTTCTTTTATGCCCTGCTGTACGCCTTTCTCCATACCTTCTGCAAGCCATGTTTCCGCCAGCGTCATCAGTAATCCTCCATGCTGCGGCACGCGCTGTGCCAGCCCGTACAAGAGTGTCCGAGTATCTTCGGCATCCCCTGCCTGAGCCATATAGTTTACCAATACGGTGATTTGTTGTCCGCTCATCTGCTCCAGCATTAAGAGGTGGGTCAACTTATCCAGCAATTGCGCCATATCGCGCTGGCGGATGTGCTTTTGCACCAGCGTCAGGGCTGCCATGCTGCGGTGCTGCATGATGTCGTCGTCGGGGATCACCGTGATATCGACCAGCGGAAACGACCCGCTATAGAGCTGGCTGGCGGTCTCAGGATCGGCAAAATTATCCAGCCAGCGCATCGACCAGGGATAGGGGCTGCGTCGTCCCTGATAGAAGAGAATAGGGATAACCAGAGGCAGCGTTTTATGGCCGCTCTCCAGGTGCCGCTGCATGGCGGCGATGGCATAGCGCATTAAGCGAAAGGCCATCAGCTTATCGGGTGCGCTCTGGTGCTCGATCAGAACATGGACATAGCCCGCACCGCGGGTGGTTTCCAGCGAATAAAGGATATCGCTGTAGTAAGGCCTGAGATCGTCTTCAAGAAAGCTGCCGGATTCCAGACGCAGGGTGTCCAGTTTGCAGATCTGTGTTAACGACGGAGGCAGGTGGAGCTCGATAAAATCGCGCGCCGTCTCTACCCGTGAGAGAAAAGTTTTAAATACCGCATCATGAGGGGTCGCCGTTTCCGCCATTGCCGTTCATCCATGAATCACGTATCTGGCGGCATCCTGGCACGGCGGGTTCAGCGCCGACAGCGGGCAAAAAAATTAATTACCCACTTTGCGCGCCGGCTCGCGCAGAGAGAAAGCGTCGTTCACCTGGCGAGCCTCTCTTTGCGAGCGAGATTCCATGATTCAGGCATGGCGGGCGGAGGCGAGCAGCGCCCCGACCAGCATAAACAGTGAACCAAAGACTTTGTTCAACGCCTTCATCTGCTTTGGCCCTTTGATCCATGCGGAAATGCGCTGCGCCAGGGTCGCATAGCCAATCATCACAATGATATCGACGACGATGGTGGTGACGCCCAGAACGATATATTGCATCACTTGCGGCTGGTGCGGCAGGATAAACTGCGGAAACAGGGCGGCCAGAAAAACAATGCTTTTGGGATTGGTGAGATTTACGAACACCGCGCGCTGAAACAGTTTGCCGCGCGTCTGCGCCTTCGCCAGCGTATTCAGGTCGATCGCCCCTGCCGCCCGCCATTGCTGGATACCCAGCCAGATCAGGTAGGCGGCGCCGGCCCATTTCAGCACCTCAAAGGCCAGCACCGAGCGGGAGAAGAGAGTGCCGAGACCAACGCCAACCAGCACGATATGAATGGCCAGCCCAGTCTGCAAACCGGCAATCGACGCCGCCGCGCCGCGGTATCCGTGGTTAATGGAAGTGGTCATGGTATTAATCGCTCCGGAACCCGGCGACAGGCTGAGAATAATTGATGTCAGCAGGTAGGCGAACCACCACTCAATGGTCATGAGAAACTCCCTGATTGTCTGTTTTTATGCCACAATACGCTATTGTGTCAGCATTGTGTGATACACGGTAAAAAAACGATTTTCAGCGGTTAACAGGGGTGTAAACCCGATGTTTGGGCAGAAAAAGGACTGGGAAACACGAGAAAACGCGTTTGCGGCCTTTAGCATGGGGCCGCTGACGGATTTCTGGCGACAGCGCGAAGAAGCTGAATTTAAAGGCGTCGACGATGTACCGGTACGCTTTGTCCGCTTTTGCGCGCAACATAACGATCGTCTGGTGTTGATTTGCCCCGGGCGCATTGAAAGCTACGTGAAGTATGCTGAAGTGGCCTACGATCTCTTTCACTGCGGCTTTGACGTGATGATCATTGACCATCGCGGGCAGGGACGCTCGGGCCGCCTGCTCTCAGATACCCACCGCGGACACGTGGTTAACTTCAGCGACTATGTTGATGACCTGGCCGCGCTCTGGCAGCAGCAGGTGGTTCCTGGACACTGGCGAAAACGGTTTATCCTTGCTCATTCTATGGGCGGAGCGATTGCCACGCTTTTTCTGCAACGTTACCGGGCGCATTGCGATGCAATAGCGCTCTGCGCGCCGATGTTCGGGATTATCATTCGGCTGCCGGACTGGATGGTGGGCCATATTCTCGACTGGGCTGAGGGCCATCAGCGCATTCGCGAAGAGTATGCCATCGGCACCGGGCGCTGGCGGGCGCTGCCTTTTGCCGTTAACGTGCTGACGCACAGTCGGCAACGCTATCGTCGCAACCTGCGCTTCTATGCCGATGAGCCGCGGCTGCAGGTCGGCGGTCCGACCTGGCACTGGGTGCGTGAGGGCATGCTGGCCGGCGACGAAGTGCTGGCGAATGTGGAAAAAGATACCGCCCCGACGATGCTTTTACAGGCGGAGGAGGAGCGGGTGGTCGATAATCTGATGCACGACCGCTATTGCGAATTACGGGCCGCTGCCGGCCATCCCTGTGAGGGCGGTAAGCCGCTCGTCATTGAAGGGGCATATCATGAGATCCTTTTTGAAAAGGACGCTATGCGCTCAGTCGCGCTCAATGCCATCGTCGAGTTTTTCAATCGACATACTTAATCCGACGATAACGCTCGTCGCCCTGCTTAGAGGTTAACTTTTTTATGTACCAGGTTGTTGCGTCTGATTTAGACGGCACGCTGCTTTCTCCCGATCATTTCCTGACCCCGTATGCCAAAGAGACGCTAAAGCTGCTTACCGCCCGTGGGATCAATTTCGTCTTCGCCACCGGCCGTCACTACATCGACGTCGGGCAAATCCGCGATAATCTCGGCATCCGGTCGTACATGATCACCTCTAACGGCGCTCGCGTTCACGATAGCGATGGTCAGCAAATCTTTGCCCATAACCTCGATCGCGATATTGCCGCCGACCTGTTTGAGATCGTGCGTAACGACCCGAAAATCGTCACTAACGTTTATCGGGAAGACGAGTGGTATATGAACCGCCATCGTCCGGAAGAGATGCGCTTCTTCAAGGAGGCGGTGTTTAACTACAAGCTGTATGAGCCGGGCGAACTGGATCCGCAGGGGATCAGCAAAGTATTCTTTACCTGCGAGGATCATGAGCATCTGCTGCCGCTGGAGCAGGCGATGAACGCCCGCTGGGGCGATCGGGTGAACGTCAGCTTCTCCACCTTAACCTGCCTGGAAGTCATGGCGGGTGGGGTATCGAAGGGGCATGCGCTGGAGGCGGTGGCGAAGATGCTCGGCTACACTCTTTCCGATTGCATCGCCTTCGGCGACGGTATGAACGACGCTGAGATGCTTTCGATGGCTGGCAAAGGCTGCATCATGGCCAACGCCCACCAGCGGCTGAAGGATCTGCATCCGGAACTGGAAGTGATCGGCAGTAACGCCGACGATGCTGTCCCGCACTACCTGCGTAAGCTATACCTCGACTGAAAAAGATTGACGACTGGCGAATAAGTGTCCAGTCGTCAACCTGACTCTTCGCTACAATGCCTGTTCTTTATCCAACGAGACGACCATTGTGGCGCTGTTAATTATCACCACTATCCTGTGGGCCTTTTCTTTTAGCCTGATTGGCGAATACCTGGCCGGTAGCGTCGACAGCTATTTTTCGGTGCTGATGCGCGTGGGCCTGGCGGCGCTAGTGTTCCTGCCTTTCCTGCGCACGCGCGGCCAGTCTCCGCGCACGATCGTGCTCTATATGCTGGTGGGCGCGATGCAGCTAGGCATCATGTACCTGCTGGCTTTCCGCGCCTATCTCTATCTGACGGTCTCGGAATTTCTGCTGTTTACCGTGTTTACTCCCCTGTATATCACGCTGATCTACGACCTGCTCAGCGGACGTAAGCTGCGCTGGGGCTATCTGCTGAGTGCCGCGCTGGCGGTGCTGGGGGCGGCGATTATCCGCTATGACAAAGTCAGCGATCATTTCTGGACCGGGCTGTTACTGGTACAGCTGTCAAACCTCTGCTTCGCCATCGGTATGGTGGGGTATAAGCGTCTGATGGAGGTGCGTCCGATGCCGCAGCACAATGCCTTTGCCTGGTTCTATGTCGGGGCCTTTATCGTGGCGGTGGCGGCGTGGTTTATGCTCGGCAACGCCCAGAAGCTGCCGACCACCACGCTGCAGTGGAGCGTGCTGGTGTGGCTCGGCGTGGTGGCTTCCGGGCTGGGTTACTTTATGTGGAACTATGGCGCCACCCAAGTGGATGCCGGCACGCTGGGGATCATGAATAACGTCCATGTCCCCGCCGGGCTGCTGGTTAACCTTGCCATCTGGCAGGAGCAGCCGCACTGGCCGAGCTTTATTAGCGGAGCGTTGGTGATCCTGGCCTCGCTGTGGGTCCATCGCCGCTGGGTCGCTCCGCACTCCGGACAAACGGCAGATGATCGCAGGCGTGGTTCCGCGCAGAGCGAATAAACGCTTCGGTGACCGGTTGACGCTGTTCGCCATCGCGAACGGCCGCGTACAACCGGCTCCATAATCCCTCACCCAGGGTTTTGGTGACCACCAGGCCCTGGCGTTCAAAGCTTTCCACCACCCAGTGCGGCAGCGCGGCGATGCCCATCCGGGCAGCCACCATCTGGATCAACAACAGCGTGTTATCGACGCTTTTCAGCTGCGGGCTGATGCCGGCCGGCTGCAGGAAGTGGCGCCAGATATCGAGGCGCCCGCGCTGCACGGGATAAATCAACAGCGTTTCCGCGGCCAGATCCTCCGGGGTAACCAGCGTCTTCATAGCTAACGGATGCTCGGGCGCCAGCACCAGACGCACCTCAAAATCAAACATCGGCGAGTAGTGCAGGCCGCTGCGCGGCAGAATATCGGAGGTCATCACCAGATCCAGTTCACCCTGCTGCAGCGCAGGCTGTGGGTCGAAGGTGACGCCGGAATGGAAGTCGACCTCCACATGTGGCCAGTGGGCGCGGAAATTCTCCAGCGCCGGCGTCAGCCACTGAATACAGCTGTGACATTCGATAGCCAGCCTCAGCCGGGTCTGCTGTGGTTCGTTACAGTCCTGCAGGGCGCGAGCGATCTGCGGCAGCACCTGGTTGGCCAGCTGTAAGAGGATTTCCCCCTGAGGCGTAAAACGCAGCGGCTGGCTCTTACGCACAAAGAGACGAAAGCCAAGGCGCTGTTCCAGATCGCTGAACTGGTGAGACAAGGCGGACTGGGTCTGGTGCAGGGCCGCTGCCGCACCCGCCAGTGAACCGCTGTTCCGCAACGCTTGCAGCGTTTTCAGATGTTTAATTTCGATCATGAAAGTCCTTCACTTCGCCATGAGCAATTTGCGCTTGAGGAATATACAGTAACTGTCAATTATGGATGTGTAAACATCTGGACGTCTAAAACTCGTCATATTTCGACTTGCAGATGCGTTGGCTGCCTTGCTTACCCCAGTCACTTCCTTCAGTAAGCTCCTGGGGATGCGCATCGTTGCCGCCTTCCTGCAAGCCGAACTATTGAGATTTTTTCTTCAGATTCAATGAAATAAGAGAGGAACAAAAATGACAATTATTAACCACACCCTCGGTTTTCCTCGCGTTGGCCTGCGCCGCGAGCTGAAAAAAGCGCAAGAGAGCTACTGGGCGGGCAACGCCACTCGCGAGGAACTGCTGGCGGTAGGCCGTGAGCTGCGCGCCCGTCACTGGGAGCAGCAGAAACAGGCGGGCGTTGATCTGCTGCCGGTGGGGGATTTCGCCTGGTACGACCATGTTCTGACTACCAGCCTGCTGCTTGGCAACGTGCCGGCTCGTCATCAGAACAAAGACGGATCCATCGACATCGATACCCTGTTCCGCATTGGCCGCGGCCGCGCGCCGACTGGCGAACCGGCCGCCGCTGCGGAAATGACCAAATGGTTTAACACCAACTATCACTATATGGTGCCGGAGTTCGTGAAGGGCCAGCAGTTCAAACTGAGCTGGACCCAACTGCTGGATGAAGTAGACGAAGCGCTGGCGCTGGGCCACAAGATCAAGCCCGTGCTGCTGGGGCCGGTAACCTATCTGTGGCTGGGTAAAGTGAAAGGTGAACCGTTTGACCGCCTGACCCTGCTGAATGCCATCCTGCCGGTTTACCAGCAGGTGCTGGCCGAACTGGCGAAGCGCGGCATCGATTGGGTGCAGATTGATGAACCGGCGCTGGTGCTGGAGCTGCCGCCAGCGTGGCTGGAGGCCTTTCAACCGGCTTATGACGCCCTGCAGGGCCAGGTGAAGCTGCTGCTGACTACCTATTTTGAAGGCGTTAGCGACAATCTCGCGACCATTGCTGCGCTACCGGTCCAGGGGTTGCACGTCGATCTGGTGCACGGCAAAGATGATGTTGCCGAACTGCACAACCGCCTGCCGGCCGACTGGCTGCTGTCCGCGGGCTTGATCAATGGGCGTAACGTCTGGCGCGCCGATCTCACCGAAAAGTATGCGCAAATTAAAGACCTCGTCGGTAAGCGCGAGCTATGGGTCGCGTCATCCTGCTCTCTGCTGCATAGCCCGATCGATCTGAGCGTGGAGACGCGCCTTGATGCGGAAGTGAAGAGCTGGTTTGCCTTCGCGCTGCAGAAATGCGGTGAGCTGGCGCTGCTGCGCGATGCGCTGAACAGCGGCGATACAGCGGCGATTACCGAGTGGAGCGCGCCAATCCAGGCCCGTCGCCATTCGACCCGCGTGCACAACGCGGAGGTGGAAAAACGGCTGGCGGCGATCACTGCTCAGGACAGCCAGCGCGCCAGCCCCTATGAGGTTCGCGCGCAGGCACAGCGCCAGCGCTTTAACCTGCCGAAATGGCCGACCACCACCATCGGGTCATTCCCGCAAACGACCGAGATCCGCGGCCTGCGCCTGGACTTCAAAAAGGGTAACCTTGACGCCAGTCATTATCGGACGGGGATTGCGGAACATATTAAGCAGGCGATCGTCGAGCAGGAGCGGTTAGGTTTAGACGTACTGGTGCACGGGGAGGCCGAGCGGAACGACATGGTGGAATACTTCGGCGAACATCTGGACGGTTTTATCTTCACGCAAAACGGCTGGGTGCAGAGCTATGGTTCCCGCTGCGTGAAGCCGCCGGTGGTGATCGGCGACGTCAGCCGTCCGCAGGCGATCACCGTCGACTGGGCGAAGTATGCGCAGTCGCTGACCGACAAGCCGGTGAAAGGGATGCTCACTGGACCGGTGACCATTCTGTGCTGGTCCTTCCCGCGGGAGGATGTCAGCCGTGAAACCATCGCGAAACAGATTGCGCTGGCCCTGCGTGATGAAGTGGCGGATCTGGAGGCGGCGGGGATCGGCATCATCCAGATTGATGAGCCGGCGCTGCGCGAAGGGTTACCGCTGAAGCGCAGCGACTGGGATGCCTATCTGCAGTGGGGTGTGGAAGCCTTCCGCCTTAATGCTGCGGTCGCCAAAGACGACACGCAGATCCATACTCACATGTGCTATTGCGAGTTCAATGACATCATGGACTCCATTGCCGCGCTGGACGCTGACGTGATCACCATTGAAACCTCGCGGTCCGATATGGAGCTGCTGGAGTCGTTCGAAGCGTTCGAGTACCCCAATGAGATCGGGCCGGGAGTATATGATATTCACTCGCCAAACGTGCCGAGCGTGGAGTGGATCGAAGCGCTGCTGAAGAAAGCTGCGCAGCGTATCCCGGTGGAGCGACTGTGGGTTAACCCGGACTGCGGCCTGAAAACTCGCGGCTGGCCGGAAACCCGCGCCGCGCTGGCGAATATGGTGCAAGCGGCGCGAAATCTGCGCCAGTCCGCCTAATCGTTACGCGAAAAATCAAAAAGGAGGCATTTGCCTCCTTTTTTCATGCTTAGGGCGATTACCCTTTTTTACCGCCATACTGAGCAAACCAGGCGAGCATCCGCTGCCAGCCGTCTTTGGCTGACTCTTCATGATAGCTGGCGCGATAGTCGGCGTTAAAGGCATGATCGGCTTCGGGATAGACCACGATTTCCGCCGTGGCGTTGGCTGCCCGCAGCGCCTGACGCATAGTCTCGACGGTGTCCTGCGGAATGCTGGCGTCTTTAGCGCCGTACAGACCAAGCACCGGGGCGTTGAGATCGACGGCGATATCTACCGGGTGCTTCGGCGAATTCAGTGATTTTTCTCCCACCAGCTTACCGTACCAAGCCACTGCCGCTTTAAGCTGCGGGTTATGCGCGGCATACAGCCAGGTAATGCGTCCGCCCCAGCAGAAGCCGGTGATCAGCAGACGATGGGCATCCCCGCCGTGGCGCGCCGCCCAGCTGGCGACGTGGTCGAGATCCGCCAGCACCTGCGCGTCCGGCACCTTGCTGACCAGCTCTTTGAACAGGGTCGGGATATCGTGGTACTCATTCGGATCGCCCTGACGGAAGTACAATTCAGGCGCGATAGCCAGATAGCCTTCCTGTGCCAGGCGGCGACAAAGATCGCGAATATGTTCATGCACGCCGAAAATTTCCTGTACCACGATAACGATCGGCAGCGGACCGTCGGCATTTTTCGGGCGGGCGTGGTAGGCCGGCATGTTTTCACCCTGAGAGGGAATCGACGTCTCTCCGGCGATAATATGCTCTTCCGGCGTATGAACGGCGGTTGCGGCGTGTGGTGAAGCTGCAGGTGCGAATCCAGGTTGCTTGGTGGTGGTCATGGTATTCTCCGTACCCTTATTTATTAGCGCATCAGTAACTATAGACCCTTTACCTTTAGTTCGGGCGGTAATAAAGCACAGTGCCTGAAAGCGGCTATCTTTTGTTCTGTGATGATGAATATAACTTGTTAATGTGATGTGTATCACTATTTACTGAAAAACAACTGCAATCATTATTGGTCTTGGTGACTATCATCACAAAATGTTGCCAGGGGCTTCTGTACAGTACCGTTTTGCTTCTGCTGATAATTCGACCCACAGAGGAGTTTTTTATGTCCAAGTCTGATGTTTTTCATCTCGGCCTCACCAAGAACGATTTACAAGGGGCTACGCTGGCTATCGTCCCTGGCGATCCGGAGCGTGTGGAAAAGATCGCCGCGCTGATGGATAAGCCGGTTAAACTGGCATCTCACCGCGAATTTACCTCCTGGCGCGCGGAGCTGGACGGCAAACCAGTGATCGTCTGCTCTACCGGCATCGGCGGCCCGTCGACTTCCATCGCCGTGGAAGAGCTGGCGCAGCTGGGGGTGCGTACCTTCCTGCGTATCGGCACCACCGGCGCGATTCAACCGCACATTAACGTTGGCGATGTGCTGGTGACTACCGCCTCCGTTCGTCTGGACGGCGCCAGCCTGCACTTCGCGCCGATGGAGTTCCCGGCCGTCGCAGACTTCGCCTGTACCACCGCGCTGGTGGAAGCGGCGAAATCAATCGGCGCGACCACGCATATCGGCGTGACTGCCTCCTCGGATACCTTCTACCCGGGCCAGGAGCGTTACGACACCTTCTCCGGCCGCGTGGTGAGCCGCTTCAAGGGCTCAATGGAAGAGTGGCAGGCAATGGGCGTGATGAACTATGAAATGGAATCCGCCACGCTGCTGACCATGTGCGCCAGCCAGGGCCTGCGCGCCGGGATGGTGGCTGGGGTTATCGTGAACCGTACCCAGCAAGAGATCCCTAACGCCGAAACCATGAAGCAAACCGAAAGCCACGCGGTGAAAATCGTCGTGGAAGCGGCGCGTCGTCTGCTGTAACTCAACACTTTCCCTGTCAGGCCGGATCCTCCGGCCTTTCTTTTTTGCGTCGCCTCTCGCAGGAAATTCCTTTTAAACTGGACGTTTGTACAGCACAATTCTATTTTGTGTCATCAGGTTATCGCAGGGGGCGTCGTGGATCTCTCCATTATTATCAGCGCGGTTATCGCACTGGCAGCCGGGTTAATGGTCGGCTGGCTGGCGACCAAAGCGCGCGCCGATCAAATTCGGGCCGATCTCATCGAGGAACGGCGAGAGTTGGATATTGAGCTGAGCGCCGCCCGCCAGCAACTGGCGCAGGAGGCCCACTGGCGTGAGGAGTGTGAGCTGCTGAACAACGAGCTGCGCAGCCTACGGGATATCAATACCTCGCTCGAGGCCGATCTCCGTGAGGTCACCACCCGGCTCGAATCCACCCAGCTGCATGCGGAAGATAAGATCCGCCAGATGATGAACAGCGAGCAGCGCCTTAGCGAGCAGTTTGAAAACCTCGCCAACCGTATTTTCGAACACAGCAACCGGCGGGTCGATGAGCAAAACCGCCAGAGCCTGCATGGCCTGCTGACGCCGCTACGCGAACAGCTGGACGGGTTCCGCCGCCAGGTGCAGGAGAGCTTTGGCCAGGAGGCGCGTGAAAGACATACCCTGGCGCATGAGATCCGCAATCTGCAGCAGTTGAACGCGCAGATGGCACAGGAGGCGCTGAACCTGACCAAAGCGCTGAAGGGGGATAACAAAACTCAGGGCAACTGGGGGGAAGTGGTCTTAACCCGCGTGCTGGAGGCCTCCGGCCTGCGCGAAGGCTATGAGTACCAGACTCAGGTCAGTATTGAGACCGACAACCGCTCGCGGATGCAGCCGGACGTTATCGTGCGCCTGCCGCAGGGTAAGGACGTGGTGATCGACGCCAAAATGACCCTGGTCGCCTATGAGCGCTATTTCAACGCCGAAGACGACTACACCCGCGAAGTCGCGCTGCAGGAACACCTTGCCTCGGTGCGTAACCATATTCGCCTGCTGGGACGCAAGGATTATCAACAGCTGCCTGGCCTGCGCTCGCTCGACTATGTGCTGATGTTTATTCCCGTTGAGCCGGCGTTCCTGCTGGCCATCGATCGCCAGCCTG
>ULSN01074171.1_pt1 | contig 13153 bp, 9 predicted proteins | sample 1956771 | NCBI WGS metagenome assembly ULSN01 (sample SAMEA4835709, study PRJEB28245) | human gut metagenome | biome: gut microbiome; material: fecal sample | place: Denmark | collected 2008
CTATTTGCCTATCCCCACTAAAAATCTACTGACCCATTTTCAGTTTTATATGTATAACAACATAGCGAGGCTGTTCTTGTTATTTTCAGCCGTTTTTTCATGGTTTTTATCTAAATTTAACATTGTTGTACACCATAAAACCCTTTTCCAGCCCCCGCACGCTTATAGTTCGGCGAGCTGTTCTATTATTGCAGACTTGGCGATTTTTATGTGTTTTATCACCTGATATGCCGACATGCCTGTCTTTTCCTGTATTTCCCTGTTTTTAAGTCTCTCTTCTCTCGACATCCTGTAAACCATTCTGGTTGTCGCCGGAAGGCTGTCTATGGCGGTCTGTATGCTGTTTATCACTTCCTCGGAGATGAGTCCCACTTCCTCTTTGCATCCGAAGTTGATGTTGTACAGCCTTTCTTCATTGCGCAGTCTGATAAGGTCGAGCTTGAATTTCTTTATCACTGTCTTGTGCTTGAGGTGGTTCAGACACTGGTTTCTCACCATGGTGAACAGCATGGCATGTAGTGATATGCCGTCAAGAGACTCGCGTTTCTCGTAGATCTGCATGAAGCAGTCCTGCACAAGGTCTTTTGCGAGATCTTCGTCTTTCACGAATTTCTCGGCGAATTTGCAAAGACGCGGATTCAGTGTGATGAAAAGCAGTCTCATGGATTGCTCGTCACCGCAGTCGATGATGTCTTTTGTGACATGGTAGTCCGTCAGTGTCATATCTCAGATGTTTTGTTGTAGTTAAGCTGTTGTTTGTCCTTTGCCGTGCATGACAGCATACATTAAGTTATCAGAGTTTGAGATAGAAAGATTGCCTGGAACAAAAAAGACGTGGGAAAATCTACTTCTCGCTTATCCTGCGTACCGGCCTTCGCAATGCCTTAATCAGGGATAAGCAACGCAGTTAGCCCACGTCGTGATATATTTACTCTCGCACGACACGGGCTCACGCCCGTGTCAATTGAGTGAAAATACACCCGTCGTGGACGTTCCGTTGCCGCCTCTTCCTGATTGTCGTGCAAGTTTGCGAAGTTTGTACGCAGAAGACAGCGTTCGTAAACGTCCTTTTTTTCTGACAAAATTAACCCACCAGCCCATTACGGGCTAACTGAATCGGTAGCAAAGATAAACAAATCAAAGTTAAAAACAAAGAAAATGTATGTGTTTTTTGGCATAGATTATGTAAATGTTGTTATTTTGTTGTTAATTAAGATGAATGTATGAGGAAAACGGAATTGTGTCATAAAGACGTCGGACTGGTGTCTTTCCCCTGCCGTCATTACTGTTTTTCCGCACAAGCATGTGGCGGAATGCTTTTTATGAGACGTTTTTTTAGTATATTTGCATGTCGCGGTGATGCCGTGGCGGACACTGTGCCGCTGTCCTGCCATAGGGATGTTATGTGATTCTGTCCGCCGGATTCTTCCCTTGACAGTGCCGTTTCCTTGTCTGCGCGCCGCCCATCCGCGCCCATATCGCAGGGCGGACATCGGGCTGTAGCTCCGGATCGGCAGGCGCGGACACATCGCCGCAAATGCGCGGGGAACGGTGGAAACGCATAAAAATACGCTTTTCGCATGACTCGTTTTTGACAGAATAAAATCGCGAAACAGAACGCCGGAAGCCCCTTTTCCGCCCTTTCATGACCTTGATGAAGGTGTGCGGCAGAGCGGGAGGCATGCGGAAAAGCCCGTATCGCATTGTTCCGGGGTTGCGGAAGAGCCTCCGCGGCATGACGGAAGAGGCTCGGCGACGGTGCGGAAAAGCCTTTCCGGCAACACCAAACGGGCTCTTCCGTAAGGCTGAAGAGGCGTGTAAGGACTGCCGGTGTGGCGTAATGGGCTGACAATAAGGCGGTTGGCGTCATCTGTGTGAGACTCGCGTATACGGCGGCAGAGACGCCTTCGCCCGCAAATACGCGCAAAATGAGCGTGTGGCGATGCATATTTATGCACCGCGACGCATGAATATGCAATTGGAGAAGAGTGCCGGAGGCTGGAAAAAAAGATTCCGGCAGATTGTCGCTGTCATACATTTTTTTATATATTTGCAGAATTCTTGCATTATAAAAATGAGATGTGGACATGCGTGAAAACAAAAGCATAGTGTTTGACAGCATCTTTCGCCGCACTTACTCCAGACTCTATTTCTACGCGCTCAGTCTGCTTTCCGGACAGAAGGCGTTCGTGGATTACGGTTCGGGACACATCACCGTGAGAAACGCCGACGTGCGTCTCGACGCCGTATGGCACAACCGTCTCATACCTTTCTATAATGCCGACGTGCGCCATATAGCCGAAACGCTCGAGAAACTTTACGGAGTCAGGGTGGTGGTGGACGACGCCATAGACGACAGCCACACCTATTCGGGACAGATAATACACAGGAACAGCATAGACAGTGTGCTGGAATCGTTGAGAAACACCATACCTGTGAACTATCATAAGAAGAACGGAAAGATATACATCGTGCCCGATTGACGGCGGCACACAGTGGCAGACGCGCCGCGCGGCACTTCATACACACCGCTTCAGGACCGTCACAGCAAGCCCCGCTGTGGCGGTCCTGACGGTTTGTGCGCGCCTTGCGGAGACGGGAAAATGGCGGTAGGATAATTTTTTTTTAAAAAAACAACATTACGTTTAAGTGTTTTTACAAAATTCATTGTTCTAATACCAAAGGCAACGCGAGGCGAGAGCAACATCAAGAAGGGAAAACGCAGTTTTGCCGTTCTTGATACTGCCGAGCCGAATCTTGCCTTATTCAAAGGCAATGCGAGGCGAGAGCAACATCAAGAAGGGAAAACGCAGTTTTGCCGTTCTTGATACTGCCGAGCCGAAGTTTGTCTTATTTAAAGACTTCCCCCAAGATAATTAAAAACTAAAAAATAGCTGAACAATTATTTATGGACAACAGTAATCAGTGGAGAAAGCGTATGGCGCGGGGAGTGATGACACTCATGTTCGCAGCCGTACCTATGCAGGGAATGTTTGCTCAGGTCACTCTGAACACCCCTAACACCACTCTGGGTGTGGTGATAAAGAAAATCCAGGCACAGTCGGAATTCAAGTTCTTCTATGACGACGACCTCTCCGACATGCGCGTGAAGGCAATCAACGTGAAGGACGCGGCTCTCGAGAAGGTGCTCGCGCAGCTGCTCAAGGACAAGGGCGTGACGTTCAAGGTGGACGACAAGGTGGTTTACCTCAAACGGGCGCAGCTGCCCCGGCAGCAGACAAGGCATGGCGGGGAGAAAAGAAAGATAACCGGACGCATCCTCGACGAGAACGGCGAGCCGCTGATAGGCGCGAGTGTCACGATAAAAGGCACCACAGACCGTGCCGTGACCGACATGGACGGAAACTACACGGTGATGACCGACGCTGAGAATCCGGTGGCGCAGTTCACCTATCTCGGCTATAAGCCGCAGGAGAGAGTGGCTGGAAAGAACAGCGTGGTGAACGCCATGATGGTGCTCGACTCGCAGTCCATCGACGAGGTTGTGGTGACCGCGCTCGGCATAAAGCGCGAGAAGAAGATGCTGGGATATTCTGTCCAGGACATCAAGAGCGACGCGCTCAACACCACCGGAGACCCTTCGGTCACGGGCGCGCTTGAAGGTAAGGTGGCAGGTCTGCAGATGAACACGGCAAGCACGGGCTTGGGCGGCTCTATGAAGATAACCATCCGAGGCAACTCCTCGCTCACTGACAACAACCAGCCGTTGTGGATTGTCGACGGAGTGCCGTTCACCGACGACCAGACATCAGACGCCTCGGCATACGGCGGATACGACCGCGGAGGCACATCGTTCGACATCAACCCCGAGGACATAGAGTCTGTGTCTGTTCTGAAAGGTCCTAACGCGGCGGCTCTCTACGGCTCGCGGGCGGGCAACGGAGTGATTCTCGTCACTACGAAGAAGGGCTCTCACAAGCAGGGCTTCGGCATATCATACAGCGGCAACTTCACTTGGAGTGAGGCGGCTGAGACCATCAAGATGCAGAAAAAGTACGGTCAGGGCTCTAACGGGAAGACTGTATACATCTATGATGACGAAAACAACCCTACGGCACTTACCGGCGAGCTTTCCTTCGGTCCGGCTCTTGACGGCCATCTCGAACCGTCGTGGCTCGGCGAAAAGATACCTTATAAATATTATGGAGACAAACTGAAGGACTATTTCAAGACAGGTTTCTCGCAGTTTCACACCGTCGCGCTCGGCAACACCACCGAGAAGTCGCACTTCCGCGTGTCTGTAGGCTTCAACGGAAACAACGGTCTGTTCAAGGACGAGACCCTCGACAAGCTGACAACCGACCTCAATGCCGGAGCGGTGATAAACGACCGGCTGTCGCTCGACGGCAAGATATCGCTCTCACACATGAAGGCGGAGAACCGCCCTTACACCGGTCTTAACGGTGAGGTGGCGCAACTTCTGCTCATTCCGGGCAACGTAAGGCTGGGCGATCTTGCCTCAAACTACACCTCCGCAGAGCGTCTTCACCAGAACTGGTTCGGTCCAGACCAGCAGTATTCCAACCCGTATTACGTCCGTCACCGGTTCCGTAACTCTGACGAGAGATGGAGAGTGTTCGGATATTATTCGGCAAACCTCAATCTGACAGACTGGCTGAAGTTCAACGCCAAATATTCTTTCGACTATTACCGCACGCGCATACAGACAAGCGATCTCGGTCTGGGCGACCAGGCGATAAGCACTCCCGAGCAGAGCTGGCAAGACATGCTGACCAACGACAACATGCAGAGGGGCGAGGAGAACCACTTCGAGCACAACATACAGTTTCTTTTCATGGGAGACACCCCTATTACTCCTAAACTGCGTCTCGGCTATACCGTGGGTTCGAACATAATGTATCTGAACTACGAAATGCTCAATGTGGGTGTGGAGAACATGCTCGACAAGGACAACTGGATATTCAACACAGGCTACCGCCTGGTCTCCGGCGACAACGACGGACACAAACGCGCGATGTATTCCGTGTTCGGCTCGGCGCAGATAGCATACGACGAGTATCTCTCTCTCGACCTCACGGCGCGCAACGACTGGTCGTCCACACTGCCGGCGAAGAACAACTCGTTCTTCTATCCGTCGGCAAGCGTGAGCTATGTGTTCTCCGACTTCATGCGCTCCATAGGCAAACCGCTGCCCAAATGGGTCACGTTCACAAAGCTGCGCCTGTCAGCCGCACAGGTGGGCAAGGACCCCTCGCCATACAGCCTGTACAACACGCGCAAGTTCAAGTTTGACATGGGCACACGCAAACCGGTTGTCAACACAATCATGATGAACCGTAACCTCAAGCCGGAGATAAAGACTTCGTATGAGGCGGGACTCGACATGAAGTTCCTGGACAACCGTCTCGGCTTCGACTTCACATATTATTATAACAGCACGAAGAACCAGGCGATGCTCGTGGACGCCTCCGCGCCGTGGACACAGCAGTGGGTGAATGCGGGCAAGATAACCAACTCGGGCGTGGAGTTCATGCTTTACGGCACACCGGTTAAGACGAAAGACCTTACGTTCGACCTGACAATGAACATCGCGCACAACCGTTCTACAGTGAAAGAGCTTGCCGACGGGGTGAACAGAGTTTATTTCAACGGCGACCCGAACATGCCTGTAAAGGTGGGAGCCGTGGCTGGAGGAAAGCTCGGCGACATCTACGCCAACAACCTCATGAAGCGTGACGCAAAAGGAAACATCGTTGTCGGAGCGGACGGTCTGCCGCAGCCGGAGAGCGGAAACGGCAATCTGGAACGCTGGCTGCTCGACCATCCCATCGGAAACATACAGCCCGACCTGCTCATGTCCGTCACTCCCACACTCACATACAAGGGCTTCAGCATCACGGCTATGTTCGACATGAAGTTCGGAGGCGATGTGGTGTCGGTGTCGGAAGGTATGGCTACAGCTGTGGGAACGTCGGAGCGCACTGCTTACCGTGGCGAGTTCAAGGAGGTGAACGGTGTCAAGGACTATTGGCTCGTGGTTCCCGGAGTGAAGGAAGACGGCACGCCGAACGACATTCCGGTAAGTGCGCAGTCTTATTATTCCACCATCGGACTGTACAAATCGCAGAGAGGATATGCCGAGGCGTTCGTACACGATGCGTCGTACATAAAACTCAAGGAGCTGTCCGTTGGCTATGCGTTCCCGCAGTCGGTGCTCAGACGCACTCCGCTCACGTCGCTCAGGATGTCGTTCGTGGCACGCAACCTGTGCTTCCTTATGAAACACACACCGGGAAACCCCGACGGCGGATATGACACGACAATGTTCTCACAGGCTCTCGACTATATGGCTGTGCCTTACACCCGCACGTTCGGCTTCTCCGTAAACCTCGGATTCTGACGGCGGAGAAGGACATTAGTCTGTGGCGATACACTTTACCAATGCATAATAAAGAAGCAAAAAGCAATTCTTAAAACTCAAAACAACAATGAAACGCAATACTATATTCAACGGATTTCTGGCATTTGCCGTGGCATGCACGGTATGCTCGTGCTATGATCTCGACGAAATGAGCCATAATCCTTACGAAATAGAGGACAACACAGGTGCTGGAGGGGATAAGGATAATAACGGTGAGGACAACACGAAATATGCCGATGTGAACATCAACTTCACCGTGAGCAAGGAAGACTCCGCCGCACTCAAGACCGCGTTGGCTGATGCTCCGGCTACATTCCGTAACTTCCTTTATGAGGGATATTACAATGATTACCAGATAACAACCAACCTCAGCCATGACATTTATGCCGGTTATGTGGCTAACAACCAGCCGAAACACTCCATGAAGACGCCCGACTACAGCTACGGCGACGGATGGTCGGGACAGAGGTGGGCGCACTTCTACAACGAGAGAAGCTCCGAATACCGCACGCTGTTGAGGGCTTACCGGTTCAACGACAACCCGGGACGATATAAGAACATGTTCTATATCACACGTATATATTATGTGTTCCTCGCCTTGGCAAATACCGACACATACGGCGCGATGCCTTTCCGCGAATATGCGCAGGCACGTATTCCGGAGACAAACAACGTGAAGTACGACTCTCAGGAGGAGGTCTACGACGCCATGTTCAGAATGCTCGAGCAGGCTGTTGACAGCATTAAGCCGGACGACGCGTCGCAGTACAGGATAGACCGCGACGACATCTGCTACTTCGGAGATGTGGACAAGTGGCTCCGTTTTGCCAATACGCTGCGTCTGCGCATGGCTCTCCGCATCTCGAACGTGGCTCCCGAAAGGGCGCGGCAGGAGGCTGAGAACGCGCTGAACAACAAGTACGGACTCATGCGGAGCAACGCGGACAACATGCAGACGGTGCCGAGATATGCTCCGACGGAAATGGGCGGCAACGACTCGGGAGGCGATGAGAATGTCCTCGCGATGTGTTCTGTGGCATACGGAGGCGAGAGTGTGATGTCATGGGACCTCGAACAGATGTACCGTAACCTAAGTACCGGAGGCGGCACATATAAGATAAAGAAGGGACGTAACGGCTTTGAGGAGAAGACAATCGACCCGAGATGTCTCGTGTGCTGGTATCGCGCGAAGATGACTTCCACGTCAATCGCCGCCGGAGAGGAAAGCCTTCGTGAGGACTTCGCGGGCTGCAAGCGTGGCGCGCTGGCTCCTCTTATCGACATGGGCATACTCAATTACAGCATCACTCGCACACAGCCGAAGCCTGCTTCAAAGACTCTTAACAAGGATTTCTGGTTCAACTACGCGCGTCCCACCGTATGGCTGGGCTATTCGGAGTCGCTCTTCCTCAAGGCTGAGGCTGCTCTGCGCGGATGGAAAGGACAGGATCTGACAATGGACGCCGAGGGATATTTCCGCGCGGGAGTGCAGGCTTCGATGGACTATTATGAGATAGGCAAGGAGGCGGCGCAGTCGTACATCAGCGGTCTGAAGGCTCTTAACGACGGCACTTTCAGCAGCGGCGACAGGGAGAAGATTCTCGAAGCCATCATCACCCAGAAGTGGATGGCTGTCTTCCCCAACGGTAATGAGGGCTGGGCTGATTTCCGCCGCACCGACTATCCTGCTCTGGCAAACCAGCTCACCAACCTGTCGGGAGGCGATGTGCCTGAGGGTAAGATGATAAAACGTCTGCTTTATCCTAACAGCGAGAGCTCTAACAAGTATTTCAATGAGCATGACGGGCTCAAGGCAGCAAATACTCAGGGCACCAGACTATGGTGGGATGTCGCCGATACCAATGACGGCAGCGGCAACAGACAGCAGCCTGACAATTTCAGAACAACGGCTTCAACATCATCAACAATAATGAAGTAATTGTAATAGTACGGTTTTTTTAGTGTTATTAATTCGGGAGGGACGAGCATGTTTTGAAAGTTTGTCCCTCATTTTTTTGTATTCTCATGCAGGCGTCCGGTATGAACGGACATGCCTGACATGAGTTTCTGTATTGCATCGGGTTCTCTTCCGTATTGCGGAATGGCTGTTATGGTGTGACGGCTCATGCCGTTTGGTGCAGTCGCTTTTGCCGTTTGGCGCGATCGTTTTTGCTGTTTGGCACAGTCGCTTTTGCTGTTTTGCGTGGTCGCTTTTGCTGTTTGGCGCGGCAGTCTCTGCCTTGTTTAATTGCATCTTCTACCGTATGGCGCGGTCACACGCGCTGTTCGGTGTTGTTCATTTTCATCATTTGTTGCGGAACGGAAGCCCTCACGCAGTCTGTTATGAGCTTTTTCATGGAGTGGCGCACGAAGGTGCGGGTGGTGAGAAGCACTATCCTGCGCGTCGGTATTGGTATTGCGAACGGGTGGACGAGAGCTCGCTGTCTGTCGGAGAGCTGATACAGTGCGAGCTCAGGTATGAATGTGATTCCCCGTCCGCCCTCCACCATGCGCATGAAGGTCTCTATGCTGCCGAGCGAATAGACATTCTTTGAGGTCTGTCCGTTCTTTATTCCGCAGAATCTCACTATCTGGTCGCGGAAGCAATGTCCCTCGTCAAGGAGCCAGAGAAAGCTGTCTGTAAGGTCGGACGAGCGCACCGGGCTTGTGGAAGCGAGCACGTCGTTTGCCGAAACATACGCCACGAACTGCTCAAAATAAAGTTCCGTCATGTCGAAATGGTCCAATCCGTCGATGTCGGCTACTATTGCTGCGTCCAGTTCACCGCGTGCCAGAGCCGCCTTTACGGCTTCGGTCTTCATCTCAGATATACGTACGTCGGTCTCGGGATGCTCGGCGAGCAGTCTCGGAAAGAATCTCGGGAGTAGATAAGGAGCTATTGTCGGCAGTATGCCAAGCCTGAACTGACCTCTTGTAGACCTTTTCGCCTCTGCCACAATGTCTTTTATCTTGTTGGCTCTTACCAGTACCCGCCATGCCTGTTCCACCACGAGGCGGCCTGCCGGAGTGGGCGATACGGGCTGCGAGCTGCGGTCGAAGATTCTCAGACCCAGTTCGTCTTCAAGCTTCTGTATCATTGAGCTGAGTGTAGGTTGTGTTACTCCGCAGTGCTCGGCAGCCTTGGCGAAGTGTCGCAGACGGTAGACTGCCACAATGTATTCCATCTGTTGAAGTGTCATATTTGTAGTTGCTGTGTTTTGTTTTTACTGCAAACTTACTCATTCTGCCTGACAATCGAGCCTCATACCGCCTTTTTCATTCTCATAAAATCATTTTTCGCCATGATGATGCCACTTCGCACGATTCATGTTCCGGCATGCCGCATACATCCGTGCGCTTTCATTTGCAGGTCTGTTGTGTGCCATTTGGGTATTCTGTTGAAGGAAACACGTCTGCCGTCATTACACCGCGATGTCATCAGAGGAACTTAGAGAATTTTGAATACTGTCTGTATCTGGCTTTAATACATTGATTCACAATGATATATATATAACATATTGATATTGTCTATCGTGTGATAGACACATTCTGTTTGCCTTTCATGAGTCATGATACTATCTTTGCAGTGTAAAAAAGAAGACATAGTGATAATAAATAAATATAATAATTAACAAGTAAAACATATACGATATGGAATCAATAATCAACGCACAGATGCCTGAGTTCAAGGTGCAGGCATTCCAGAACGGAGAGTTCAAGACAGTAAGCAGTGAAGACCTGAAAGGCAAGTGGGCTCTTTTCTTCTTCTATCCAGCCGACTTCACTTTCGTGTGCCCGACTGAGCTGGTTGACTTGTCAGAGAAATACGACCGTCTGAAAGAGCTCGGCGTAGAGGTGTTCTCGGTAAGCACAGACAGCCACTTCGTGCACAAGGCATGGCATGACGCCTCCGACAGCATCAAGAAAATAAAGTACACGATGCTTGCCGACCCCACAGGCGTGCTCAGCCGCGGCTTTGGTGTGATGAAGGAAGATGAGGGCGTGGCTTACCGCGGAACGTTCCTTGTAAATCCGGAAGGACTCGTTAAGGTAGCAGAGATACAGGATAACAGCATTGGCAGAAACGCTGACGAGTTGCTGCGCAAGGTTGAGGCTGCCCAGTTTGTAGCCACTCACGCAGGCGAGGTGTGCCCTGCCAAGTGGAGAGCAGGCGGAGAGACGCTCAAGCCGAGCATCGACCTCGTGGGCAAACTCTGATAGAGTGCAGCCGTGCCTCCCTTCCGGTGGAGGTCACTTATGCGTGTTCAAGCCATAGCGATGGGAGCCTTTGGAGCCGTAAGGCTCTTCAGGCTCCCATTTGTAAAAGCCCTTTTACCGGACGGGCGGGGAATTTCCTATGCATCGGATATGCCTTATGCCGATGCGGATGAGGCTATATGGTGCGAGGCACAATGTTCTTCCGTACGGCAGTCTGCGGTTTCGGGCACACCGGCTGTTACGGTTCTGTGACATGGCACAGGCACGATAACTGTGTGTCCGGCAATATATATAACGTATAAATATAATAATGTAGATGGCAGGTCGGCTGTCAACCCGATGTGTTTCTGAAGCTGACGACCGTCAGGACGCATTTTTCTGTTGAACGCCCAAATGTGCATGACGACACTGAAAAGCGTTGACGGCTTGCCGACAAAAACGTCATCTGTATATAGAAAGGATGAAAAAATGCTTGACAAAGATATTCTTGAACAGGTGAAGAGTCTGTTTTCCGGACTTAAGTCGCACTATGTGTTGCGCGCGACGGTGTCGTCCGGACATGAGAAAGCGGATGAGCTGAGCTCGTTTCTCGCCGACTTCTGCTCGACCTCTCCTATGCTTGAGCTGGAGAAAGTGCCGGAGGACGGAGGCAGACTGGAGTTTTCAATCGTAAAAGACGGTGCCGACACCGGCATCACCTTCCGCGGCATACCCGGCGGACATGAGTTTACGTCGCTGCTGCTTGCCATTCTCAATGCGGACGGAAAAGGCAAGAACCTGCCCGACGCAGCCATTGCCGCCCGCATAAAAGCATTGGACGGACCTGTAAGATTGCGCACATACATGTCGCTCTCGTGCACAAACTGTCCCGATGTGGTGCAGGCTCTCAATGTCATAACGCTTCTCGGAGGCGATGTGGAGCACGAGATTGTGGACGGCGCACTGTGGCAGGACGAAGTGTCATCGCTCGGCATACAAGGCGTTCCGGCTGTTTATGCCGACGGACAGTTGCTCCATGTAGGTCGTGGAGACCTCGGTGTGCTGCTCGACGAGCTTGAGTCCAAGTACGGTTCTTCGGCTGTCGAAGCCGCCGAACCGGTGGAACACCGTTACGACGTCGTTGTTGTGGGCGGCGGTCCGGCAGGAGCTTCCGCAGCCATCTACTCCGCCCGCAAGGGTCTCAGTGTGGCTTTGGTCGCCGGACGGATAGGAGGTCAGGTCAACGACACGGTGGGTATAGAGAATCTTATATCCGTTCCCTCCACCACGGGAGCGTCACTTGCGGCAGCCCTTGGCGAGCATCTCGGAGCCTATCCGGTAGATGTCTATGCCAACCGGAGCGTAGAAGGCACCGACTTCTCAGGTCCGCTGAAGGTAGTGCAGGCAAAGGGTGGCGAGTCGTTTGTCGCTCCAGCCGTGATAATAGCCACCGGAGCGTCGTGGCGCAGGCTCGGTGTCGAGGGCGAGGCGGAGCACATCGGTCATGGCGTAGCCTTCTGTCCTCATTGCGACGGACCGTTCTATAAGGACCGTCATGTAGCCGTCATCGGCGGCGGAAACTCCGGAATAGAAGCCGCCATCGACCTTGCCGGCATATGCAGCCGTGTCACCGTGCTCGAGTTTGCGTCCGAGCTGCGTGCCGACACCGTGCTTCAGGAGAAGGCGCGTAGCCTCTCCAACGTAGAGATACTTACGTCTCGACAGACAGTACGTGTGGTGGGCGACGGCAATAAAGTCACAGCCATCGACGTGCGCGACCTCACCACCGGTGAGGAATCGACCATTCAGCTTGACGGTGTGTTTGTCCAGATAGGACTTGTGCCCGCCTCCGGACCGTTCAAGGACAGCGTGGAGGTGAACAGACGCGGCGAGATAGTCACCGACGGAGCCGGCAGGACATCTGTTCCGGGTGTGTATGCAGCCGGTGATGTGGCAGACGTGCCGTTCAAGCAGATAGTCATCGCCATGGGAAGCGGTGCCACAGCCGCCCTGTCAGCGTTCGACGACCGTGTCAGGGGCGTCCTGCCTGTGGTGTGAGGAAATACGATTGCCGTGTGCCCCGTTTGTTTACGGAGTCATGATACGGCAAAGATAAACAACGTAAGCAGGCGTTGTTAAAGAACCTGTCATTTTTAGTCAATTCATTGGGGACTGTTCGCCTTGGCGGCGCGCGGTCCCCTTTTTCGTTTCCTCACACCGCCGTTGCGTGTGCGTAAAACCGTTTTTAAGCTGTCCGGACAGCCTTTTTAAGGTGTTTTACGCATGAATTTGCATTCTTTTCAAAAAAATATCATATGGGGGTAAGTGTTTTCCCATATGGCGTTGTTTAGGTTAATAAAAGGCGGAAAAGCCCATTCCGCACATCGTAGTGCTAAAGACCGGGAATAAAGACCAACATTTTAACAACATAATAACTTATAACTAATCTTTTATTTTTATGAAGATCAAAAAACTACTTGTAATGACTTTCCTGTCGCTTATGGCGGCAACGGGTGCCAATGCACAGCAGCCTTACGGCGGATGCTGGCATCC
>ULSN01017453.1_pt1 | contig 13102 bp, 8 predicted proteins | sample 1956771 | NCBI WGS metagenome assembly ULSN01 (sample SAMEA4835709, study PRJEB28245) | human gut metagenome | biome: gut microbiome; material: fecal sample | place: Denmark | collected 2008
CGCTGCCACCGAAAAGACAGCCCGGATTGACGTTCATGAGCATGACATACTTCATGTTGTTCATGTCGCCGTTGACAGGCAGCCGCACGAAGTCAGGGCACTCATACTGTGACGGCTGCATGCCGTATCCGCGTCCGAATGCGCTGACATACGTCCACTTCTTCAGGTTGTCAGACTTGTAGAAGCGCATTTCCTTGTCTGCCGAGACAATCATATACCATGCTCCGGCAGGCTCATACCAGAACACTTTCGGGTCGCGGAAGTCCTTCAGTCCGTCGAACGGGCGCAGCACGGGGTTTCCCTCATACTTCGTGAACGTGCGTCCGTTGTCGGTGCTGTATGCCATGCACTGTATCTGTCCGTTCCTGTCGCTCGCCGAAGTGTAGAGCGCGATGATGGCACCATTGCCATATCCGGCTGTGTTTTCCTTGTCCACCACAGAGCTTCCAGAGAAGATGTGCCCCATGGTGTCGCGCGCTATGGCAGGCTCCATCTCCCTCCAGTGTGCGAGGTCGGTGCTCACGGCGTGTCCCCAGTGCATGTTTCCCCACTTCGAGCCGTAAGGGTTGTACTGGAAATAGAGATGATACTCGCCGTCCTTGTATACCATACCGTTGGCGTCGTTCATCCATCCGTATGACGGAGTGTGATGGTAAAGCGGGCGGTAATAGTCGGTGTTCGCCACGCTCCACGTGTCAGACGTCCTCAGCGATCTGAGTGCGAGAGCGTCATGACTGATGTTCAGAATCCTGACAACGGCTTTGCTGCCGCCACCCAATGCGAATGGCACGCAGTAGTCTGTCCTGTCCTGTGCGAGGCGCACGTCCATCCAAGTGTCAGCCGGAGAGCCTGTGTCGAGCAGCACCCGTGCCTCTCCCTTGTCTTCCTCCACTGGGAGGATGAGATATTTCTTCGGATTGTCTATCACGACAACCGTCGTGTCGCCGCTGCGGCTCACTTTGATGTCCTGTGCAACGGCAGCCTGTGCGGCGAGAGAAACAGCCGCAAGGGCAATGGTCTTGATAAGAACGATTTTTTTCATAGATTTGTTCGGATTGTCAGTTATTATATTTTGAACGGTTGTAAAGAAAGGTTGTCCTGCCGCACCGTCAGCCGTCATGCGTGCGGGACAGCCCTTGCGGTCAGAATCTGAGCGATGCGGAGAACTCCACTGTGAACGGACGCAGGTAGCTTCCGGTCATGAGGTGACCGTCATACTGTTTCGCCTCGTCCTTTGTTATAAGCTCCGCTCCGGCTATGCTTCCCTTCGCTCCGGTCTGGTTGAGGAAGTTCACCACGGTGCATCCGAGCGACAGCTTCCTGTTCACCTGCCAGTTCACTCCTCCGAAGGTCTCCCAGTGTCCGTTGAAGTAGTAAGCCTCATTGATGTTGGCGTAGGTCTTGCTGAAGTAACGGAAGCTTGTCCATATCTTCAGGTCGTCGGTTATCATGTAGCTCGGGTCGAACTCTATGAGCACCTGCGGTATCTCAGCCACGATGTTTCCTGTTGCGTTGATTTTCCCCTCATATCCGTCTGAGAAGGTGACTGACGTCTCATATTTCTTGTATGTCGGCTTCTGGTAAGTGAAAAGGAAGTGTATGTCGAGTCCCTTCACAGGATGCGCCATCACGTCAGTTGTCCATCCGATGGTCTGTATGTCGTAAGTGAGCGGCGCAGCCATTATCTCCCCGCCGTGCTGGAGGTTGAGCGTGGAGTTGTTGTTTGTCTTTGAGATGTATGAGAAAAGCGAGGTGAGGCTCAGCCAAGAGTTGTTGTAGTATATTCCGGCACGTCCGAGCGGCACTGAGATTCTGTCGGTGTTGGGCAGTGTGGCGGGCGAGAAGTTCTCGAAACGCGGATGCTGCACGATGTATGTGAAGTCGCCTGTCAGTCCGAAGTTTCCTGTGAGCCGGTATGTGAGGGCGGCAGTAAGGTCGTAGTTCAGCCAGTCGTAGCTCAGTGGAGTGGGTGTGATTTTTGTCCCGTCAGGTGCTGTCGCGCCCAAGTGATAGTCGGCGAAGCGTCCCACATATTGTCCCTCGGCGTTTCTCACAGCCGCGTTCTCTCCTTTGAGCGACTGCCATTCGAGGCGCGCGCCGTAGTAAACATTGAACTTCGGAGTGATGTCCCAGTCGTGTGTGAGATAAAGCGCGAGCTTGTTCTCGTGTCCCTTGTAATATTCGGATGCGTTCTTGTTGAAGTCGTAGAAATAGTCGCTGCGTCTGGCGGCGTCGTATACCCTCACCGGATATCCGCCGTCGGCAGGCACGCTCTGGTCGTACATCGTGGTGTTGGACGTATAGTCCACGTTGTAATACCACTCGTTCACACCTATGCGCAGGGTTGATGTGGCGAACTTCTTCGAAAGCTCCGAGGTGAGGAGCAGCTCGTCTATGTCGCCCGAGTTGAGGCACGACATGCGCGTCTGCACATATTCTCCGGTATAGGGAGTGAGCTGTCCGCCGATGCCCCGGGTCACATAGTTGTAGCTGTTGCCGTCCTTCACGTTGATGAGCGACATTGGAGTCTGGTAGACCAGTGCTCCGTGCGCGTTGTCATAGCGTCCTGCCACTTTCCACGTGAGTCCGTTGTCCCATTTGTAAGTGTTCATCAGCGACACCTCGCTCGAGCGGTTGGCTATGGCGTCATAGAGTGTGGTCTGCTTCAGTTCGCCCGTGCGCATGTCACGATAGGTCATCGTGTTGTCCTTGGGAAGATACGAGGTTGTGCCGAGCCTGAATCCCCCATATTCCTTCACGCTGCCGTCTCCGGCATAGATGAACGGAGCCGACTGTGTGGCGTAAGTGTATACGGGGTGGCTGTTGGAATAGCGGTACATTGCCGTGAACTCACCCCTGCCCTCGCTGTAGCGTCTGGTGAGAGCCGCCTTGTATATCTGCGTGCGGTCCTGAAAGGGCGTAGACCTTATCTTGAACGTTCCCGGGTCGAAGTCCTGATAAAGGCTTGTGCTGTAATACCATCCCTTTCCGATGGAGCCGTTGAGGTTGAGCGAGAACTCCTGCAAGCCGAAGTGGTTCGACTTGTAGTCGAGTCTGCCGTTGAATCCTTCCTGTCCCAGCTGCGTGAACGAGTTGACGGCATATCCTATGTTTCCGGTAGTGATTGCCGTCTCCGAGATTTTGAGCAGTCCCACATGGCTCAGGCTCGCGTCCGAGCGCCAGTTGGAGTTGATAGAGTGAGGATTGGTGGCGTAGGTGACGGGCAGTCCGTTCTCCAGCACATTCACGTCGGCAGAGGGCAGTCCTATCTGTATCTCCCTCGGTCCGTTTGCGCTTGAGGCGTTGAGCATCACGTTGCGGTTGCCTTCCTCCTTTCCGGAGCCTTCATCGCCTGTAGCTGTCTGTTGCGCGTGTACATAAGAGCATGCGAGCAATGACATGAACGCCACTGTGCGGAATCTTGCTTTTGTGTGATTGAGTGTTCTCATAACGGTAAAATAAAAAAGAGTTGTTGTCGTTTTAGTTATTCAATTTTTTTCTGCCGCAAATGTATGGATTAAGCGTAAACTGCTGTTACATATATGTTTCAGAGTATATAAAAAATCGTTCATGTAACATTTTTGACAGGTTTTGAACGATTTTTTCAAACCACCGTATCATGCGGATAGGCATCCGGCGCACGGCAAGGCTCACGGCAGGGAACGCCATGCAGCTTTCTGTGACGGAGCCCGTCGCAGTCTTGTCGCGCATTCTCAACCGCATTGCAAAGCCGTTGAAACCGCGCGGTAACATCGTATGTGTAGTTTTGCACGACCAAACAAAGCTATATTATGAACAGATTTTTACTTTCAGGATCGCTGGCGATGCTGCTTGCAGGACATGTATTGGGCCTTCAGGCGGACAACACCGGCACAATCAAAGGCGACGCCGACATGAGGACAGGCGACGTGAAGACCTACAGCGTGGACGAAAACGCTGACGTGACAGACTACCGCTGGCTGCCTGCCACGGGCTGCGACATCGTGGATGGACAGGGCACTCCCACGGCAAGGATAAGAGCCACGTTCATCGCGCAGGACAGTCCGATGATGGTGGAGCGCACCTTCAACGACGGCACGAAGGACACGCTGTCGCTCGACATCACCTTCCACCGCTATGTGAAGGGCTTCACAGACCATTCCATCAAACCGGGAGAGAGCATAGAGATAGCCGGAAAGACATACACCGAGGCTGACATCTACTATGAGCCGGTGACCGGTGATGACGGCTATGAGCAGGTGATGGCACACCGCGTGACGGTGGATCTCGAGGGCGCGCCATACCGCAAGATGACCGAGCCTTACCTCCAGACAGCCACCGACCACTCCATATGGATAAGCTGGAAGACCGACTTCGACAACACTCCGGAGGTGATGTTCGGCAAGTCTGAGGACAATCTCGACGCAACCGTGGGGGGAACAGCCGGCAAACTGTCGGACACTTACTTCTGGAACTCGGTGAAGCTCACCTCGCTCGAGCCAAACACCATATATTATTATAAGGTGAGGAGCGGCTCGGAGGAAAGCCCCGTCTACCGATTCCGCACCATGCCGGAGAAAGGCGGAAAGACTCCCATGCGCATACTACTCATGGGCGACCACCAGCTCAAGAAGCGCAGCGGATATGAATGGCTCATGCAGGCTGCCAAAAGAAAGATAAACGAGAAATACGGCAACCTCGAGGAGAACATCAACATGATAATGAACGTGGGCGACCAGGTGGACAACGGAACGCTCGACCAGTATGAGCTCGTGAACTACTGGAAGAACAGGCAGATGTCGCCCTACCTCCCCATCATGACGGCTGTGGGCAACCACGACACTTACAGCGACCCGGGCATGGAGCGGTATGCCGCGCACAACCACTTCGAGGAGCTGGAGTATCAGGGCATAAAGAGCGGCACGGAGAACTATTACGCCTATCAGGCAGGACGCATACTCTTCGTGGTGCTGAGCACCGAGCACACGGGCGAGGAGCAGAAGAGCTGGGTGAGGAAGGTGGTTGACGCCGCAAAGAACGACGACAGCGTGGACTTCATCATCAGCGTGAACCACCGTCCGATACAGGCGGAGCAGTATATAGGCGACATATCGGCGTGGGCAAGAAACGAGATAATGCCAATACTCTCGGAGACTCCCAAGCATGTGCTCAACTACGGAGGACACCACCATCTCTATCACCGCGGACAGATAGCCGACTATCCGCTCTATCACATCATAAACGGAGCGGCGTCATACGACCAGCTGTGGGGAATGTCGTCGGAGCAGGACTATGACGACGTGCAGAAAACCATTGACTACTGGGGCTACCAGATACTGGAGTTCGACTTCGAGAAGAAGGAGATGAGGGCTGAGTGCTACGCCATAGGCAACAAGGGACTCGTGGTGGACAACATCCTCATAGACTCCTTCCACCGCTCATTCGGCAAGGCGGCGCCCGAGAAGCCCGAGCTCGGAGAGGTGGACAGCGAGGTGGAGCTGCCCTACACGTTCCACGCCAGCCCATACAAGACACAGACCGGTGAGAAGCTCAACACCGTGCAGTATCAGTTCTCTACCAACGTGAACTTCTCAGCAATATCGCTCAACGTGGTGAGAGACGTGGAGAACCTCTACGGCTCTACCGGAGCCCCGCTCTATCTGCCCATAGACCTCAACCACAATCAGGACATAACCGAATATACACTGCCCTCGCGCGGACTGGGCAACGGCACATACTACGTGCGGGTGAGATACCGCGACGAGAATCTGGAGTGGTCGGAATGGTCGGAGCCGAAGGAGTTCGAGGTGACGGGAAGCGTCATAAGCGAGCCGCTTATCACCATAGAAAAGAAAGTGTATGAGCCGGGAAGCGAGATAGAGATATCCTATGCCAACGCGCCGGTGGGCAAGAACGCATGGATAGGAATATACCGCAATGGCGAGACTCCCGGAGGAGAGGGAGCAGGCACGACGACATCATACAAATGGAACTACACGTCGCAGGCTGCCGGATCGTTGAAGTTCACCATCGACGAGGTGAACGAATACTACGCCGTGCTGTTCGCCGACGAGGGCTACACAGAGATAACGGAGCGGCTGCCGTTCTACTTCGGACCGGTGCCTGAGCTGTCGCTGGAGAAGGACAAGTATGAGGTGGGCGAGGACATAAGCATCACGTTCGCCAACGCGCCTGGACTGAAGGACGACTGGATTGGCATCTACCGCATGGGCGAAGTGCCGGGAACGTCAGACCTCTCAGACTCATGGGACTACACCGGAGAGGCTAAAGAGGGTGTGATGACGCTCACGGAAGACCTGCCGAAAGGCTATTACTTCGTGAACTACTTTACGCGCGGAAAGTACTTCGAACCGTCGGAGAGGCTCATGTTCGCCATCGGAGACAACATCTCTTCGGTGAGTCTTGACAAGACGGAGTATCTCTGCGACGAGGACATCACCATACACTACCACGAGGCTCCGGGCACACCGAAAGACTGGATAGGCGTGTATGAGGAAGGAAAAGTGCCGGGCGTGGACGACCTCGACGGATTCTTCTACACCTACGGAAGCATCGACGGGAAAATAGAGATAAAGGCGGGCGACCTCAAGCCGGGCAAATATTTCTGCTCGCTCTACATCAACGACTCGTGGGACGAGGTGTCGGAGAGGAAGCACTTCACCGTGAGCGAGCTGTCGACAGACATATCCTCCGTAAAGGAAGGGATGAAGGTGTATGCGGAGAACGGCGTGCTCTACATCTCGTCAGACAGGGAGTGCAAGGTGGACGTGTATCGTCCGGACGGCACGAGGAAGGCGCGTCTGAACGTGAAACGCGGACTGAACAGCTACGGCACTCTCGGAAAGGGCTTGTACATCGTAGGAGGCAGAAAGCTGGTGACGGACTGAACAGCCGCCTACGGACAGTGAGCGTCAGCCCCGCACGCCATGGTGCGCGCTTCAGGCAAAGGTATGCATATATATGCAAAAAGTCGGGCGGCATATGCATGGATGCGGGGGCATAACTCAAAATCAAGCCGCCTGTTGCGTACGGAATGTTTTTCAGAGGCAAATACACCGTTCTCGGAGACTTAGCGCAACCCGCTGCCGGTCAGCGGGTTGCGTTTTTCATGCCCGTCAGTCACGCCCTTCGGCTATGCAGAAGAGCCTTTATGGGTCACCGATACGGGCTTTTCGGCACGGTGGAAGACGCTTTGCCGTGAGCTGAAAGAGCGCGTTCCGTGGCGCGGAAGAGCCTTTTCCGCAGTGAGAAAGGAATATTCCAGCCGTCCGGCTTCGCCTTTGCCGTCACAGAAAAGGCTTTCCGGTGTGAGGAAGGACACGTCATGGCGCACGGCGTTTTCTGTTTTGCAAAAATGTTTTGTCAATATTTTTTACCGTCGGAAACGTATATTTATGCAACGGCGCGACGCTTTTCCGGAACATTTTCGCGTGCGTTTGTTATGTTTATTCGGAAATTATCCTTATTTTTGTCAGACTTATATGATAAGCGGAAAAATTTTAAACAAAAACCCCAAAAATTAAAGATTATGAAGAAAATCGCATTTCTGGCGGTACTCGCTGTCATCGCATCATGCGGAAACAAACCTGTAAAACAAGCCGAACGGAAAACACTGAAGGAGTCGTCGTTCTTAGGCGACTTCGTGACAGAGGAATATGCACAGCGCGCCGAGGGCAACGACTGGACGGCGGTGAGCATAACGGAGACATCTGACTCTACCGCACACATAAGCATACGTTCAAGAGCCGACATAAAGAAACCTTCGTGCACCTTCGACGGTGACGCCACTCTGACGCAGGGAGGCGACTCGCTGGTTGTCGAGACAGAAGGAAACCACATATATTTCACCCTTCGCGATGACACTCTTGGCATTTCATCAGACGACGACACCATCCTTTATTATTACTGTTCGGGCGGAGGTACCTTGAAAGGAGATTATGTGAGGCTGCATGAGCCGCTTGACAACCGCCAGCTCAAAGAGGACGTAAAGAAAGCGGAATAGCTCTTTTTTACTCCGGACCGGTTATCGGACTTCAGCCGGACTTGCAGTGCGCAGTGTGGTTGAAGATCCGGCAGCCTGTGGCAATATGGCTTTGGCGGTGTGACGGGCGGTCAGGGTGAGACAGGACATGCATGCAAGGCATTTATGTATATGCGACGGTATGTATGTGTGAGAGAAAAGCGGCTGTGGTGCCGCTTTTCTTTTTTATCCGCACCCGTGTGACGTAACGCATGCTGTGCGACGGGAATAATGCTTGCGGAGAGCGGCTCATGCTTGTGTTGTGTTTATTAAAGTGGGAAAATGGGAAGGGCGTGTATGGTTTCCCGGAAATTTTTTTTGCTTTGCCGGTATGGCGCAATTTATTGGAAAACATATGGTTGCATGAGTTATGTAACGTATTTTCAAATGTAAACAAACGTTAACTACCCCTATAAGCTATTGCATCCGGCAGGGCGCTGTTATATCTTTGCATAAGACAAGCGGCGGCTCGGCAGTGTCAAGTCAGGCAAGACTCGGTCTTCCCTGCTTGCCGTTGCTCTCGCCTTGCAATATCTTTGCATAAGACATTGCTGCACTCGGGAAATAAAGAGCAAGCTCTATTTCCTCTCGTTTGCATTGTCTTTGCACCGTCAGGCAGGGGATGAAGAAAAACACGGTACCTTAGTAATCCCGCACCGGCAGAGGATATCTGCCGTATTGACAGCCAGCCGGAGGCATACTCATGGATGGTTGGGGAGAAAAACACAAACATACACACAAAAATGGAAAAAACAGTACAGACACTTTGGACAGGGCACAAAAGCCTTGTCAGGGACAGCTTTGGCTGGCTCGAACCGCAGTATCATCTCATGGCATGGGCACTGAGCTGCCTGATGCTGAGGGAGAGTTATGACGACGTGGAGCTTTACACCGACTCTGAGGGAGCGGCGGTGCTAATAGACCGTCTCAGGCTGCCTTACACGCAGGTGAGGGTGTGTTATGACCGTCTTGACATACCTGAACCGCACTGGGCTTACGCCAAGATGATGACATACTCGATGCAGGACACGCCTTTCATACACGTTGACGGCGACATATTCGTGCCAAGGAGGCTCGCCGCCGACATAGGTTCGTGTGGACTCATAGCGCAGAACGAGGAGGAGGGCACGGCTTATTATAAGAACATTATGGACGGTCTGGACACACGTGACATGGTGATGCCGAGCTGCCTGCACGAGGAGCTGGCACGGCAGTCAATCGGCTCTTACAACGCGGGAGTGCTGGGCGGCAGCGACACAGGTTTCATACAACGCTACTGCGAGACGGCGTTCCGCATAATAAGGGACAACGGGCTTGACCGCGCGGACAGCGGACGGCTGAACGGCAACTATAACCTGATGTTCGAGCAGGTGCTGTTCTATGCCATGGTGAAGGCGGAGAGGAGGAAGGTGACGACGCTGTTCGCAGGAAGGACGTGCGACAACGGATATACCTACGGTGAGTTCTGCGACTTCCTCAACATCAGCCGGCGTCCGCTGCTGCATCTTCTGGGCGGACACAAACGCAACGCCAAGGCGTGCGCGCTGCTTGCCAGGACGCTGCTCGGGAGGTATCCTGAATATTTCTGGAGAATAGCGGAGATGTTCGGTGGAAGGCATCCGAGGCTTTCGGGCATGCCGGTGGCGGAGGCGGACAGGCTGTCTGCCGTGAGGTGCGTCGCCTCTTACGCTGACTGGCTGGAGGAGAGGAAACGTGAATGGGACACCGTTGAGCGTGACAGGCTCATACGGCAGGAGGAGCTGGCGGCACGTGTGGTGGAGTTCTTCAACATCGGTGAGGAGCGTAGGGACGGATGTGTGCTTGCCGTGAATCCTTACATGCGGATATTCTCCATCCCTGAGAGATGGCACACGGAGGCGCGGGCACTGCTCATATCCTCGCTCTGCGGGCACTGGACGTGTGGCATGTGCGACATAGCGTGCGTGCCGACGGTGACGGGAAAGGGCTATAGGGAGATTGTGCTCAACGACCTGTGCTTCAACATTCTTTCGCTGCTGCGACGGGAACAGTCATGGCGCGAGCTGCGCAAGGGCATCATGGCGTGCGTGGCGGACAGGCTGAAGATGGACGCGACGTATGTGGACGGATGCGTGAGAGATGCGATGGAGCGGCTGATGATGGAGGGAGCTGTGATGTGGAGGAAAAGGTAAAAATGTAAAAAGGTAAAAAAGTAAAAGGGGAAAAAGGAGAGGGTGAGAAGGGGAGAAGGTGGGAAGGTGAGAGGGTGAGAAAGTGAGATGGTGAGATGGTGAGAGAGTGAGAAGGGATGCCGGGCGATCCGGTGTTTATTAATAAATTAAAAATTAAATGATTATGAAAAAGAATGTGACAAATGAAGGTCTGAGACTTATTGGGAATGAGGCTCAGATGAGTATGAAACCAAGTGCGAGAATGATGAGAGCGGCGAGTGCGTGCGGAAGTGGGAGTGGCTGCGGCTGCGGAAGCGGTTGTGGCAGCGGTAGCGGAACTGCCTCTGATGAAAAAAATCACATACACAAAGATCTAATTGAAAGTTATGATGGTTATAAAATAAAGTTTGATGTTGTTATTGCTTATTCATGGAATAAAGATACATATTCAGCAAACAATATTTTATTGTCTTGCAATACATTGATGCCTGGTGAAATATCTATACATGGGAAAAAGTATAGCATATCCTCTGGGGGAAAGTATAAAGAAATAAGTTCTTCAGGCAGTTCTATCAATACAACCATAGAATTTGATTTATCCCTCAATGTTGAAGGAGAAGAACCTCGATCTATTCGTGTAAGTGTATCTATATCGCATGATATAGGAACAGAAGACATGTTTGTTAGTGTTTCTATGAGTTAAAGTGATAAAATGGCTATTCGTTATTGAAAATATATTCTAATGGCGGATAGCCTTTAATAATGTCGTGTGATAAAAGATATAGATAAAATAGATTAAATAAGGTGAATATATATTTAATATACAATATGTATATGTATTTTTTGTATATTTGATAAATATTATTTAAATAACTATATTGTTAAATGGGAAACACAAACAAGATAAACAATATGACCAAGAAAAATTCAATGTTTTTAGCGGCATTTATTCTATCAGTTATGCCATTGTCTATACTGGCAGGAGAAGTGTCTGGAATTGAACGCGAAGGATTAGCCGTATCGTACAATGACAGCTCAGACTCTTTGTCCGAAGATATGAAATCTGGAGTTTTTTCAACTAACCAGTATATATGGGACAAGAAGAATAAAGAGCGTATAGAAGTGTGGACATTGGCGGTTTTCCATAAGGACGGCAATAACTTCAATGATCTTAGAATAATAATAATAACAATACGTAAAGGTGTAGCAGGCTATCCGGAAAGGTCGGAAGCGCATGAATTTCATTTAGGAAAAGTAAAGGGACCTGTTTTTAATAAGAATCTTGAGATTGTGCTTGCAGACTCGCGTCGCCCGTTGTGGAACGTAAAGGAATATCCGAAGGGCGTGCTTGTATGCAGGCTTAAATTGTGTTTTAATGTAAACGACGGTCCTTCTAAAGAAAGAAGTATCTGTAAGTATAAGATAAAATACCGCAAGATGAAGGACAAATATAAGAACCGCATTCATGTGAACTGCCATAAAGGCTATGGCGTAGAATATGACAGTCGCGGCAATGTGATATATTTTGATTCAGAGGGAAAGCCGCATAAACGGGAATGACTCTCAATAATATATACTGATAGTACTTTCATCATACAATAATGTTTTGTATATTTGCGATGTTATATAAATATGTTTGACAAACAACAATCTCTTAACTGATGATAAATATGAATAATATGAAAAGCATATATTTAATGCGTATACTTTCAATCGCAGCCATGTTGCTGTCGTTTGTTGTCACTGCCGACGCGCAGCGTGTGAGCAAGCGTTTCCCCGAGATAACTTTTTGGGATTATACATTCCGTGGTAAGGTAGACTCGGTGGACTGTATATATAACAAATGGGGCGAACTGTATATCTCAGGCTTCGACACCGACTGCAAGGGTACATTCTGGTTTGCCGGTGGCAATCCTCTGCGTGTGTCGTGCTTCAAGGGGACTAAGTTGCAGTGGCGGCGTGAGGTGTCCGACGGACTCACAAAATTAGCGTTGTTCCGTCTTCGTGGCGACAGCCTTTATATGGTCCATAACATGAAGCGTGAGCTGATAGTGATGAGTAAGGACGGCAGTGGCTCCGTACGCCACACAAAACTTCCTGTGGACAGCATAAAGGACGGCGTGATGCATGAAAGCCACTTTGTGCTCAAAAGCAACGAACTGAAGTATAAAATATTGGGCGATTACTACGATCTGAGTTTCTTCAACTATGACGGTACGCTGCTCTGGAAGGATACTGTAGATTATGAAATGATGAACAAACAGATGAGACCGGCACCTGATTATTATGATCAGAATACACGTGATGAATATGGCAGAAGAATAGCGGAATACATAAACCCGAACGTAGACTATAAGGGTAAGTTCTACAGCACGGATTTGTATACGAGGGGATTGACTTTCTACTTGAATACGGACATGGAAGGGAAGCCTATGATTAAGGAATACGAGTGGGGGAATCTGTTCGGTCTTACTTTAGATGACGAGTACTGGCCACATCCTGCATTTAACGATATGACTGACGGTATCGCCAGCACCGATTTCTGTGACTCAAGTATATTCAGGGGCACACACCTTTATTATATATTTTATCTTAATCCGCATTTCACCGTGCTTGACTTCGATATAGAAAAGATATTCCCCGAGTACGTGAAATGTTACAAGTATTCCATCACTTACTTGGGAGACAAGGAACTTCCGGAGGCAGTTGCCGAATAACAATGATATTAATATGAAAAGCATCCGTCTAATGCGTATACTTTCAATCGCAGCCATGCTGCTGTCGTTTGTTGTCACTGCCGACGCGCAGCGTGTAAGCAAGCGTTTCCCGGTAATAAGCTATTGGGACTTCTCGTTCAAGAATGCTCCTGACACCGTTGATTGTATTTACGATAAGTAGATGTTCTAAATTAATTGCCATCATATTGTGTACT
>ULSN01061163.1_pt1 | contig 13095 bp, 8 predicted proteins | sample 1956771 | NCBI WGS metagenome assembly ULSN01 (sample SAMEA4835709, study PRJEB28245) | human gut metagenome | biome: gut microbiome; material: fecal sample | place: Denmark | collected 2008
GGCGACGAGCTGGAGTTCGGCGGCCTGCTGGGCGCCGGCCCTGTAATGAAAGTGAACACCGGCTCCCCCGCCAAGTTCATCAACCGCGGCGGCAAGATCCCCGCTCCACTCCATAGCCTGAAAAACTAATGGATATATACCAAAAGGCACAGCATTATGCTGTGCCTTTTTTGCTGCCGTTTTACCCTAATTAAAAATGCAATTATAGTCTTTTTCCGATAAGTATGTAATCAAATAATCGTGATGATCCAGCATATAAACGGTGCTTTTGTCTTTGCAATAGTCTTTCAGAATCAGCAGCACACTGCCGTCCGGCTGTGTATCGTGGGTAATAAAAGTCACGCTATGATGTTTGCCCCTCAAAACAATGCGCGCGGACGTATCTTCATATAGATAGATATTTTCTTTGTCATGGCGTACTTCTGCGCTGGAAAGGGTTTTCGTTATCGTTTTATATTTTTCGTACTGCTCCCGATAAATCGCTGACCGGCCTTGATCATCCACCACGGTGTAAGAATCAACTGAATCCGTACGGATACGCGTTTGATTCAACGAAAAGAACCGGGCATCCGAACGACACATACCGACTATAAACATCATGACAAAGCCAAGAACAACCGCCAAAAGCAGGCACTTGATGACAATGGCTTGCTTACGCCTTTTTTCCATAAATGCACACCTCGCCGGAAGAATAAGCCCCGCCTCTTTCTAGGCCTAAGACTTTCTACCGTTAGCGTACCACACGCCAAGGGTTTGTTCAAGTGACCGCATAGTGGAAATCCGTCCACGGTGCGTGGAAATAGAAAAAAGCGGCAACCACCTTAAAGCGGTGGCTGTCGTTATTTGTATCTTATCCGTCCATGACCCGGCGCATTTTTTGCAGGACAGCTTTTTCTTTACGGGAGACTTGTACTTGGGACAGGCCCAGAATTTCCGCCGTTTTGCACTGGGTCAGACCCTTATAATAGCGCAGCTCCACCAGCATTTGCTCGCTTTTTTCCAGACCGTCCATGGCTTGCAAAACAGTCAGCCGATCAAACAGTTGTTCGCTGTCGTCCACCGGAATATCCAGTGTGGTATCGCCGTCCTCACCGGCACTGTTGATGGACACCGTAGGCTGCATAACACCCACGATCTCCGCCGCCTCTGCCGGGTCGCAAGACAGCAGCTCCGCCAGTTCGCCAATGGTCGGCTCCCGCCCCTCCCGGCGCAGAAAATCCTCCCGCAGTCGCGCGGCGTGGAGCGCCTTTTCCTTAAGCACCCGGCTGACCTTCACGGCGCCGCCGTCCCGAAACAGGCGCTTGATCTCGCCGATGATCACCGGCACTGCATAGGTAGAGAACGCATACCCCAGGGTCGGGTCAAACCGATCCACCGCCTTGATCAGCCCCACACAGCCGGATTGGTACAGATCGTCGTACTCAATGCCCCGCCCGCGAAAGCGATTGGCAACAGTATGCACGAGCCCCAGGTTCTCTCGAATTTGCCGCTCCCGCTCCGCAGTTACCATTTTTGCTTGCCGGTAATGCGCTTTTCCAGCACCACGGTGGTGCCCTTGCCCGGCTTAGAAGTGACTCGTAGCTTGTCGCAAAAGCTCTCCATCACCGTAAAGCCCAGCCCGGCGCGCTCTCCCTCCCCGGTGGTATAAAGCGGGGTCATGGCTTGCGGCACATCGGCGATACCACAGCCCTTGTCCCGCACGGTTACCCGCACCGCCGGCGGATCCAGCAGTACCGTATGTATATAGATCTTGCCGCAGCAATCCTTATAGCCGTGGACAATGCAGTTGGTCACCGCTTCTGACACGGCGGTTTTCAAGTCCGCCAGTTCCTCCAAGGTGGGATCCAGCGGTGCCGCAAAGGCAGACACCGCCACTCTTGCAAATCCCTCATTGACACTACGAGCGTCCAAAGTCAAGCGAAATTCATTGGTCTTTTTCATCTTCGTTCTCCTTTATCAGTGCAATGCTCCCCAGCCCCGCCAGCTCCATAATCTTTTTGGTGCGGGCGGTCACATTCTTGATCTCCACCGTGCCTTGATAGCTGTGCACCAGCCGATAGCGACCCATCACCAGCCCAATGCCGCTGGAATCCATAAATGTGACATTCTTAAAATCCAAGATCAGGTGGCCGGGCAGCTTGTCCTGTATGGCGCTGTCGATCTGGCTGCGCACCGCAACGGCGGTATGGTGGTCGATCTCGCCAAACAGATAGGCAATGAGCAAATTGCCGCTGCTCTCTAAAGTTACATTCATACCATCACTCCAAAAAAATACCGGTCTGTTTACACTGTAACAGACCGGTTTTGCAGAATTTGCCGTATTGTGTTTTAGATCAAATCTTTTCTGATCTCCCGTGCTAAATAAAAAGAACCGCAGACCAAAACGAAGTCGCCGTCCGCCTTGGCTGCCGCCAGCGCCCGGTGTGGATTCGGCTCTGCGGTCACATCGGGGCAATACTTTTGATCCGCCGCCGCCAAATCTTCCGCAGACAATGCACGCCCCATACCGGGCACAGTGGTGGCAATCACTCGACGACACCGGGGCAGCACCTGACAGAGATAACCGTCAATATCCTTATCCTCCATCATCGCCAGTACGGCAGCAATGGGACGATCCGTAGGCAAATGGAGCAGCAACGCCGCAGCACCGTCCGGATTGTGCGCCCCGTCCAGTATCAAATTTTCGCCAAAGCGCTCCCGCCGGGCGGGCAACATAGGCAGCCCCGGCGTGGTATCCACTCCCAGCAGGCGCAGCACTTCCCCGGCCACCGCCAAGTCATCCGCAATCGGGTCGCCCCGCTCGGCAGCTTCCGTCACAGGGCAATGCAGCGCACAACACTGCTCCAAAAATACATCTTTGGCGGCAATATGGGGGTACAGCACCACCGGGCAACCGGGCTTGATAATGCCGCTCTTTTCCCGGGCAATGGCCTCTACCGTATCGCCCAGGAACGCCGTATGGTCCAGCGCCACCTTGGCAAAGGCGCACACTGTGGGGTGAGCCAGCACATTGGTGCAATCTCCGGCACCGCCCATACCGCACTCTACCACAGCGTAATCCACCCCGCAACGGTAAAAGTACAGATACATCACGGCGGTGATCAGCTCAAATTCCGTCAACGGTTCCTTCGCAAAGACCTCTACACAGTCCGCAAAGTCCTGCTTGGGAATCATCCGGTCGTCCACGGTGATCTGCTCGCGAAAATCCGTGACCCAGGGGGAGCTGAACACCCCCACCCGGTACCCGGCACGGCGCAGACCATCGGCCACAGCAGCACAGACGGTGCCCTTGCCATTGGTGCCCGCCACATGGATCACCTGCAATTTGTTTTGCACACTGCCGGCCTTTTCCATAGCCGCCAACATGCGGGAAAGCCCCGGCTGCACGCCGAGGCTTTGCTTTTGTTTGATCAATTGAATTGCTGCTTCGTAGGTCATTTTACTTGCCCAAATTTTCCAGGGAGGAGCGCAAATTGGCGATCTTTTCCGTCAGCTTGGCAGCCTCGTCCCGGTTCTGCTGAACCACTTTCTCCGGTGCTTTGTTCACAAAGCCCGGGTTGTCCAGCTTCTTGTTGATAAAGGCCAGCTTATCTTCGGCAGCAGCCAGTTCCTTTTGCAGGCGCTTGGCCTCCGCCTCAAAGTCCACCAGGTCACCCAGGGGAATATAAATCTTGGCGTCGTTGGTAACAATGGTCACCGTGTTGCCCAGGTCGCCAAAGCCGTCTGCGATCTCCACATCGGAAGCATAGGCCAGCCGCTTGATAAACTCACTACCCACGGCAAACACATCGGCAAAGGCGGTCTCCACATAGACCTTGGACTTTTTGCTGGGGGGAATATTCATCTCCGCCCGGCGGTTACGGATGGCCCGAATGGCGTCCATAATCTTCTCCATCTGGGCTTCCTCATCCGCAAAGGACAGCGTCGGGTCATATTCCGGCCACTTGGAGATCATAATGGACTCCGTATCGTGCGGAATAGCCTGATAAATCTCCTCTGTAATAAAGGGCATAAAGGGGTGCAGCAGCTTCAGAATATCTGTCAACACATACACCAGCACCGCCTTGGCGGTATCGGCGCCTTCGCCGGACTGCAAACGGATCTTGGCAATCTCAATATACCAGTCGCAGAACACATCCCAAATAAAATCATACAGCTTGGCAACAGCGATACCCAGTTCAAATCGCTCCAGGTTGTCCGTCACTTCCTTAGCCAGGGTATTGACCTTGGAGAGGATCCACTTGTCCTCAATAGCCAGATCCTTCGGTAGGCCCGGATAGCTGTAATCATTGCCCAGATACATCAGCACAAAGCGGGCGGCGTTCCACAGCTTGTTTGCAAAGTTGCGGGAGGCCTTTACCTTCTCGTCGGAGAAGCGCATATCGTTGCCCGGCGCATTGCCAGTAGCCAGAGTAAAGCGCAAGGCATCAGCGCCGTACTGGTCGATCACCAGCAGCGGATCAATACCGTTGCCCAGGGACTTACTCATCTTGCGACCCTGTGCGTCACGCACCAGGCCGTGGATCAGCACCGTGTGGAAGGGCACTTGGCCCATGTGCTCCACGCCGGAGAAGATCATTCTGGCCACCCAGAAGAAGATAATGTCGTAGCCGGTGACCAGCGTATCCGTGGGATAGAAATACTCCAGTTCCTTGGTATCGTCCGGATAACCAAGGGTAGAAAACGGCCACAAGGCGGAGGAGAACCAGGTATCCAGGGTGTCCGGATCCTGGTGCACATGGTTGCCACCGCACTTAGAGCAAGTATGCACTTCCTGGGCAGACACCATCACCTCACCGCAATCGTCGCAGTAATAGGCGGGAATACGATGACCCCACCACAGCTGACGAGAGATACACCAGTCCTTAATATTCTCCATCCAGTGGAAGTAGGTCTTGTCAAACCGCTCGGGAACAAACTTCACTTCCCCGTTTCTGACCACCTCCACAGCCGGTTTTGCCAGCGGCTCCATCTTCACGAACCACTGCTTGCTAACCCGCGGCTCCACGGTGGTGCCACAGCGGTAGCATGTGCCTACATTGTGGCTGTAATCCTCAATCTCCACCAAAGCGCCCTCGGCTTGCAGATCCTCGACAATGGCCTTACGAGCCTCGTAGCGATCCATACCGGCGTACTTGGGATAATCGTCCACGATCTTGGCGTCCGGAGTCAGAACATTGATGACCTCTAAATTGTGGCGCAGCCCCACCTCAAAGTCGTTGGGGTCATGGGCCGGGGTAATCTTCACCACGCCTGTACCGAACTCAATATCCACATAATCATCGGCAATCACGGGAATCTCCCTATGCACGATGGGCAGGATCAGGGTCTTGCCAACCATATCTTTATAACGCTCGTCATTGGGGTTCACCGCCACGGCTGTATCGCCCAGCAGGGTCTCCGGTCGGGTGGTGGCCAGCTCCAGGTAGCCGCTGCCGTCCTTAAAGGGATAGCGCAGGTGCCAGAAGTGACCGGCCTGATCCTCGTACTCCACCTCTGCGTCAGAGATCGAGGTCAGGCAGTGGGGGCACCAATTAATGATGCGCTCACCCCGGTAAATCAGACCCTTATCGTACAGCTTGCAAAAGACCTCGCGCACGGCCTTGCTGCATCCTTCGTCCAGCGTGAAACGCTCCCGATCCCAGTCGCAGGAGGAGCCAAGCTTTTTAAGCTGCTCCACAATGCGGCCGCCGTACTGGGCTTTCCACTCCCAGGCACGCTCCAAGAACTTCTCCCGGCCGATCTCCTCTTTGGTGATGCCCTCTTTGCGCATGGCCTCTACGATCTTGGCCTCCGTTGCAATGGACGCGTGGTCCGTGCCCGGCAGCCACAGGGTCTCGTAACCCTCCATACGGCGCCAGCGGATGAGAATATCCTGCAAAGTCTCGTCCAACGCGTGACCCATGTGTAGCTGGCCGGTAATGTTCGGCGGCGGGATCACGATGGTGTAGGGTTTCTTGTCCGGGTTCACCTCAGCGTGAAAATACTTGTGATCGCACCAGAATTTATAGGTGCGGTCCTCCACATTTTGGGGGCTGTACTGTTTGTCCAACTCTTTTGCCATATTTTTTGCTCCTTACAAAAATAAAAAAGCCCCGTCTCATAATGAGACGGAACTGAACTTCCGCGGTACCACTCAAATTGCGCGCCAAAGCGCGCCGCTCTTGCCTTAACGCGGCACACGGGTGCGACTACTGCCTTTCACCGCACCGGCTCCCGGACTACCTTCCCGCACTGGGCGCGCCTGTTTGCACCGACCACAAGCTCTCTATGCCGCCGTCATGGGGTACTCCTTCCGTTCCTAGCCGTTTCTATCGGTATTATAGTACCAAAACCGCCGCCCCTTGTCAAGCGGCAGCCGGGATTTTGCGCCCACAAAAGTATGCAAATCGGTTAAAGGAATCACATAACACGGATAAAACAACAACAGCCGCAAACAAAAAACGACTCCGGATGCCTTGCAACACCCGGAGCGTATGTCCACTTATTATTTAGTTTTTATTTTCGGCACATAACGTACACACTGTTTAGCCCATTGGACCGTACCTCGTTTTTTAGATTTTGACAAATATTAAAGTTGAAAAAACGAAATTTACTTCTCCATTGGAATTCACCTGGTCGTAAAATACATCTTCTATGAAAGCACCGCCTGGCGGTACTCCCAGGTCACTTGCAGGCGGATGACCGATATATACCTTTACTATTCAGTTGAATCAGCGCCTGCCGTTCCAATCAATCCTGCATGATAACTCTTACTTTGCTCACTTGAGCTTGTGTGCGCCGTGCAATTCCGATTTGCACTCTGTCCATACACAAATCCGTTATACTCTATTGACGAGCGGTACAGGCGGTCTGCTGAAAGGGTTCACTCTCCATTGGACCGACCTCCTTATTAGATTGAACACGCCTTAACTACTTCCTAAGGCTTATCTCCTGTGTTCAACTACATAGTAGCACCAAAGTTAGCAGTTGTCAATAGGTTTTTGCATAATTTTTTGATTTTTTTGTGCATTACTGATAATGATTTTCCACATTACGCAAAATATGGGGTTTGTTCCCCGCCAACCACAAAATAGCCATTGACGGCAATGGGCAAATAGAGTATAATGCAAAAAGAAAGGCGTGAGAACTATGAGCGATAACAAAGAACTGTACGAACCGGACCTGATCTCCGTGACCGACGACGACGGCAACGAGATTGTATTTGAACTGCTGGAGCGGTACGAGACGGACGACGATGTGTATGTGGCCATCACCGAGTATCACGATGAGGCGGAAGAAATCGTAGAGGCAGACAACGAGGTCATTATTCTGAAAGTGCTGGAGGAAAACGGCGAGGAATATCTGGCCGAGATCGAGGACGAGATGGAATTTGAGCAGGTCTCCGATATTCTGATGGCTATGGTAGAAAAGAAATATGATGTAGAATATTTCGAGCCGGAGCAGTAAGAATAAGAACAGAACATCTGTTCTGCCCTTCTCGATAACCGTGTGATTTAATAACCCGAACAATTTTTTACAAGGGTTTCCTGCTCGGTCGGCGGGTATGCAGGCCTCCCCTGCGGGGACGATGGAAGCACAAAACCGAACGGCGGTCACCCACCTGCTTGAGATGCAGGTTATTCTCGTCACACGGCGGCTGGGCGGAATAAAGAGCGGAGCTTTGCGGCTTCGCTTTTTTTATACTTGATTTTTTTGGCACAAAATGCTAAAATAAGAGCCGTTATGCGGGTATGGTGGAATTGGCAGACACGCAGGATTTAGGTTCCTGTGGGCAACCGTGCAGGTTCGACCCCTGTTACCCGCACCAAAAAGCACGACAGTTTCAGCTGTCGTGCTTTTTTCATTTCTATTTCTTTTTTCCGGATCGGTTGCCATAGGGTTTACGCTTGGCGGACTTTCCGTTAAAGCGATTGTTTCCGCCAACCGGCTTTCCGTGGCCGCGCACGCTCCCCTTTGCTTTACCACCGGAACGGTCATCCGGTCGTCCGCCGGGGGGTGCTGCCGGGATCAGACACTTAGGGCCATTGCCGATCAGATCTGTACGATGGGCTCGACGCAGTGCCTCAGAACAAAGGGCGTAGTTCTTAGGATTATAATACTGAAGCAATGCCCGCTGAAGTGCCTTGTCGTGGGTGTTCTTTGCCACATAGACCGGCTCCATGGTGTACGGATCCAGCTCCGTATAGAACATACAGGTGGAGATGGTACCCGGGGTGGGATAAAAGTCCTGCACCTGCTCCGGGCGAATGTGATTTTTCTTTAAGAAACACGCCAGTTCAATGGCATCGTCCAACCGAGAGCCGGGGTGCGAGCTCATCAGATACGGCACCAGGTACTGCTCCTTTTGGATTTGGCCGGTGTAAGTAAAATATCGGCGGGAAAATTCAATATATGCTTCAATATGGGGCTTCCCCATTTTGTCCAGCACCGCAGCGGAGCAGTGCTCCGGTGCCACTTTCAGCTGGCCGCTCACATGGTGCTGCACCAACTCCCGGAAGAAGCTGTCGTCCGGGTCGCAAAGCAGATAATCATAGCGAATACCGCTGCGGATAAACACTTTCTTGACTCCATCCACCTGCCGCAGCGCCCGAAGAATGTCCAAATATTCCCGGTGGTCCGCCTGCAAATTGGGGCATGGTTTCGGCGCCAAGCATTTTTTGCCCTTGCACAGGCCGTGCTGCTCCTGCAAGGCACAGCTAGGGTGGCGGAAGTTGGCGGTGGGGCCGCCCACATCATGAATATAGCCCTTGAAGTCCGGCATTTGGGTAATCTTTTGCGCTTCAATCAGCAGGCTTTTTTTGCTGCGAGAGGTCACATAACGCCCTTGATGGAATGCAATGGAACAGAAATTGCAAGCGCCGAAACATCCCCGATTGTGGGTAATGGAAAAGCGCACTTCTTCAATACCCGGCACACCGCCCAACTTCTCATAACTGGGATGGTACGCCCGCATATACGGCAGGCTGTACACCCGGTCCAGCTCCGAGGTGGTCAGCGGCTCCATAGGCGGATTTTGCACCACCATCATCTTACCGTGGCGCTGCTTGAGCAGCTTGCCCCGCACATGATCCTGCTCGTCCTGCTCCAGTCGGCAAGAGCGGGCATATTCCTTTTTAGAGGCACACACATTCTCAAAGGAGGGACACTCTACCCCGCCAAAGGGTGTGTCTTTGGTGGGCACCGCATACATGGTGCCCCGAATGTCGTGCATACTATCCACCGGCTCACCTTCTCGCAGGCGGCGGGCGATCTCCGTTATCTGCTTCTCTCCCATACCGTAGATCAGCAGATCAGCGCCGGAGTCCACCAGCGCAGAGGGCCGAATGGCGTCGTCCCAGTAATCGTAATGTGCAAAGCGGCGCAGGGACGCTTCCAGCCCGCCTAAAATCACCGGACAGTCCGGGTAGGCCTCTTTTGCCAGGCGGGTGTACACATTCACCGCCCGATCCGGGCGCTTGCCGTGCTTACCACCGGCAGTATATGCGTCGTCATGGCGCAGCTTCTTAGCGGCGGTATAGTGCGCCACCATAGAGTCAATATTCCCGGCAGTGATCAAAAAAGCATACTTGGGCCGCCCAAATTTCTGAAAGTCCCGCACGCTGTGCCAGTCCGGCTGGCTGAGCACCACCACCTTGAACCCCTGGCTCTCCAGCAAGCGGGTAATGATGGCAGCGCCAAAGGACGGGTGATCCACATAGGCGTCACCCGTCACATACACAAAATCCGGTTGTTTCCACCCTCGCTCGCGCATTTCTGCCGGAGTAATGGGTAAAAAGTCATTCTGCATCGGTTTGGTCCTCGTCTGACTCCGCTTCCTCAAAGCGCATTTGCTCAGCGGTCTCTGTATTCATTTTCGGTGCCGGGCCTTGGTTCTGCATTTCCAGCCACTGCTGTTTGTTGATCCGCACTTCACGCTTTTTGGCGCCGTCCTGGGGACCGATGATCCCCTTCTCTTCCAGCTGGTCCATAATTTTTGCCCCGCGGGCATACCCTACGGACAGCTTGCGCTGCAAAAAAGAGGTGGACGCGGTGCCGGTCTCCAGCACGATCTCCACCGCTTCCTCAAAGCGGGGATCCAGCTGTTCCGAACTCTCGTCGCCCTCAAAGGGACTTTTTTTATCCTGCACGGCCTTAGCCTCAATCTCTTTTTGAATTTCGTCGCTGTACTGGCTCTCGCCCTGGCTCTTTACAAAATCGCACAGGGACTCCACTTCTTCATCGCTAATATAGCAGCCCTGCACACGAATGGGCTTGGAGGAGCCGATGGGCGCATACAGCATATCGCCGTAGCCCAGCAGCTTCTCGGCGCCGGAGGCATCCAAAATGGTACGGGAGTCAATCTGCGAGCTGACGGTCAGCGCAATTCGAGACGAAATGTTGGCCTTGATCAGACCGGTAATTACATCTACGGAGGGGCGCTGGGTGGCGATCACCAGGTGCATACCCGCTGCACGTGCCATCTGTGCCAAACGGCAGATAGAGTCCTCGATCTCCTTAGGCGCCGCCATCATCAGGTCGGATAACTCATCAATGCAAATGACGATCTTAGGCATGGGCTGCATATCCTCATGCTTCTTCACATATTTGTTATAACCCTCAATATCCCGTACGCCGGTGTCACTAAAGGTCTGGTAACGCTTGAGCATCTCAGACACAGCCCAGCCCAGCGCACCTGCCGCCTTGCGGGGATCGGTCACCACCGGCACCAACAAATGGGGAATGCCGGAATACTTGCTAAACTCCACTTTTTTAGGGTCAATCAGTACCAACTTCACCTCATCCGGCTTGGCACGATACAAAATAGACACAATAATGCTGTTCATACACACGGACTTACCGGAACCGGTGGTACCGGCGATCAGTAAATGGGGCATCTTTGCCACATCGCAGTACACCGCATCGCCGGAAATATCCCGTCCAAGGCCCACAGACAGCATCGACCGCTGCTTGCCAAACTCCGGCGTGTCGATCAGCTCACGCATAGATACGCCGCTTTTTACGGAATTGGGCACCTCGATACCCACCGCCGCTTTGCCGGGAATGGGGGCCTCAATACGCACATGGGTGGCCGCCAAATTCAGAGCAATATCGTCGGACAAATTGGTGATTTTAGAAATACGCACACCGGCAGCCGGTTTCAGCTCATACCGGGTCACGGTGGGACCGCGGCTAATGTCCGTAATGGTAGCGTCCACATTAAAGGAATGGAGGGTGTCGATCAGCCGCTCCGCATTAGATTTCAGCTCTCCGCTCACATCTTTTACCGACTTATGCTGGGCAGGGGTCAGCAGGGATACCGGCGGCAGCTTATAATCTGCCACACCCGCTTCCATCTGCGCGTCCGTAACCGTAAAGACTTCCGACGGATCCGTTTTCTTCGGATCGGCCTCCTCGGTGGCCTTGTCCACAATCTCATCCAAGGACTTGGCCTTTTCCGGGGCAGACTGTTTTTTCTCTGCTATTTTTTTGCTGTGCTTTTGGTTCAGTTCTTTTACAATACTGTCTGTATCCACAGCGTCCGTATTCTTCTTTTTGCCTTTTTGCGCAGGCGGCTCCTCCTCCGTCTCCTGTTCGCCGGGGGCGTGCGCGTCCAGGGGCACATCAATATTGGCCTGGCGGCGCTCCCGGTACACTTCAATGGCATCCCCTGCCTTTTCATAGGCTTTCTTTGCGGGTTGTGCCGCGCCGTTTAAGAACTGCATCACCGTCAGCCGTGCCAGCAGCATAAAGTCCACCACCAGCAGCACCAAATCCACGATAATGGCCGGTGCCTTGCCAAAGGTCAGCAGTGCCCAACCGATAAGCGCACCGAAAAAGCCGCCGTTAAATTCATAAGGCGCCTGGGTGTAACCCAACTTCACGCTATCTGCAAATTTCAACCCGGTAGGGTTCTCAATAATATGGATCAGTGCTGCAATCAGCAGCACGATAATCACGCTCTCCACACCCTTGGCGATCAGCTCTCGAGGAGACACCGGGGACTTTTGTGCCGCTGTCCACTCTTCCATCGCGCGTTTTTTGGCCTTGTTCTCCTTGTAAGAATAAAGGAGAATGATCGCCACCGCCAGTATGGGAAACAACACGGCCGCCAACATGCCAAACAGCCCTAAGTACACATTATGTACCACTTTCCATGCGCCGTCGCCGCCGATCACCGCAACGAAGAAAAAAATCACCGACAAGGCAAAAATTGCCACGCCGACAATACGGCTGATGTTCTCCTGACGCTTGGCGGCAGCCGCTTGGGCTTCCAGCTCCATTTGCTCCCAACGAGCCTGTTCCGCCTTCGTGCGCCTTTTGGGCGCCGGAGCAGTCCCGCGGGCCGCAGCTTTCTTTTCTTCCCGGCGATGACCCCGGGCATTCTTCTTTTGTACATTCGCCATTTTATCTGTCCTTAAAAGCTAATATTATCGTAAAATCAGTTCAAAAATACCCACCACGACGCACACACCGGCCAGGGCAAAATCATAATAGGCAAACGCCTTAAGCTTGCCCCCGTGCAGGATCCACAGCATCAGCTTCACCATAAAATAGGTCACCGCCGCGCTGAGTACCACCGCCAAAATACCGGCAATGATATTTACATAAGTCACGCAGGTGCAAATTTCCACCACGCCCAGCACCAACAGGGTCAGCACGCTGGACACCGCCGCAAAGCGGTAAGAGATTTTGCGTGCCACGCCCATCATCACGCCCAGGCAGAATAGCACGCCCATATAGGACAGCCCGGCAATGGGCAGAGAAAAGGCGGCGGCAAACCCCAAGATTAAAGCGGCGTACCAGTCCACATTCTTTTGGGGACCGTGCTTTTTCATTTGCAGCAGCGCCAGCAGAATAAGCCCGCCTGTGAGGGCGAAAAACACGCCCTCGTCCAACAGTGTGCCGTTATAACCCATGCTGCGAAACAGACCGTACACATTGCCGTACTTGCCTGCCGGCACCAACAGCAAAACCATCGGCAAAAAGCCCAGCACCGTGCCGAACATAAACCGGCGTGCACCGCCGGGGTTTACAAAGGGATTTTGCTTTGCAAACGCATCTTTGAAAAAGGCGATAAACTCGCCAAACAGCCGCACAAACAGCTTAATGAAC
>ULSN01011567.1_pt1 | contig 13063 bp, 15 predicted proteins | sample 1956771 | NCBI WGS metagenome assembly ULSN01 (sample SAMEA4835709, study PRJEB28245) | human gut metagenome | biome: gut microbiome; material: fecal sample | place: Denmark | collected 2008
GAGGACGACTGCTCAAATAATGAGCAGTCTCCTACTCGATAGGCGCAGCTTATTCAAAGCGGCCTTTAAGTACAATCTCTTTATCCAGCAGGGCAACCTGGCCTTTAGCAAACAATGCGTCGATATCCAGGTTTTCGTCCAGAACCAGCAGGTCAGCATCTGCGCCGACTGCAACGCAGCCTTTAACGCCGGTTTTGCCGAGCAGCTCGGCAGGTGTAGAGGTCAGCAGCTTGATAGCCTCTTCCAACGGCAGACCGCGGCGTACCAGACTCTTGATAGTCAGATGCAGATATTTAGGCGAGCAGTAGGTAAGACCGATGCAGTCACCGTTTTCATTGAACTTAGGTTGAGAACCGAAAGCATCACTGCTCATCGTCAGATGGTCGGTGCTCATGCCTTCCCAGCTCAGGATTTCCATAATCTGCTCTGCGCCGATTTCCATATCTTCTTCAGTGCTGCCGGCAGTCATGTCGAAATAACCGCCGCGACGTACCAGCTTAGCGCCTTCTTCCATCAGCTCGCGAGTACGCAGCATATGAGTCGGCAGGAAGTTCTTTGCAGGAACATCGGAATGGTCCAGAGCGTAGAACAGCGGGTCCAGCTTGCCGATACCGGAGCCCATGTGCATGGTTACCAGGCCGGCAACATTAGCCAGCAGGCCACCGCGACGGGTTGCGGTAGCAACCTCAATCAGCTCAGGTCCCTGAGGATTAGAGCTGCGATGATCGCTGACAGCAATCTTGGTACCGATAATAGGCGGAACCATCATAATATCTTTTTCGATAGAACCTGTAATGGTCGGCGAAGGAATACCGTAAGCACCGGTCAGGCAGTAGGCAGTAATGCCTTCTTCCGTCAGTGCGCGTGCCTTAGCCACCAGGTTCTCTACGCTTCTGGTTACGCCGTCTGTACCCAGCAGGCCCAGAACGGTTGTAATACCGCAACTGGTAATCTGGCTCAGCATTGCTTCGGGTACGCGGGAAGCAGGGCCCTGCTCACCGCCGCCGCCGGTGATGTGCATATGCATATCAATATAACCGGGCAGCAGCTTTTTGCCGCTGAAATCAAATACCTCTACTTCAGGCATGCCTTCGTAGCCTTCAATTTTATCAGCAATACGCACTACCTTATCTGCAATAACCAGCACATCCTTTTTACCAAGATGAGCGGGTGCGTAAACATCAGCGTTTCTAATAAGCTTAATCAAAATTGTCACTTTTCCTTTCATTGCTTACTGAGCAGCTGCTCAGTACTGCCGACATACTTGCGCAGCCGGCTTATTTCTTTTCGTCTTCCAACTTAGCGATGCCGATACCGGTGTAGCCATAGAACAGAGCGATAATGAAACCAGTGTAGCAGAGAATTGCCCACGGTGCATAATCCAGAGTTTCAATGCCGGTGCAGGCAGTCATATAAGCACCTGCTGCAGACCAGGGGACCAACGGTACAAATACGGTACCTGCATCTTCCAGTGTACGGGACAAGTTCTTCGCAGCAAGACCTCTTGCTTTATAAGCATCACGGAACATTTCACCGGGAATCAAAATGGACAGGTAGGAGTTACCGGTGCACAGGCCCATGGTAATGCAGGAAGCAACGGTAGAAGCAATCAGATCACCGGTGCTCTTAGCAAAGGTCAGGATTTTTTGCAGAACTACTTCCAGGCAGCCGGCCTTGCTCATGATACCGGCAAAGCAGAATGCGCAGAATACCAACAGAGTGGTGCCCATGATTTCAGCCATACCGCCGCGGTTCAGCAGCTTGATAATCTGAGGAGCAGCAGTAGCGGGGTCAAAACCCGGAGTGGTCAGCATAGAAATTTTGAAGCCTTTTACAGTAGCCAGCAGCAGATTTTTCAGGTTGATGTTTTGGAAAATCAATGCTTCAGCGCCTGCCAGAACAGTAGAAGCCATCATAACCGGCAGAGTCGGTTTCTTAAAGATAGAGCCTGCCAGAATCAGCAGTACAGGCAGAATCAGCAGAATGTTAAAGTTATACATGCTATCCAGCTGAGTCAGCATAGTGCTTACTGCTTCGGAAGAAACATCACCGCCGATATTGCCCTTTAAGCCTACAAAAGCGTAAACAACCAGGGAAATAATAGTTGCCGGAACAGTAGTCCAGAACATATGAGCAATGTGTTCATAAAGAGTAGAACCAGCTGCAACCGGTGCCAGGTTAGTGGTATCGGACAGCGGGGAGATTTTATCACCGAAATAAGAGCCGGCGATTACAGCACCTGCAGTAGCTGCCAGATTTACACCCAAAGTGCTTGCAATACCCATCAGTGCAACACCCATGGTAGCAACGGAACCCCAGGAGGTACCGGTTACGATAGATACTACTGCGGTAATCAGGAACGCGGTTACCAGCATAAAGGTCGGGTTTACAATCTGTACGCCATAATAAATCATCATCGGGATAGTACCGGAAGCCATCCAGGTACCAACCAGCGCACCAACGCAGGTCAGAATCAGGATTGCCGGCATGCCCTTAGCAATCTTCTGGCAGATTTCATCCATCATTTCATCCCAGGTAACACCAACGCGGTAAGCAATCAGGCCGGCAATAGCAGCTACCAGCAGCAGCAGCGGCTCGGTTGCGTAACCCAAATAACCTTTGCCGACGGTCAGAATAACCATCATAGCAATAATAGGAATAACAGATTCCGTAAAGGTTGGCATACGCCTATTTGTTTTTTCTTCAGTGTTTTGCATATCCTTTGACATAATACCCTCGTTTCTGCCGGTCATCTAGCCGGCTTAATTTTGCGCAAGCAACGCTATCTATAAAAATTTTATCATTATAGCTTAATTATCTCAACAGTTTTCTTTATCCATACTTATTGGAATTTTTCTTGTATACATAAGCAATTTATTCGCTGTTCTGTATTTTGTATACAAAATTTGTACTATAATTCGTGGACATTTGCTTAATTGTACGCTTTTTTATACTAAAAATATAGGACTTCTTCAAACATGCCGAAGAAGTCCTATATTAAAATATCAATAAGATTATTTTTCCTGTTATGGTATTTTGATAAATTATTCTTATATAAAGAACAGAAAGTAAATTAACCCTTTATCTTCTCCTGCGACTCTTTTAAAAGTTCCAAAAAGCGTTTCGTAGGCAAGGTAAAGTTAAATTCATAATCATAAAGAACCGATATAGGCATATTTCCCGAATACTTGGCCGGGAATTCGACTAATGTCCCCTGCTCCAGTTCCTTCATTACTTTTACCCGCGGTGTCAGAGCTATACCGAGATTCTGCTCAACCGCCATCAGTACGGATTCCGAATCGCTGAAGGTCAATACGCTTTGCAGGCGCGTGAAATCAACCTTCGATTTCAGATGCTTATAGTATACCTCGCTTGCAGGATAGGCAATAAAGGGATAATCATAAATATTGTTGTTTTCTCCCATCTGTTCATACAATTCTTTGGAGGCTACAAAAACCATCGGCTGATTCCAAAGCTGTACACGCTTAGTATATAATGGCTGCACATCAATATGCACAAAAGCAAAATCATACAGCTTTTGTACAAAAGCATCATTTATCGTCGATTCCACCGTCATACAGCGGTTAACTTCTATATCAAGCTCGGGAAATTCCTTTTTGAGCTTCAGCAGTACGGGTAAAAGATAAAAGTTTATACCCTGAGTGGAAACGCCTATTTTCAGACTGTAATTTTTCTTTTGAAACTGGCGCATTACCTCCTGGCTTTTCTGATAATCAGCCATCAGCTGCTGTGCTATCGGCACAAAGTTTTTGCCGGCCTGCGTCAGATAAACATTCTTGCCGTCTCGGGTGAAAAGAATAACGCCGTATTCCTCTTCCAAGGCATTGATGTGATTGCTGATTGTAGGCTGGGTAAAATTAAGATATTTCGCTGCCTGCGTAAAGCTGCGGCACTGCACTACAGTCAAAAAAGATTGATAGACTTGGATATTCATTTCAGAAATTCCTCAAATTCTTATTTTTCATCGAGAACAGGTACAAAATACGCTTCCACACCGGTAATTTCTCCCGGCTGCAAACGTACAAAGGTTTCCGATGCTTTACCGTTGATTACAAAGCAGGAATAGGTGTACTTGCCGGTTGCCTCTCCGTTATCGGTTTCCTGCTGCACATCAGCCGAAGGAACAAACTGCTGGTAAATCAAATCGCAGTCATCGCATTCCTCCGCCTCGTAGCTCGTTGCGCCATCGGGTTCTACAATAGCAATGCCTGCACCCTCACGCCCAAAAATAGGCTTTTTGATATAACGCTGGCCTGCCAACGGCTTGCTGTCCAGATAAGTGGGCGTTAAATGTGCAGCCAACATTTCTTCCTCCTGCGGTGTCCAGAACAAACGGTGCTGATATAAATACCAAGCCAGTGCCAGCAGCGCTTTATTCTGCAGTACAATGGATTTTACAGGGTTAACCAGATCCACCACACCGAAATTAGCCAGTTCCATGAGCTTTAAGCCTACAGGATAGCCGTCTTCGCTTTCATCATCCATCAAAAGCTCCAGCGGATGTAAACGGTAGAGAATATCTATCCTATCTTCCTTATTATTGAAAATTTCATTGGGAATGTAAACTCCATCATCATGTACAATAAGCTCATCCAGGCAGACAAGGCGACAAACGAAGGGCTGCCTGCTCAAAATCCGTTCACGCAACACCTTTTGCACGCGCTCAAATAAGAATTTGGCATTAGCCCAGTCCTCACTGTAGCTTTTATCAGCAGCAAAAGCAATGCGCACTACATCCTTATCAGCATATTTAGGCTGCTCCAACAGCTTTAAAAAAGGCTCTGCCAGCTCTTCACCGTCAGAACGCGGCTGCAAATGCAGACCGTATTCCTTGGCGAAATATGCTTCCGCAACCTTGTTTGCATAAAAGGTTTCAGGCAAAGCGCAGGGTGTATCCGAATTAATTTCTACCAGCTTATAGCAGCCGTCGGTATTCTTTACAAAGTCAAGACGGCTGATATAACTCACATTATCTGAGTTATCCGCAAGGATATACGGCGTAAGCTTATCCGTCATATTAAACAGGTTAAAGGGCATTGCGCCATTGTTATTGGTACGCAAAGCCTCTGCCAGGCGGGACAGTGCTGCTGTAAGACTTGCACTGATGCGCTGCAGCTCACGCTTATTAGCATTGCTCATAAGCAGCGCGCTGATAGTAGGATAACGGTTTTCCCACTCCGGCGCATCCACATACGGCATAATATTCAAATCAATTTTATCAAGCCAGGTAGCAGGCTTACGGTATTTATCCATCTTCATCACCTCAGGAAATTGCACTGCCGCTGGAACGGCTCATGCCGCTGCCGATACCGCTTTTACCTGTAGTGCCTGTACTGCCGAGCTTGGAACTTTGCGTGCTTCCGACAGTTCCCTGCTGCACAGTAGTGCCATTTGCGGCGTTGCCGGCAGGCTTATTATTAGCCGAGCCTGCGGGTGCAGTATTCTGTTTCGTTTGAGGTGCAGGCGCAGTTCGCACACCTGCCATCGGTCCTACGCCAAAAGTACGGCCGATAAAGTACCAGGGAAAGAAGCCATGAAAAAAGCCGCCGTTATCTTCATCCTTCTTTTCATCTTGATTATTCTGAGCAGAGTTGTCATTCTTCCACTCACTGTCTTTATCGTTACCACAGCCTGCAACACCGGTCAGCATAACTGCTATCAGCGTACCCGCTAAAAGCTTTTTACGTTTTTCATCTGTAAGCATATAAAACTCCTTTATAAAAAATATCTATCATTTTTACACAGCAATGTAGTAGGTCATTTTTATATTATAGCATAAGAAGCATCTGAATTGCACTATGACTATATCCTATTCATAAAATCAAAAAACTCCTGACACACCTAAGTGCATCGGGAGTCAGGATTGCAGACAAACCAACAATCTATGGGTGTTCTTATGAGTGAATCTTTTCATTGTTCATCAACCAAGCAAATCCTTTTGCCATGCGCAAAGCAGGTTCCTTAAAATGATTTCCCTGATTCCAAGCAAGAATGCAACTCAACTTATTATCTTCCAATGAGCGATACACATCACGAATATCATTTGCCACCTGTGCCAGAATTTTGTTACGTGTCTTTGCTTCCTTATCGCCAAGACTTAAATAGACTCTATTGGTTAATATTTTGTTGTTATGCACAAAATCAACAAATCCAGGAAACCATACAGACGGAGATACTGCTGCTATACCTTCAAATAAATTTGTTTGATAGGCTGCCCACAATACAAATAATCCGGCTAAAGAATATCCGCCCGCAAAAATCTTTATATCTTGATGCTCACTTAATAACGGAACAATTACTTCATTTTTAATCCGTATTAAAAGTTTTTCCGCATTGCCGGCAAATGCAGCCTCTCCAAAAATAGGCGCTGCCGGCCACGGCGAAAGGTCATCATTCCAGCTATCAACCTGCACTGTAAGCAACAAAAAATCTGTACTCTGCGTTATAGCTTTTATATGGGAAAGCTCATCTTCGATAAACGGCAACTCGTGTTCTCCTATTATTTGCAGCAAGATTATTTTTGCATCACGATTTCCTTGATAATTAACTTGCATCCTCTATTCACATTCCGGTTCCGTTTAACATATTATATATTCTTTGATGCAGAAAATCAAAAAACTCCCGACACACCTAAGTGCATCGGGAGTTGGATTGCAGACGAATCAACAATCTAATAGTATTCGAAAGTATCAAAATAGCATCACGCCAGTATCAGCGATTTTTTTAACGCAACATATAGTATTTGCATATAAGCTCCAACAGGCTCTCGACTTTCATACCTCTGAGTCCTAAGCTCTTCATATCGACAGGCTCATCAGCTACCTTTGTAATAAACTCCAGCATATCTTCAGCAATCTCATCAGGTAACTGCAAGGACTTACCTTCTAGAAGAAGAGCAGACAAACGAAAAATATCATTCTTATGCTTCTTAATATTCTTGCTGTCTATACTCTCGCCTAAAATTTTCCTCTCAGATAAATCAAGCCATGCTTTTGCCTTAAACGGAATTATATATTGATAATCCAAAATGCTGATACCCTCAATACTAATCCTGCCAGACTTCATGAACTCATAGTACTCATCATTCAGCAAAATAGCTGATAAGCTGATCGACGAATCATCAATATGAATAGGAACAACATTAGCAGCAAAGCTTAACTCCACATTATAAGGCGGTCTGCTAAACAATTCTATCATAGCAGGATATTCCTTGCTTATAGGCTTACTGAATCTGTAAAACTCTGGCTTCTGCTTGCTCTTATCAATATGCTGATAACCAGCCGTCTGTACATACTGCCAAAACTTGCTGACGAACTCCGGCGTAAGCGCTTCGACAATCAACACAATATCTAAATCCTTAGTAGCCCTAAAAGAACTCTCTTCGCTTTCCATATAGATATCACAAGCAGCGCCGCCTATAATAACATATTGATCTGCAAAATCACTAAAGCTTTCTCTAAAACTTTTTAATCCAGGTACCATGCTGTCCCTCCCAGACTTCTTCCATAATTCCATCCAACGCCTGCTCGACGCGTTCATCATGAACATCCTTTAGCGACACAACTAAAGATATCGGATCAGGTATATCAAGCTGCGAAAACAGCAATGGATCATATGACCACAATTGCAATTCACTTTGCTTTTTGCTATCAAATAATTCGTTATGCAACGTACTTACATCAACATTCTTTTTATACGCAGCGTACTTCGCAGGCAAAGTATTAGCAAGCATACTTTTTTCAGCCAACGCATCTTCCCCGGCCAGCACCATTTCATTCGCAACACATTCATTATCGATATATCCACGCTTCCATATCGGTGAATTAAATCTTGCTTTCAATTCCTCAAACAGTTCCCGCTTTGCGAACTGACTGCGCAAAACATTATTTTGCTTGTCCTTCTCCACGTAAAACAATTCGCTGGCTTCCATCTCACGCATTGCTCGCGTTATACTCATAGCAGAATACGGCAAAAACTCAACAGCTTTTTTTATATAGAGGAAAGGCTCGCGAGAATAAAGATACATCATTGCCAAAAGCTGCGCGGGCAGGGAGAACCTTACATTTTTATTTCTTTCGTCGCCAATTGCTTGCAAAAAAGTTCCCAAAAATGGCAGATAGGCTTGCTTGCCATCCACAATAAAAGGCACTTTCTGTTGAAGCAAGCCTTTCATTTTAGAATATGTTAAGCTTCTCGGATGATAAACGACAGGTAAATTTTTCGCACTGCTTATTTTTTTCATATGATTAACCAGTGTAGGAATCGTAGGCTGCTCATATACAGGAGCTATAGCCAGGAATTTCACTTCATTTATTTCTACCAAAATATAATCGTAAGCATCGACAAGCAGATGACTTAAGCCAGCAAAATCATAAAACTTTTGGCACACTGCGTCTATACCAAAAATATCTTTCAAAAATATCTCCATCTCGCTGTTTCCTTTCTAACATATTTTTTATCATTATAACACAAGAATGTTATAATGTCATTTTTTATGTTAGAAATTTAAGCAAGGGTGAAACTTACCTCTTTATGCCGGTTTTATCGCTGTTTTTATTTATCAACATTAAATTATAAATGACTGTCTTTACTCCTTAATGTATTCTTCACATAATTCAAGTTCAACTGTTTTATAATAATCGTCTTTAAAAAGCTCATAGAAAAACTCTCTGAGTTCTTTGATGAAAATAGCTTCAGTCAGTTCTCCAAATTTCTTATTATAAGTTTTAGGAGGATATTGCGCATTACAGAAAAACATAATAGTTCCATCATAATCCGAAATCCCCTTAAAGCAGCCGAAAGGATACCCAAACCTATAACAAAACAAGCACTCAAAAATATCTGCCGCATCAGAAGAAAAATCATCACTATAGCTTTCATCATATTTTTTACAAAAAGCTTCCGGAGTCTTTTCATCCAGATTACTTACAATATGAGAAAGCCGGTAATCATTCTGGGCAAGATATGCTAACTGATGATAGACATCCATACTAGCAAGCCATTCAAGATTCTTTTTGCCAATTCCTCTTTTGCTTTCAAAATATTCTTTGATGTAATCAATAGGAGGCATTCTATAATTCTCGCTGATATTGTCAAAATCTTTGATTATAATGCCTTTTCCGATGTCGTTTACGTGATAGTAACCCATGATATTTCCCCTTTCAATGTAATTTAAGCAGTAATCCTTACTGTACCTAATTTATTAGCATACCTTTAAGGACTACCTTAAAGGCCAAACATTTGTTGTTGTTTGCAAACTTATTATAGCATTTTCCGAACGTAATTTCAATACAGAAAATCAAAAAACTCCCGACACACCTAAGTGCATCGGGAGTTGGATTGCAGACGAATCAACAATCTATTGTGCTACTAGCGTAGCAGCAAGATTATTTAACTTCTACAGTTGCGCCAGCAGCTTCCAGTTTCTCTTTCAGAGCGTCAGCGTCAGCTTTGGAGATTTTTTCTTTGATAGCTTTCGGAGCGCCGTCAACCAGCTCTTTAGCTTCTTTCAGGCCCAGGCCAGTAGCTTCGCGAACAGCTTTGATTACGCCGATTTTGGAAGCGCCAGCGGAAGCCAGGATTACGTCGAATTCAGTTTTTTCAGCTGCAGCAGCTTCGCCGCCAGCAGCCGGAGCAGCAGCAACAGCTACCGGAGCAGCTGCGGATACGCCGAATTTTTCTTCCAGAGCTTTAACCAGTTCGGACAGCTCGAGTACGGTCATGGATTCAATAGCTTCGATGATTTGATCTTTATTCATTATAGTTACCTCCAATAATAAGTAAGTTTTTATTTTTTAAGCTGCCTTATGCAGCACGCCGCGAATTAAGCGGACTCTTTTTGTTTGCGTACAGCTTCCAGAGCGTATACGACATTGCGGATAGTACCTTGAAGTACATTGACAAAACCGCTGATAGGAGCATTCATGCTGCCCAGCATCTTGGCAATAAGAACTTCTTTCGGCGGCAGAGAAGCCAGTGCTTTGATTTCGTCAGCACCGATAACTTTGCCATCAAGAACGCCAACTTTAACTTTCAGTTCTTTGTTTTCTTTTGCGAATTCGCAAACGATTTTTGCAACTGCAACAGGATCTTCCGGGGAAACAGCGATAGCGGTGTTTTTCTCCAGAGAAGGTTCCAGACCTTCAATACCAGCTTGTTCTGCAGCAATACGCAGCAGGGTGTTCTTAACTACATTGTAGTGAACGCCAGCTTCACGCATTTTGCGACGCAGCTCGGTATCCTGAGCAACAGTTAAACCGCAGAAGTCAACTAAAATAGTGCATTTGGAGTTAGAAAGCAACTCTTGAATTTCAGCAACTTTAGCTACTTTTTCAGGTCTAATAACTGCCATTTAGATTGCACCTCCTTTTTTTGATGTTTTTATTAAATCAAAAAGACCTCTCGGCCGTAGCCGGAGGTCGGAAGGTCTAATATATCTTCACGCTCCAGCCTCGGCAGGCGTAGTTAAAACTTACGCACGTGGCACCTGCTGTCTATGGCCCGATTATCTTCTGATTTAGTAAAATTAAGTAAAACTACAATTATTTGTCGCTGTTAGCTTTCAGGACGTCAACTTTAACGCCAGGGCCCATGGTGCAGGACATGGTGATAGTCTTCATGTACTGACCTTTTGCACCAGCCGGTTTAACCTTAACCAGGGTGTCAGCCAAAGTCATGTAGTTTTGTAACAGTTGCTCTTCAGTAAAGGATGCTTTACCGATAGGAGCTTGTACGTTGCCGGATTTATCGGTACGATACTCGATTTTACCAGCTTTGGATTCCTTAACGGCACGGGTTACGTCCATGGTAACGGTACCAACCTTCGGGTTAGGCATTAAACCACGAGGGCCAAGGATTTTACCAAGACGACCAACAAGACCCATCATATCAGGGGTTGCGATGCACACGTCAAATGCCATCCAGCCGTTCTTGATTTTATCAACATATTCTTCACCGCCAACGAAATCTGCGCCGGCAGCTTCTGCTTCTGCAACTTTGGGGCCTTTAGCAAAAACCATAACAGTCTTGGATTTACCAGTGCCGTTCGGCAGAACCAGTGCACCACGAACTTGCTGATCAGGGTATTTAGGGTTAACGCCCAGACGGAAAGCAACTTCAACAGTGCTGTCGAATTTGGTAGCAGCGGTTTTCTTAACCAGAGCTACAGCTTCTTTCGGAGAGTAGAATTTGTCAGCTTCGATTAATTTCAAAGCGTCATCATACTTTTTGCCCATTGTTATAAAATCCTCCTATGTGGTACAAGCGGCTTTTGCCTCCCACTAAATTGAGAAGACTACTTAAAATTAGTCTTCGATTACAATACCCATGCTACGTGCAGTGCCTTCTACCATTCTCATAGCAGCTTCAACGTTTGCAGCATTGAGGTCTTGCATTTTGCTTTCTGCGATTTCGCGAACTTTGTCACGACCCAGTTTAGCAACTTTCATTTTGTTAGGTTCACCAGAAGCCTTTTCCAGACCAGCAGCTTTTTTCAGCAGAACTGCAGCCGGAGGGGTTTTGGTTACGAAAGTAAAGGAACGATCTTCGAATACAGTGATCTCAACAGGAATGATGAGGCCAACTTGTTTCTCGGTACGTGCGTTAAATTCCTTAACGAAGGCCATGATGTTAACACCAGCCTGGCCAAGTGCAGGACCTACCGGAGGAGCCGGAGTAGCTTTAGCAGCCGGTACCTGTAATTTTACCATTTTAACGACTTTTTTCGGCATTTAATTACACCTCCTTACTCAATTTCTTCAACTTGTGTAAAGTCAATTTCAACAGGAGTTTCGCGTCCCATGATATCAACGAGTACCTTCAGTTTACCCTTTTCTTCGTTGATTTCACTGATTGTGCCTTCAAAATCCATGAAGGGCGCAGTCTTGATGCGGACTCTCTGATGTAACTGAAAATCAATTTTTGCGGGTTTGACAGTTTCTTCAACTTCCATACCCATCGAAGGCATAATCTGCCTTACTTCTTCAGCTGTAAGCGGAGTCGGATGGGTAGAATCAGAACCGACGAAACCAGTTACACCTGCAGTATTGCGGACAGCATACCAGTTGCGCTCATTTACAATCATTTCCACCAGTACATAGCCTGGGAAAACTTTATGCTCAACAACTTTTTTCTTGCCATCCGAAGTGATTTCAACCTCTTTTTCCGTAGGTATTTCAATACGGAAAATTTCATTTTCCATACCCAAGGAATGAACTTTTCGTTCCAGGTTTGCGCGCACTTTATTTTCGTAGCCAGAATAGGTATGGATTACATACCAATGTTTTCCTTGCTTTTCTTCTTCCATGAATAAACGGAAAGCAACGCTTCCCCTTCCCTCCTTACTTAAGCCTTACAGCTCATTATTGCAAAATTATGCGGAATAACATACTAAAGATGGAATCAATAATCCAGATTAGAGCTGCGCACAAAACAACTGCAATAATTACCACTATAGTGTTAGCAATAAGCTCTTGTTTGGTAGGCCAGGTAACCTTTTTTAATTCTACTTTAGTTTCACTAAGAAAGGTTGTAATGCTGAATCCCTTATTCTCAGTGTCTGTAGTTTCCGGAACGGCCATCTTGTCACATCCTTGCTATTACTACCCGGTTACGCACGAGCCAATATTATTTGGTCTCTTTGTGCAGAGTGTGTTTTTTGCAGAACTTGCAATATTTATTGAGCTCGATACGATCAGGATCGTTCTTTTTGTTTTTGTTGGTTTGGTAATTTCTCTGTTTGCACTCAGTGCAAGCCAAAGTAATCAGGTTACGCATTTAGTTACACCTCGCTTACGTACATAATAATAAAACCAATCACAAATTGTCGCTAATATAGAGTAACACAGTTAACACTTTATGTCAACTATAAATATCCGTCTGACGCAAATTTTTTCTGTCCAAACGGTACTTAATTACTCTAAAGTGTTTCTTTGGCAATCAGTCTTAAAAAATCAAGACCGGCCATAAGCTGACCGGTCTTGTATTTTACATTACTATGCCGGAAAATTATTTCTCTTCTACTTCGGAAACAACGCCGGCGCCA
>ULSN01036885.1_pt1 | contig 13056 bp, 11 predicted proteins | sample 1956771 | NCBI WGS metagenome assembly ULSN01 (sample SAMEA4835709, study PRJEB28245) | human gut metagenome | biome: gut microbiome; material: fecal sample | place: Denmark | collected 2008
CAGAGGGAAACAGCAAGAACCACAAGACCAACCACAAAGCCGAGAATGCAATATGCTATGATAAAGCCGAGGATGGCTCCACCAACGGCACAGGCTGCCCAGGTGATGTAGCGTCCCTGGAATCCCATAAATTCAAGGGGCTTCTGGAGACCCTTGAACATGGGATAGCTTACGTACTGATTTTCGTTTACTTCTCCTGACATGATGTATTCTTTAATGCTTGAACGATAGATTAGAGGCCGAAGAACAAAGGCAGAGCCTGGGCTGCAGCAACGAGGAAGATACATGCGCCACCAACCATCATGGTCTTCTTCTTGATAATCTGCTGAATGTTTATAACTTTCTGATACACAATGTATATTATCAAAACAGAATGACAAAAGAAGCAAACAGGAAACAAAAAATCAAGAAAATCCCTAATTGCAAACAAGAGATTACAAAAATTAACGTGTAAAGCAACGGAAATGCGAAAGTGAACATCATTATATGATTTTCATAAAGAAACACCAATTGGTTATAATTGAACATGAAGAATGTTACTTGAAGTAGATCGCATATTATCAAATTCAGATATGTTACAATTATATATAAGAGAGCTCAAAATGGAATATCCATATATAATTTGCACAATTATAATCAAGAAATTGAGTTGTTCAACTTAATTATCTTGAATAGATTTGTTTTTTAGCCGGAAAATCTATACTTTCGCATAAGAATTAAAAGAATTAAATTCTTATGGCAAATTTGAATCGTCTTAAAGTTGTTCTTGTAGAAAATCAAAGGACAGGGAAATGGCTTGCAGAACAGTTAGGGAAATCTAATTGTACTGTAAGTAAATGGTGTAGTAATTCTGTTCAACCAGTCTTACTAACCCTTGATAAGATATCTAAACTATTAGATGTTGATATAAAAGACTTATTAACTTCAACTAAATAAAAACCATGGATATTCTAGAAGAAAAGATATTCGATAATGATAAGATAGAAAGCTCATATATTAATCTTCTTGAAGATTATGAAGAAGTAACTATCGATCAATACATGGAAATTTACAGTAGTCGTATCACACAAGACAGTGAACGTCTATTTGTGAGGGAGTTCTTGTTTCCTGTTCTCGGAAATAAAAAGATGAAGTACGTTGTACCTCAATATCCATTTTTAGATTCTACAGGACGATCTCGTCGCATTGATTTCGGAGTATTATACAATGGGAAAAAATTAGCCTTGGAAGTCAACGGTGAAAGCTACCATGCTGAAGGTATTATTCCAGGTGAACAATTTGATGATAACTTAAACCGTCAAAATGAGATATTAAGTGCAGGATGGTTTTTGCTCCGTTTTTCGTACAACCAATTAAAAGCTCCTCAGTGGCGAGAGAAGGTGTCTCATGACCTTTTTTCGCTATTACGCAAACATATACCCGAAATTCTGAATGAGGAAACCATTAAACCGAACTACCTTCAGAATCAGGTTCTGGATGAATTAAAGGATTTTCGTAAGAGAGGACATAAAAAAGGAATTGTAATTCTACCTACAGGTACAGGAAAAACCTATTTGTCAGCATTTGACACTTTAAATGCTCAAGGCCGTGTTTTATTCATTGTTCACAAGCTTGACATTCTAAGTCAGTCAAGAGAGTCATACGAACGTATATATACAACTTCAAAGTTAGGATTGCTTACAGGAGAAGCTAGAGAAAATGTAAATGATAGCAAAGTCCTGTTTGCATCAAAAGACACACTCAGAAACTGTTTTACTGATTTTAAACCAGACGAATTTGACTATATAGTAATTGATGAAGTTCATCATGGTCAAGCACCAACATATCAGTCTATCCTGAATTATTTCAAGCCAAATGTATTTATGCTCGGTTTAACAGCTACACCTGACAGAACCGATCGAAAGGATATATTTCAACTTTTCGACTATAACAAAGTCTTTGAATATACTCTCAATGATGCTATTAATAATGGCTTTTTAGTACCATATACGTATTATGGATTAACCGATAACATCGACTATTCTAATATACGCTATAATGGAAACAAATACAAAGTTGAGGATCTTGATAGAGCATTAATTATTCCCGAGCGAAACGAAAGAATCTTTGATGAATACATGGCAAAAGGCAACGGAAACAAGGCCTTAGGTTTTTGCTGTTCTATCAAACATGCTAAGGAGATGGCTGAGTTGTTTAACTCAAAAGGAATCCCTTCTATTGCAATTACATCAGAAACCCCAGACAGAGATAATGTCATCAAGGCATTTAGACAGAGTACCTATACAGTAGCTTTTACTGTGGATCTTTTCAATGAGGGTATTGACTTTCCTGATTTGAGAGTCTTGTTATTCCTTCGCCCTACAGAATCTAAAACCATATTCACCCAACAGTTGGGACGTGGTTTAAGATTATGTGGAGGGAAAGGTAATGTCGTTGTTATTGACTTTATAGGAAATTACAAAAAGGCAAACCTTATTAGAAAGATCTTGTCACAAGGAAGATCGACTACAAAAAAAGATAGTCAAGGAAGAGTTGAAAAAATTGAATATGAATACTCTCCAAAATGTCATGTCATATTTGACAGCGAAGTTGAACAAATTCTTGACAGTCAAGATAAAGCTGAAAGAGACATCACACGTGAAGATCTTATCGGTGCATATTGGGATTTAACAGAGAAATTGGGAAGAAGGCCTTCTCAGGAAGACATTAACAATCAAGGTGAATATAAGGTTGCAAAATATGTAGCAATTTTTGGTACATGGGTTGGATTCTTAAAGGAAATTGGTGAACTCACAGAGTCTTCATATCATTTTCCACAAGGAACTCACCTCGGTCATCTTATGTACATATTGAAAGTTGTTGGAGACAATGCAATAGAATCAAGTCGAATAGCATCTCAATATGTTAGATTTGAAAAAAGCGAAGATGATAAAACTCCATTAACGACTTTCCAGCGTCAGACTAAATATAAATTACAGGCTGCAATGGAAATTGGAATATTAGTGGATTTTCGTTCTGATTCTTCTGCGGGCGTTAAAATTGTTTTAACATCTGAGGGTAAAGCGCTTTATAATATTCTTCTTCCACTACTTAACTCTGTTGATATGAGTTTCAAGGAAGGAGGTAAAACAGATATTTCGTGGGCTATGAATAATGAGAGTACTATCAACTCTTCTATTGCATCATTCCTTGGTACAAATCCACATGCTAAAGAGTTGCTATCATCATTGCTACTTCGTATGGATGCTATTTCATTGCTGCTCAGATACCTGTATACAATCGTGAAGAGTTCTACCATTCAAAAATCTACAATATATGACGATTTCTTTAATTGTCCATTTGTTTCGAGATATTGTGAAGTAAAAGGTATAGAAGTGCCTACAAATGAAGGTGCCAAACATAGAATCCCTTTCCTCTTCAATATTCTTGAAACTCTAGGAATTATTGAACAAGGCCGTTCTGAGATTACGGTCAAGTATTTTTATCCGACTTACGATTTGATAAAATTGGAAGAAAATGAGGAATCAGCAATTGTAGCTGAAAGAGTTAGCAAGCTGTTATCAGGTACTCTTGATGAGAATGAACTTTCATTGTTACGCGAAAATTTAGGAGCCGATTTTGGCTCTAAAGAGTATTATCTACCAATACATAAATAAAATGCCAAATAAGTCGCATAATAATAACGGATTACGAACTTTAGTAAAACAAAGTCGTGATGGTGTCGAACACAGCACTGCTGTACATGTGAAGGATTTCGACAAGACTTATCATGCTTTGTATATAGAGGATGCAGTACAATTCCTGAAAAAATTACCAGATTCTTCTGTTCAACTGGTTTTGATAGATCCTCCTTATAACTTGGACCTAGATTATTGGGATACATATCCCAACTATCTCGAGTGGGCAAAGGAGTGGATTGACGAAATATACCGTGTGATGACAGACAATGGTAACTGTGTCATCTTTGGTGGATTTCAATTTCAAGATTTGAAGCAAGGGGATCTCCTAGAGATTCTTCATTATGCTCGCCATAATACAAAATTAAGGCTGATAAACCTTATTATTTGGTACTATAAAAATGGAATGAGCGCTCACAGATATTTTGCCAATCGTCATGAAGAGGCAATTTGGCTTTCGAAAACAAAGAAATATTTCTTCGACCTAGACTCTGTTAGAGTACCATATGATGAGAAATCAAAAAAAGCAGCTTTGAAAGATACAAGGTTGATTCCTGAAAATATTGAGAAAGGAAAGAACCCTACAAATGTTTGGGAAATAGGACGTTTGAATGGAAATTCTGCTGAACGTGTAGGACACCCTACTCAGAAGCCTACAGAGATAATCAGAAGGTTCGTAAAAGCACTTTCATACGAGGGTTCTCTCGTGCTTGATTTCTTTGCAGGTTCGGGCACAACTGGACGTGTATGCATAGAAGAAAACAGACACTCAATTATGGTTGATGCTGACAAATCAACTTTAGATTATTTTCAAAAGCATCTTGAGAAGATGGACACTTCTCATTCAAAACCATATGAGTTAGTTGGAGATCTTCCCATTGCGGATTTCCTTAAAAAAATAAATACAGAACAATAACGACTATGTTTTACCAATCGAAGGATAGTAATTTTTGTCTTTTTAACGGAGATTCAATGCAAATATTACGTCAAATAGCAAAACCTGTTGACATGATATTTGCTGACCCACCATATTTCCTATCAAATGGAGGGAAAAAAATTCAAGGAACACGCATGGTTTCTGTAGATAAAGGCGATTGGGATAAAGCTTTTTCAGTAGATTCCATAGACAAGTTTAACCAAGAATGGATTGATGCTTGTAAGCCTCTATTGAAAGATGATGGAACAATATGGATTTGTGGAACATTTCATAATATCTATTCAGTTGAGAAGTGTTTAAAAAATGCAGGCTTTCAAATAATAAATATAATCACGTGGCAAAAGTCTGACCCAACTCCTACATGGGGAGAATTACATTTTAACTTTTCAGCAGAATATATAATTTGGGCAAGGAAAAATCCTAAATCCAAACACTTCTTCAATTATGAGTTAATGAAACAACTTAATGGAGGTGTATTGATGCCTGATGTCTGGAAATTGCCAACAGTTGGAATGTGGGAAAAAACTTGTGGTAAGCATCCTACTCAGAAGCCTTTGCGCTTATTGTATAGAATCGTGCTTGCATCTACTAGAATTGGTGAGACAATCCTAGATCCATTTGCGGGAAGTTGTACAGTAGGCATAGCTGCAAATTTATTAGGAAGAAAGTATATAGGAATTGACCAAAATGAAGAATATCTAAATTTGGGCATACGAAGAAAAAAAGACATAGAGGACCCAAATCGTTCAATAGAAATGCAGAAGAAGATTGCAGAAAATCCAGAGGAAGTAACAGTCATGGTTAATCATGCAAAGAAAGAAACAAGACAGAAAATGATTGAAACTGGAATTTGTTATCTGAGAGCTGGCGAATCACAGGGATCATTATGCGTTACTCCTGGCTTCGAAAGAATGGAATATGTCATGCTTCATACTAGTGGCGAAGAATGTCAGATATTCAAACTTAAACAGAAGGGAAGTTTTCAAATATGGACTAAAGAAACATTAGAACAGCACGGCTTTTCTCCAAGTCATGCTACTTACTATATTGTATTGAAATTCGATAACTCACCCTTGTCGGATTTTTCAATGCCAACAAATATCAAAGAAAGAATTAACACATATAGGGCTAAAATTCGCCCCCTGAGTGATTTCTTAGATTTTAATAATATGTAAATAATTAGAATATGGCAAAAAAGAATCAATCATCAAGATTAACAGATCAACATAGAGAAAGTCATGGCGTTGTTGGAATATTTGGTGCAGAAGCCAAATTGCACGACATGACAGTGGGCGAAATATCGCACCTTATTACCAATAGATTAAAACAGGATTATCCACAACTATCATTTCGATACAGAAAAGATATTGAAAAAAAAGAGATCAATGAAGCACTAAAGAAAATTGATCCAGAACTTGGACAGACTCTTTTTGTAGACAATGCAAGTATTATTCCGGATGGAGGCTTTATTGAAGTCAAGGATGACAATGGTAACTGGCGAGTTGTTCTTGTTTCAGAAGCGAAACATCAAGGAAAGGATATTGAAAACATCAAAAAAGGTGAACTGGTAGGAAAGAATAAAGATCAGGATTTAATGGCTGCAGGAAAAGCAATTGAAAGATCTCACAAAAATATATCAGAGATTGCAAATTTTATGCTAGCAGAGTCTCACTTCCCATATGTCCTGTTTTTAGAAGGATCTAATTTCCTGACAGAAACTATTAGAGACACACGTCCAGATGGAAGAGTTGTCACACTTGAATATAACTCTGGAATGCTCAATAGATTGGATAGACTTACAGCTGCCAACTATGGTATGCCTATCAACACCAACTTGTGCAAAAACAAGTTGGTGAAACATAATGACAAGACAATAATGTTACAAGCTACATCCATTTATATTCAAGGGGATGGTGACAGTTGGGATATAAATAATATGTTTAATATTATGCTAGCAGTTGCAAACACTTCACTTCAAGTTTTGGGTAGTGATTTGTTCAAGCAAATAACAAAAAAATAATTATATGGCAAGAAACGCTTCAAATAACTTGCTTCGCAAAGCGAAGAAATCCAAAATGGATGAGTTCTATACACAGTTATGTGATATAGAGCGCGAATTACAATATTATCCGAACTGTTTTAGAGGAAAAGTGGTATATTGCAATTGCGACGATCCAACCGTAAGTAATTTTTTTCGCTATTTTGTGGAAAATTTCAAAACATTGGGGCTTAAAAAACTTATAGCCTCCTGTTATAAAGAGACAAATACAGATTTATTTAACGGTCAAGAACAGCAAACTGGTTTTTACTGCGAATATACCGGCTCACAGCAAACAATGGAGTATACCCACTTTAAAGGTGATGGTGATTTCAGAAGTGAAGAGTGTATGAAACTATTGATGGAATCAGATATAGTTGTTACTAATCCACCATTTTCATTATTTAGAGAATTTGTTTCTCAAATCGTAAGATATGGAAAACAGTTCTTGGTAATCGGCAATGTGAATGCAATAACATATAAAGAGATTTTTGACCTTATACAGCGAGATAAGGCATGGCTTGGAATAAATCTCGGTAGAGGTATTTCTGGTTTTATTGTTCCAGACCATTATGAATTGTATGGAACAGAAGCCAGTGTAAATGAATATGGTCAAAAAGTAGTCGCAACTAATGGTTGCCTCTGGCTAACAAATCTTGATCTCGAACAACGATTTGAAGATATAGAATTGACCAAAGTATATGCAGGTAATGAAGAAAAATATCCTAAATACGACAATTGCGATGGAATCAATGTCAATCGCACTCAGGATATTCCAAAGGATTATAACGGCTTAATGGGAGTTCCTATAACTTTTTTGCATAAATATAATCCGGAACAATTTGAGATTGTTAAATTCAGAAAAGGAGATGATGGAAAGGATCTCCGTGTAAATGGAAAATGTCCATATTTTAGAATCCTAGTAAGAAATAAGAGATTGCATAGTTTTATCAAGAAGATTTCTTAGTAATTGATATGTCAAACTTCAACTTACCTCATATTGACAATTCTATATTTGAGACTCCGATAATGCCAAACATTTCGGAGTCCAAATTATTCAATCCTGATCCTAAAACAATTCTTATTATTGGAAATGGTTTTGACCTTGATCTTAATATAAAAACTTCTTTCTCAAGTATTGCAAACAATCAATCATATTGACCTTTCAATAGTTCTATATACCAAAAGGAAGGCACACTGTCTAGATTCCTAAATGACAAAAAAGAAATTGAACGTTGGTTTGACCTAGAAGAAGCGCTCTCAGAATATGCTACAACCCATCATATTTATCAAAATATCTGCGAAGACAAGGAATGTTATATTCCTTCAACTATACTAATCTTCAGGAGATAGTACAAAAAATGATGATTAACATCGATCCAAAAAGAGTTCAATATGTGCATGGATCGTTAAAAAACAATGATATTATACTTGGTACTGGTGATGTGGCTGACTTACCCGATGAGTATTCTTGGTTATACAAAAGTTTCAATCCAAGTTATCGAGCAAATAATTGCTGAAGATTTATCTAATGCCGATGAAGTCTATATTTTCGGTCAAAAAGGTGTCCTCGGCTTGCGCAGCGTCTTAAAAGAGATTAGCGAAAACAGTTATAAAACGATGTATAGAACCAAATAATATTACGGTTATGAAGAAAATTTTATCAACATTATTGCTGGTCGCCTCCCTGACTTCGGTTCAGGCACAGGAGGTGAAGATCGTGTCGGGAAAGGTGCGCTGTTCGGATCATTCCGAGGTGGTGCTCCCCGAGGGCATGAGTTTCAGAATGAAGGACTTGGGCAACAAGAGAACCCTGGCTCCCATCAGACCCCTCAAGGCTTCGACCCAGGAAGAGACGGGCACGGTGACGGTGAAGGTGGTGAGTGCCAACAAGCCCGTGGATGCTTATATAATCAATAAGGACGTGTTTGGCAACGTCGAATTCTCGGGAATGGAAGGGTCGCTGGAGGTTCCCCAGGGCACGTATGATGTCTTTGTGGAGTTTGAGCACGCCTACGTCTTCAAGGAGGATGTGCAGGTGACGGGCGACATGACGCTGGAGTTTGACGAGAATGAGGCGATCTATCCCGTGGAGCTCAGATACTTTGACGAGAACGGGCAGCAGCTCCATCTGGATATTACCTACAAGGGTAAGGTCGAAACTCCGGGAACGGCCGACGATATGATCAAGTTGACTTCCATCGCCCATAAGGACTATGGCTACGCCGCATTCTACATGGACTTCTGTGGCAGAAGAAAGGGCGAACTGGAAGACTTCTATATCAACAAGGTCAGCGACAAGTATTATGTGGCACAGTCGGCCACGGTCAATGTGGGTTCGCACTACTACACCTTCAAGGGTGTGGCCAAAGATCTCACCCAGAGGTTTCATGATAGTGATTCGAAGAACATCCTCAAGCTCGTCACCGACTTCACGCTGTCGCCCCAGATGCCCGACCACAAGTATGTGGGTCTGCCAGGCATAGAGTCGGCCTTCCTGCTGGATGGCTTCTCGCTGGCCGACACCCGTATGTGGGGTATGGGAAGCGATGAGGACAACGGCAAGGTGATCACGTTTATCGACTGCCCCGAGGCGTTGGAGGGCGATCCCTACCCGCTTAATGTGGCAGCACGCCCGATCATCACCGACTCCTACACCTTCACCGAAGACCCCGACTATGGCGATCTGGAGGAGTTTACGTTTATCATGACTCCGTTGGCCATCGGCGATGCCAACACGGGTGTGAAATATCATGTGGCAGGCAGCGATCTGAACAATATGTTCAACATCCCCGTGGGTGATACGCGTTTCAAGTTCTATCCTGGACACCCCGACTTCTCTTTCCGTTCGCCGGATGGAACGGGCCATTTCGGAACCAGCGTACCCATCCTCTCCTACCGCTCTGTGCAGTTGGTGAGCAATGGTGTGGTCTATCCGATCGACCAGTTCCGCTATCTGGGTCGCCTGGGTGAGCTCCGCGAGACGGACGAGAAGTTTGCCGACGTGAAAGAGGAGGAGACGGCCGACGGTACGCTGGTGACGATCACCAACAACAACGTCGTTGTGGATGGCATCGATGGCAAGAACGTCACGGAGGTGCTCTATAACCTCAAGAAGGACGACACCTGCGCTCCTACGTTCCAGATGATGACCTTCAAGGACAAGGATGGTAATATCTCCGACCGCTTCTCGACGGTAGATGGAGCAAAGATGCTCGTCACGGGTGGCGACTTCACCTATCAGGACAATCGCAACCCGCCCTATATCGGCCATTTCACCTGTGCCGCACCAGAGAGCGTGAAGGCTTACTATGCTCCCTATGGCACGGACAATTGGACTGAGCTCAACTTGGTGGAGGATCCCACGAAGTATTTCATGCCGGTCTTCGCCTATTTCTATTCAGCCGACCTCAGCAATGTCAAGGCTGAGGAGGACGACACGTGGTTTGACATTCGCCTGGAGATGACGGACAGTGTGGGCAACTATCAGAAGCAGACAATCAGTCCGGCCTTCCTGATCAAGAGTGCTAATTCCATCGGTCGTGTGGACGCTGTGGAAAGCAGTGCGCTGGTCGTGGCGGGCAAGACGGTGAAGGTGGCTGGTGGCGAGACAGCCCAGATCACGGTTCGCACCATTGACGGTGGCACGGTGCGTCAGGCTAATGCCAACACCCTCGACCTCTCCGATCTGGGTGCTGGTCTCTACATTGTCACGGCAACGATGGCCGATGGCCGTGTGGTTTCGACGAAGGTAACGATGTAACGTAATCGACAATAGAGTCTTTGTTCAAGGACAAAGACGCCCCCAAAGGCTGGTCTCCTCATGTGGGAGATCAGTCTTGTTTGGTACTCTCGGCATGAGCATTGTCTAACGGGTGAAAGTCCCGAGCAAGCCCTAATAGCGGGAATTGTATAGTCGACGGCAAGGGTATCCATCGCAAGATGGAATCTGAAGGAAGCCCAAGACAAACATCTGACCTAACGAACAGAAACTTCATATAAGGCATATGACCGTGGATAACTACTCAAAGTCTTGGTGAAGATAAAAAGTTTCACCAAGGTTTTTGCAAGTGCCCCGTTTTTGCTTGTGATAAGCCGCATTATCCCTTTGAACTGCCGAAGGGGTGGGTGTGGACGACGGTTGGAGAAATATTCACTCTTCAAGCAGGAAAAAATATCACATCAAATAACATTTCTCCAACTCAAAATGCAGAATACAAATATCCTTGTTTTGGCGGCAATGGGATCCGTGGGTATGTTGCTTCTTCAAATAGAAGTGGAAACTATCCTATTATAGGAAGGCAAGGGGCATTATGCGGAAATGTGAATTTAGCTAATGGTGAGTTTTATGCAACTGAACATGCAGTTGTTGTTGATTATTATTGTGAAACAGATTTTATGTGGTGCTACTATACATTAGAAGCACTTAATCTTAACCAATATGCAACTGCTACTGCCCAACCTGGCTTGGCGGTAAATATAATCAATGAGGTTTCCATACCATTGCCTCCTTATAAAGAGCAGAAAGTTATTTCAGAAGCAATAAGCTACTGGCTCTCTTTGATATATACTATTGGAAATAGTAAAGAACAATTGCTAATTGCAATAGGACAAGCCAAGAGCAAAATCCTCGACCTCGCCATTCACGGAAAACTTGTTCCGCAAGACTCGAATGACGAGCCAGCCAGCGAACTGCTCAAACGTATCAATCCAAAGGCTGAAATCACTTGTGATAACCCCCATTATCAGAATTTGCCAAAGGGATGGTGTGTTACTCCTATGCAAATGCTTTGTTCATTAGTAGATGGAGAGAAACAAAATGGCATTGAACGCATTAATCTTGATGTGAAGTATTTGCGTAGGGAGCGTGAAGCAAAGTCTTTGATGTCTGGTAAATATGTTGCAGAAAATGCCTTGCTAATTTTGGTGGACGGTGAAAACTCGGGAGAAGTCTTCCGAACTCCGATAGAAGGCTACCAAGGTAGCACCTTTAAGCAGTTGGCAATAAACACTAACATGAACACAGACTATGTTCTTCAGGTAATCAATCTTCATCGTAAAGCTTTGCGAGAAAACAAAGTCGGTTCGGCTATACCGCATTTGAACAAAAAAATGTTCAAGGCTATCAATGTGCCAATACCACCATACAACGAACAAAAAAGGATTGTAGATGCTATTAATAAAGCATTTACAACCCTTAACAGAATATCGGAAAGCTTATAGGTTTTCTGATATTTTGTCTAATTTGGCAAACATAATATGTACAGTTTTTACAATGCGACACTGTTCATCTTTAGGAGGTATGGGAATATTAATCTTTGAATATTCTGAAATCCAATATCGTTTATGAGTATCACTTATAAGGCGAGTGATACTCATAAACATTGCCACATATTCAATACTGATTTCTTCTTTTACTTGCAAAATCTTCATTGCGGATGATTTTACTTTGAATGGAAAATCCACCAACTTTGAGTCTGTTGTAAAGTCATCAAATATTATACATGGCAAATTCGTATATATACCATTTATTTCATTTGTATGACCTATAATAAATGATTTTCCTGCTGTAAGAACGGGTGTTAGGTATGAATCATCATAGTCTGTTGAACTTACTATGTATGCTGATGGTTGTTCGTATTCAATTATGTTTTCAAGGCTGCAAATAGCCCATCCCTTTGGGAATTTCTGATATTGGGGGTTATCACAAATTATTTCAGCCTTTGGATTGATGCGTTTGAGCAGTTCGCTGGCTGGCTCGTCATTCGGGTTTTGCGGAACAAGTTTGCCGTGAATGGCGAGATCGAGAATTTTGCTCTTGGCTTGTCGTATCGCAGTTTGCACACAATCCTTTCCTTGATCTATACACTCGACAAGTGACATCCATTTATCTATTTCTTTCAAAATTCTCTGCTGTTCCTCAATAGGTGGAATAGGAATTAAGAAATTCTTTAGTACATCAAATGGAGGGATATTTTTGATAGCAGTTCCTTTACTATTTTTCTGCGCCTCTTCCTTTAGTATGAAATCAAAATACAAAAGATAGAATCGTTCTATTTCGCGGTTATATAACCGAATAAGCATTAAAGCCTGATTTATAATTCCTTTAGGAGTATTATTCGGTAATACATACGTTTCACCTATAGTACCAGCGCAACTTACGATAATGTCGAAAGGTTGTACTGCAAAACCAAATAATGAATCGAATTTCTCCTTAGTTATATAATACGTTCCAAGTGTTGAATTCTTCTGAATAGCATTTTTCTGTTCATATACCTTGTAAGTACCGTTCGATTTTGGGACAAACATAGATTTTGTTAAACTACTACCAAATGGTCCTTTTTTATAAAAAGCCAAATCGCCTAACCCAACTTGCAGCCTTTAGGCGCATAACTCTCTGATTT
>ULSN01022999.1_pt1 | contig 13043 bp, 8 predicted proteins | sample 1956771 | NCBI WGS metagenome assembly ULSN01 (sample SAMEA4835709, study PRJEB28245) | human gut metagenome | biome: gut microbiome; material: fecal sample | place: Denmark | collected 2008
TGATGCGGATTACGCTCATGTATTATGTGGATTTCTACAGCCTGTTTAATCATCCCGAAAAAGATTGGGAAACACTATTAAACGTAGACGGAAATCCAAAAGAAGATCGTCAACTATCTATCTTTTGACGGGGCTTGGAATTACAAAATAAGACTCGACCACTGAATACACAATGGTCGAGCAGTACATTTTTATCTTTAATCGGTTTTATCGGACAGCAATAGTTATAATTAAACTCTAATCAGTTTAAAGTCTAATAGCCGAATGTGGTCAAAGCTCTTCGCACTCTTTTAGCCAAAGTTGGCTGGAAGCGTCGCTTGGCATTCTCCAGTCGCCGCGTGGAGAGAGGGAGAGTCCCACCTTCGGGCCGTCGGGTAGACAGGAGCGTTTGAACTGCTGGTTGAAAAATCTTCGGAAGAATGTCGTGAGCCAATGCTTGATGACCTCCTTTGTATATATGCCTTTGAAAGCCGTGTTGGCAAGGAAGAATATTTTCTTTGGAGTGTATCCGAATCGTAGGGTATAGTAGAGGAAGAAGTCATGCAGTTCGTATGGGCCCACAAGGTCTTCCGTCTTTTGCTTGATATTGCCTTTTTCGTCAGCAGGAATCAGTTCCGGGCTGATAGGCGTGTCGATAATGTCGAGCAGAGTTGCTCTCGATGTCTGGTCAATATCGTTGGAATTGGCCACCCAGTTGACAAGATGTTTGACCAGCGTTTTCGGAATGCTTGTGTTTACGCCGTACATCGACATGTGGTCGCCGTTGTAGGTTGCCCAGCCTAAAGCCAGTTCCGACAGGTCGCCGGTTCCGACTACCAGTCCCCAGGTTTGGTTGGCAATGTCCATCAATATTTGTGTACGTTCGCGTGCCTGCGAGTTTTCGTAAGTCACGTCGTGTTGGCTGATGTCGTGGCCGATGTCGCTGAAATGCTGTATGCATGCAGCCTTTATGCTTATTTCCCGGATGGTGATTCCGAGTGATTTCATCAGCTGTATGGAATTGTTGTAGGTTCTGTCGGTTGTTCCGAATCCCGGCATGGTTACCCCTGTGATTCCGGTCCGTGGTAGTCCCAGCTTGTCGAATGTCCTGACGCAGACGAGCAGGGCTAATGTGGAGTCGAGCCCGCCGGATATTCCCACGACAACAGATTTTGCATGGGTGTGAACAAGGCGTTTTGCCAATCCGGCCACTTGGATGGAGAAAATGTCCTTGCAGCGATGGTCCATGTCGGCTCCTGCCGCAGGTATGAAGGGATGCGGGTTGACTTTTCTTGTCAGCTCAAACGGCTTGGCGCTGACGGGGTCGGCTTCAACCGTCTTGCCTGTAGCATTCTCTTTAGCCATGCAGGCGGCAAATGTCGTGTTGGCTTTTCGGTCGTTTCTGATGGCGTCGATGTCAATTTCCGAGAAGACCAGCTGCTCGTCAAAACTGAAGCGTTCGCTTTCGGCCAAAAGCGTGCCGTTTTCGTAAATAAGCCCGTTGCCGGCAAACACGAGGTCGGTTGTCGATTCCCCAAAGCCGCAGGACGAGAAAACGTAGCCACAAAGACAGCGTGCGGATTGCTGGGCAATCAGGCTGCGCAGGTAATCGTGCTTGGCAATGACTTCGTTGTCGGCGGAAAGGTTGAATATGATTTCAGCTCCTGCCAGCGCCGTTTTACTGCTTGCAGGAATGGCTGCCCACAAGTCCTCGCAGATTTCAATGCCGAACGTCGTTTCCTCTGTCCGAAAAAGCAGTGACGGGCTCACGGGTACGGTCTGGCCGCAAACGGTCAGTTCGCAGTTGTGGTAGTCCGTTGCACTGGTGAACCATCTTTTTTCGTAGAATTCCTTGTAATTGGGCAGATATGTTTTAGGGACGATGCCTAAAATTTTTCCATGTTGGAACACGACGGCAGCGTTCAGAATCACTCCGTTGTCGCAGACTGGCAGCCCAACGATGGCGATAATGTCGAGTGTGGCAGTTTGTTGCAGCAGCTTTCGCATGTATGCTTCCGCTTTTTCCAGTAGCAGTTGCTGAAGGAAAAGGTCGCCGCAGGTATATCCGGTGACGGACAGTTCCGGAAAAGTGATGATGGATACGGCCTTCTTTTCGGCGGCGCGCATCAAGGCTTCTATTTTTTCAATGTTGTAGCAGCAGTCGGCCACCTGAACGGCCGGAACAGCTGCTGCAACTCTGACAAAATGGTTGTTCATATAACGATTTATTTGCAGATATTTTCTTCGCCGTCAACAATGCTTTTTTCCACAAAAAAGCGTGGACGGTCTTTCGTTTCAATATATATTTTCCCGACATATTCGCCTATGATGCCCAATGCAATGAGCACCAGCGAACCGATGAACCAGAGCGAAAGCATCAGAGATGTCCAGCCTGGCCATGCTCTCCCTGCAAAATAGGCGCACAAGGCGTAGAGCGATACGCTGATAGTGGCAATCAACATGATGATGCCGACGGAGAAAATCAGGCGGATTGGACGGATGGAAAAAGAGGTGATGCCGTCGATGGCGAAACTGACCATCTTTTTCAGCGGATATTTTGATTCTCCTGCCGTGCGGGCGTGCCGGTTGTAGTAGACCGTATCGGACTTGAAGCCGATCAGGGGAACTATTCCGCGGATGAACAGGTTGCGCTCACGATATTCAAGCAGTTTGCACACGGCACGCTTGCTCATCAGCCGGTAGTCGGCATGGTTGAACACGGTTTTTGCCCCGAGTGCCGACATTGTACGGTAGAAAAAGAGTGCGGAGTTCTTTTTAAAGAACGTGTCGGTTTCTCTTGATTGACGTACTCCATATACGATGTCTGTACCGTTGATGAATTTCAGAACCATGTCCCGGATGACGTTTGTGTCGTCCTGCAGGTCGGCATCAATGGAGATGAGGGCGTCGCAGTAGGGGTTGGCTACGGTCAGACCTGCCATCAGCGCATTTTGGTGGCCGACGTTTCCCGCTAATTTTATTCCATTTACGACCGGGAGCGATTTGGAACTTGTTTCAATGATTGTCCACGTTGCGTCGCGGCTGCCGTCATCTACGAAAAACAGTTTGCTCTTGGGCGAAATCAGTTCTTCTGCAACCAGTGACTGCAGAACGTCGGAAAGTTGTTGGATAGTGCTATGGAGAACTTCCTGTTCGTTGTAGCACGGAATAACTAAGCCTAATATAGGTTGCATTTTTATGATTTTTCTTTCGGACAAATTTACAAAAAAAGTGGAAAGTACAGGGCTGCGACAGCTTTTATTTTAACTTTTAGGGTTGTTTGTCGTTTAAAATACCGAATGGCTGTGTCTTTTACAAAAAGAAAAAGAGGCAGCCTCCTGCGGCTACCTCTGAAAGCGGATAAATCAAACTAATTTTCAAAAGTCAGAATGTCGGCCAGACGTTCTCTGTCTTTCACGAGAATTTCTGTCGATGTGAAATCGATGATACCCTCGTTTTGGAGTTCCGTCAAGGTGTTGATGAACGACGACCTTTGCACGCCCAGCATGGTGTACATGTCCTTCTGCTTGCAGTTGATGACAATATTGGTGGCATCTTTGTGTGTCAGCGATATTATCCAAAATGCAAAGCGTTCGGCAATGCTTCCCGAGGTGAGGGAGAGCACGGCTTCCATCGGCGTCTGTGAATTCCGTGACAGGTAATTCAGCATGTTGAAAAGAAAAACGGTGTCGGTTTTCAATATTTTCAAATAGTCGGCTTTTTCAATCTGCATGATTCCGGCTGACGGTGATGCTGTGACGTTGTAAGGATATGCGGTAGTTCGTCCGAACAGGTATTCAGCACCGAGAACATTTGGGGCGGACAGAGTTTCATAAATGCGGATACGCTTGTTGTTGTTCGTCAGTTCCAGCTTTACACTGCCGGAAATGAGGAACTTCAACTGTTTGCAGCTGTCGCCCTTCTCAATCAATTGCTCATTGTCGAGATATTTCAAGAAGTGGAATTTGATTTTCTCAATCAATTCAGATATCCTTGCATGGCTTACACCTTGAAATAGTGGCAATCCCATCAAAAGTTCATACATACTGTTCATCGTTGCGTAGTATTTTTGTTAGAATAATGCAAAGATATTGCAATTTTTTAAATTAACTTAATTCGAGGTAGTGAAAACAAGTTGTAAAATCCCCGAAGTTAGTTAATAATGATTAAGGCCTGACCGTCAGGCGGATTGTTTCCAAATCGTCGGGGACATAGACATTTCCTGAAAAAACGGATTTGCCTTCAGCCGTATAGCGGCTTTTGCGGTTGGGCAAGTCGGAATCTTCCGTATGGTAGAGTACAAGATTCTTGACATGAAGCTCTTCTGCAATTTTACCTGCATCCAGTGCCGTGCTGTGGTTCTTTTCGTAGGGCTTGAAGGTGTCGCGGTCGGCATAAAGGCAAAATGCTTCGGCAAGCAGCCAGTCGGCATTTTCGACATATTGTCGGTTACGGCTGTTGTAAGGCTCGTCGCCCAGACATACGAGCGACTGTCCGTCGGGCAGAACGGCCTTGAATCCAAACTGCTTTTTCTTGGTGGAATGAATGTCGAAGAAGGTAAAGGTATAGTTCGACGCCTTGAGTGTGGTGCCGTCGGAAACGGTGGTTATGATAATATGGTTGCCGATTTCGTCCATGAGCTTTTTCTTTAGTGTGAGTCGGCAGAATGTCATGAGCATGTCGGCCACTTCGTCGTGGCAGAAGATGGCAAACGGTTCGGTGCGTTTTCCGGCGGACGTGAGCATGGCCATTTTGCGGATTACCCAAAGCGCTCCCAATATGTGGTCGGTATGACCGTGGGTGATGAACATGCTGTCGAGCTGCTCAAAGGAGATTCCTGCCTTTTCCATTTGGGAAAGGATTCCGTTGCCTCCGCCGGCATCCACCAGGAAATGGCGGTTGTTGCAGGAAATTGTAAAACAGGTGTTGTAGCATTTGGTTACCATGGCGTTGCCGGTACCGAGAAATGTGATAGATATTTGGTCAGTCATTTGAGTCTTTTATTTGCAAAATTAAGGAGGATAGACGGGCGGATGAATTGTTTTAAAGTCTTTTAACAAGGTGGCGTTTAAACCTTTTGGCTGTTTAATAGTTTAAATGATAGAGACTTTTGAGCAATTCTCTATAGGGTTAAATGTAAAATTTAGTTTTGTAATGGTGAGTGGTTTTGGGCAGAATTGCTGTCAGTAATTTCTGCCCGAGCGTACCACTTCAATAAGAGACACGGAGTCGTTTAAGAAATTGGTTATAAGTTTTGTTTATGTTCGGCATTGCTTTTATCTTTTAAGGTGAAGGGTGCCGTTTTTTATTGCGGTATGGTTGGAGGATGACTAAAATTGTGTAATTTTGCAGGGCTCTCGATAGAGACGATAGAATTGCGTCGGGAATCAGGTGGAAATCCTGAACAGTACTCGCTGCCGTAACTCCGATAAAACTATATACAGTCACTGGCGTACAGACTGGGAAGGCTGTGTAACAACAAATAGGGAGAAGTCGGAATACCGTTTGAGGGCTTGTAATTGTAGAATCAATGTCCGCGAGGAGCGCGTGCGGTAGGTGCGTTTTCGGACAAAATGACATGAAGATGAAAAAAACAATTCCTATTTTTGGTATTTTTGTGCTGGTGGGTTCTTTCCTGAATGTCTTTCCGCAACAGGGAATTGACTACAGCAAAGTTGACGACGAATTTCTTGATTCTGTTTTCTCCATTGCGGAAGTGAACGTCGTGGAGGTGAAAAATCGTCAGATTATAAAGGCGCAGACTCTTGAAGGTGTTGACTTGGAACGGCTTAACAGCCAGTCGGTGGCGGATGCGCTACGCTATTTTTCCGGTGTTCAGATAAAGGATTACGGTGGTATCGGTGGTATTAAAACCGTGAATATTCGTAGTATGGGAACCAATCATTTGGGCGTGTTCTATAATGGCATCCAACTGGGAAACGCCCAGAACGGTCAAGTGGACCTGGGACGTTATTCGCTGGACAATATCGAGTCGATTTCATTGTACAACGGACAGAAAAGCGAGATATTTCAGAGCGCAAAGGATTTTGGATCTTCGAGTTCCATTTATATTACGACAAAGAGGCCCCATTTTCGTGCCGGTGAAAAATTTCATGTGACGGCGCAGTTCAAGACCGGTAGTTTCGGACTGGTCAATCCTTCGTTGCTTTGGGAGCAGAAACTGGCCGACAATGTGCATTTGTCGGTCAACGCTGAGCTGACGAAGGCTAACGGACGCTACAAGTTCCGCTATCGCCGTTTGCAGACCAACGGAGAAGTCGCCTATGACACGACTGCCATTCGTGAAAACGGAGATGTGCAGGCTGTCAGAGGGGAAGCGGCGCTCTATGGCTATATACCGGAAGGGAAATGGAGCGTAAATACCTATTTCTATGATTCGGAAAGAGGGATTCCCGGAGCTATTGTCAATAACGTGTTTCGTCACGGTGAACGACAGTGGGACACGAATGCTTTCGGACAAGGTTCGTTTGAAAAGCAGTTGAGTGATTTCTATAAATTCAGAATAAACGGAAAATTTGCATGGGACTTTACGCATTATCTGCGCGATGATGAGAAGGAGCTCTATATCAACAACAAATATTATCAAAAGGAAGTCTATCTGTCGTGGGCCAATCTGTTCTCGCTGACCGACTGGTGGAAACTGTCGCTGTCGGGCGACGGACAGGTGAACTGGATGGATGCGGATTTGGTGGATTTTGCCTATCCGTTAAGGTTTACGGAACTGGTGTCGGTGGCGACATCTTTTGAAATAAATAGGTTCAGCGCCCAGGCCAGTTTGTTAGGTACTTTCATTCAGGACCGCATCCGTGCGGAAAAACTGTCGGAACGTTCCTCTTCTCGGCACGAACTGTCGCCGGCGGTATTTTTGAGCTATAAGCCGATGGAAAAGGAATCGTTTTTTCTGAACGGTTTCTTTAAGAAGATATTCCGTATGCCTACATTCAATGATTTGTATTATACGGAAATAGGCAATGCGAAACTGAAGCCGGAATACACCTATCAGTATGATTTGGGCTTTACCTACTATAAGGAATTTAAGCATCCGTTCTGGCGTTACATAAACTTCCGTGGCGACGGCTATTTTAACAAGGTGACAAACAAAATCGTTGCCTATCCGACCGGCCAGCAGTTCCGTTGGACGATGCTGAATTTGGGAGTGGTGAAGATTGTCGGTGCGGAGGTGTCGGCTGATTTGGGATTCAAGATTTGTCCTGTTGACATGAAACTCTATTTGCAGTACACCTATCAGAAAGCCCGGGATTTCACGGATCCGGCAGATGCTTACTACGGTGACCAGATTCCCTACATTCCCTGGCATAGCGGTTCGGTGAGCTATAATGCAAACTATAAGGGCTGGGATTTCAATTACAGCTTTATCTATACCGGTGAGCGCTATAATCAGCAGGAAAATGTTCCGGAAAATTATGAGCAGCCATGGTATACGCACGACTTGTCGCTGTCGAAAGAGTTTCCGATAAAGAAATTCAGAATTAAGATTACAGGGGAGGTCAACAATGTGTTCAATCAGTATTATGATGTGATTCACAACTTTCCTATGCCGGGAAGAAACTACAAGCTTGTCTTGAAATTTATGCTCTAAAAATTGTTTAAACGTGTTGGGTATATGAAATTTTTTATACCTTTGCAACAGTGAAGGACAGATTTGCTTTTTCAGTTCATCGAATGTCGGAAATGTGAACGGCGTGTCTGTAATTCATTGAATTATATTAATGTAAATGTGTTTTATTGGTGCCTTAACGGGCTCAAATGGGAATCGGGTGAAAATCCCGGACAGTCCCGCTGCTGTAACTCCAACAAAAGGTGTCGAGAATATGTCACTGAAGAAATTCGGGAAGACCTCGATAAACGCCGGAGAAGTCAGAAGACCAGCCAGTAGAATTTAAGTTCGAAAGCTTACGAGGAATAAGCCGGGCTAATTGTTGTATTTCGATTAACCTTTGTGGTTTTAAACTCCTTTGTGCAGGCTTTCGATAAAAATAAAAAGAAAGTTATGCGCAATTTTTTTTATCCGCTATTGCTGTTGGCCGTTTTGCTTTCTTCCTGCCGTCAGGAGGAGGTTATCAATAGCTCGTCATCTTCTCAAGCAGGGAATCCTGTCTTTTCGGAAGTGGAAGGTTTCTATTTGCTGAATGAAGGGAATATGGGCCTGAACAAAAGTTCGTTGGACTATTACGATGCAACAACGGCAACTTATCACCGTAACATTTATGCCGAGAGAAATCCCAATGTCGTTAAGGAATTGGGTGATGTGGGTAATGATTTGCAGATTTATGGCAGCAAACTGTATGCCGTGATCAACTGCTCTCATAAAGTGGAAGTTATGAATGCTGACGATGCTACCCGCGTTGCGAAAATTGATATTCCAAACTGCCGGTATGTAGTAGGGAATAAAGGTTATGTGTATGTGAGCAGCTATGTCGGACCGGTACAGATTGACCCGACAGCGCCTAAAGGAGCCGTGTTTAAGGTAGACACGTTGACGATGAATATTGTCGGGAACGTAGAAGTGGGCTATCAGCCGGAAGAGATGGCCGTAATCGGCAACAAACTTTATGTGGCAAATTCTGGCGGCTACAGAATTGGAAATTACGAAAACACCATATCTGTCATTGACTTGGACAAATTCACCGTCTGCGATGTGATTGAATTGGATGGTATCGAAAATCTTCACCGTATGGCTGTCGACAGCCAGGGACGCTTGTGGGTAAGTTCGCGTGGCGACTATTATGGTGCTGTCTCGACACTGGTTGTCGTGGATCCGCAAAGCGGAAGAATTCTCAAAAACATGAATATTCCTGTGTCGAATATGTGGGTGGACGACGATGTTGCCTATATTATCAGTTCGGAATATAGCAAGGTGACAGAATCAGAAGAAATCACTTATGCAAAAATCGACATGCTGAATATGGAGGTGCTTTCCCGTCAGCTTATTACCGACGGTACCGACAAACAGATAAAGATACCTTATGGTATTGCCGTCAATCCTGTGACTAAGGATATTTATATCACGGATGCAAAATCCTATGTCGTGTCAGGTACACTGTACTGCTTCGACAAAAATGGAGTAAAGTTGTGGCAGCTGACTGCCGGTCAGATTCCAAACAGTTTTGCGTTTAGAGGAAAATAGAAAAGAAACGAAATCAATACGGCTATGAGAACAAATTGCTTTTATTTAATGCTGCTTTCCGGTGTGTTTGCGCTCAATGCGGTAAATCCCGAGATGAATAAGGTTTACGAGTTTGTGCCTGCTCCCGGTCAGTTTGTAAATACTCTTCCGGAATGGGAAGAAGGCGACAATGCGGAAGCAATGTGCTCAAAAGCCTTGGATTTGATGCGAGGCGGTGCTTTTGTCAGCTTGGGTTCCTATGGCGGATACGTGACGGTCGGGTTTGAGACGACAATTGTCAATGTAGACGGCAAACGGGACATCTATATTCAAGGAAACACGTTCAACGGTGCTGCCGAGCCGGGTGTCGTAATGGTGTCCTACGATATTAACGGCAACGGACTGCCGGATGATGAATGGTTTGAAATTGCCGGAAGTGAATATAAAAACTCGGTATTGAATTATGAGATAACTTATCGTCGTCCCGGTTCTTCGGATGGGGATATTGAATGGACCGACAATCAGGGCGGTTCGGGGAAAGTGTTGAAAAATCAGTTCCACAGTCAGCCGTATTGGCCTCAGTGGTTAAGCGATGAGGAAACATTGACGTTTCGTGGAACAAGATTGCCCGACAATGCAACCAACCAGGGTACTGACGATGCTCCCTATTATGTGTTGGAGGCATTTGAATACGGATATGCCGACAATCAACCGAATCTGGCGGATGGTGAGCATAATGACGCCGCTAAAATAGACATTGACTGGGCGGTTGACGCCAACGGTAATCCTGTCAAGATGCCGGGAGTGGATTTTGTCCGTATCTATACGGGGGTTAATCAGTATAACGGCTGGATAGGTGAGTGCAGCACGGAAGTGGGATGCGTTTATAACGATCACACACGGGCTGACGGAGCTGTAGATGAATCCATAAAAATGGATGAGGAAGTTTTGAGAAACTTTCTGGACAAGTACTCTTCTGTTGAATCGGTTGCGAATACATCTGCACATGTTTTCGTTTCATCGGAAGGTATGCTGTCAATTGTTCTGACTGTTCCTGAACAGGTACGGATATATAATCAGCTTGGCCAACAGATGGAGGCTGTGCAACTGCCGGAAGGCAGTCATCAGTTGGATATCAGTGCATATCCTGACGGTATGTATATTGTTGTCGCTGGAATGACGAGAACAAAAATTTTGAAATAATAGTAAGGGGTAGTTCCCCCATCAGATAGCTACAGGTTTGGAGAAATCCAACGAAGAGGGAATCGGGTGAAAATCCCGAACAGTCCCGCTGCTGTAACTCCATAAGCGAATCATTGGAAAATTGTCACTGGCAGATGCCGGGAAGGCTCAATGATTGTCGGAGAAGTCAGAAGACCTGCCTGTAGTGTTACGCTTGAAGCTTACGGAGTATGAGTGGAAAGATTTTCTGCAAATTCGATTTGTTGTCGGATGCTTGTCGGATCTCTGTAAGTTTTGTGCAATGATGAACATTATGTTGTACTTTAACTTTATAGAGATGAAAAAATTTTTATCATTTGTTTTTATTGTATTTGCATCAGCCTTTGTTGCAAATGCGGACGTCCGTATTCAGGGCGTTCCTGTTAGTGGTGCTGTGGCACAGTCGGTTGCCCGACAAATGGAATATGTGTCGGTGATGCCGATTGGTGAAGCCTCTTTTTCTTTTGACCAGATTCAGAATTGGACCGGCGAAGGTGAAAATCAGGCCGCTTTGATCCTTCAGTGGAATGACGACCGTGAAACGCATGCCATGGTTTGGGGATATCGTTGGGACGGCGAAGCCACCGGTGTCGACATGGTTAAGGCTATTGCAAAGAATGACCCGCGTTTATATATCCTGGCTATGGACGGTTCTGCCTATGGAACCACTATCGGCGGTTTTGGCTATGACGTTGACGGCGATGGCGATTACCAGCTTACTGACGGTAGCGAGACCTATTCGTTTGTTGACGGAGTAGTTTCCATTAGCGGTTATGAATTTGATAAATTTTCATCGACTGACAGTGATGATTATTGGAAATCAGGGTGGATGACAAATGGATATTGGTCGTATTATGTGAGCGACCAGAGTCAATTCCCTCCAACAGGTTATGCATCGTCCGGTGCTTCTTCCCGCAAGTTGCAGAATGGAAGTGTGGACGGTTGGATGTTCAGCCCGTTTTCAGGCGGTCCTTATAGTTGGAAATCTTTGACACCGGCTGCAGCCGCGGAAAAAACGGTTGCCTATGAAAACGGTTTCTTTATTTTGAATGAAGGCTGGTTCGGACATGAAAACGGCTCGTTGACATTCCTTGACGGTGCGGATAATTTCTCTTATCGTGCATTTCAGGCGGCAAATCCGGGGACGGAATTAGGTGTAACATCCGAATATGGCCAGATTTATGGCGAAAACATATACATCATGTCAAAGCAGGGTACACGTTTGGTGGTAGCCGATGCCAAGACATTGAAGGTGAAGAAAACTTTTGCGGAATTGGCAGGAGACGGCCGTGCCGTTCTCGGTGTGGATGAAAACACGGTTTATGTCGGGACTTCAGCCGGAATCCAGATTCTGGACGTAGCGTCGATGGAACTCGGCGGTGTCATCGCCGGAACCGGTGATGACCGCGGTGATATTGGCATGATGACGAGAGTGGGAAAATATGTGTTTGCAGCAAAACAGTCGAAAGGCATTTTTGTTATTGACGCAGAAACAAATACATTACTGAATACAATCGAAAACAGTAATGCCTGCGGATTGACCGTTTCAAAGGACGGATATGTCTGGGTACCTGCCAAATCTGAAATTCTTCGCATACATCCTGTTACATTGGAGACCAAAACTTTCGATTTGCCGAATACAATGGCTTCTCCCTGGGGATCTTGGTGTGCAGACAAACTTGTGGCAAGCCAAAAGGAAAATGCTTTGTTTTATGGCTATGGCAGTTCGTGGCCAAATGCTGAAACAAATATCGGAAAATTGTTGATAGATGAAAACGGAGATCTTTCGGAAGATACTTCCTTTGCGGTAACTCTGCCGGAAGGTGTCGACAGTTCCAAGTCGCAGATGCTTTATGGTGCGTTCGTTTATGATGCGGATACCGACATGTTGGTAGTTCCGACTGTACAGAGTGGTTACGGGGCAAACTATCAGGAAAATTGGATTCATTTTGTAGACTGTCAATCGGGAGAGATAGTCAAGACATTGCGTCCAATGGACGAAAACGGCGAATCGCATTATTGGTTCCCGGCTATGGTCGTTCCTACGGATGATGCGGCTCCTGAGTTGACATTAGCGGATATCGATGGCGAGGAGGGTTCCTCGTATGCTTATGCCGTGGCTGATTTTGTACACGATGCCGACAACCTGGCTGTACTGTCGACTATTTCTGTGGAAGTTGAAAATCCTGTCGTTGCCGAAGCTGATTGTGATGGTTTGAATTTGAATGTTTCATTGAAAGCCGAAGGCAACACGATGCTCACAGTTACGGTTAATTCAAACGGAAAGGTGGCTCAAAAGCAGATTGCTGTAAATGCTGAAGCGTCTTCGGTCGACAGAATTGATTCTGATGCAGTCAAGATTTCTCCGACTTTGGTTAAAGACCGTCTGACGGTGTCAGGAGTGGAAAACGGTACGTTGCGAATTTTCAATATGCAGGGCGCATTGGTGCTCCAGCAGGATTTGAAGGTCGCGAATACGGTTAATGTGGGTAATTTGCCGCAAGGTACGTATATTGTGAATATTATAAGTTCAAAAGGACAAAAAATAGAGAAGGTTGTAAAAATGTAGTTGATACTACACAATAAGTCGTAACACTTATCGAACGATAAAATGCGCTATTTGTGAAAATGGCGCATTTTTTTATTTCATGAAATCATTAGTGTCCACTAAAAAATCATAGAAGTTCTTTCAAAT
>ULSN01021706.1_pt1 | contig 13040 bp, 7 predicted proteins | sample 1956771 | NCBI WGS metagenome assembly ULSN01 (sample SAMEA4835709, study PRJEB28245) | human gut metagenome | biome: gut microbiome; material: fecal sample | place: Denmark | collected 2008
ACCCGTGAGCCAGCCTACATCCGTGACAACATGGCAACACTTGGTGTCACCACCATGTCGGCAGAATCAAAGGTAAATCCTGGTGGTTACCATACTTATCCTCAGGCACTGGAGCAGTTCACCGTGAGCGATGAGCGTACCGCCAAGGTAATCAATGCGAGATTGAAGGAATTGGGCAGAGAGCCAGTATGGAAGGATTGGGATGCCTCATTCGATTTCTTCGGAAATATCGCAAACGGATAAAGAAGATGTAACATATAATATCTTTGAATCTTTTGATTTTCAAATAAAAATCCCTGCCAGCTTTCACAAGCTGGCAGGGATAATTATTAATAAAAGAATGTAATTCGCTATTCTGATTTCACTTAGAAAATCATCTTATAGTCCTTACTGCTACCATCTGTCAATTCTATGTGTATGATTTGGATGCCAGAGGCTATGCTCGCCTTTAAACACCTTGAACCATTTCCCTGTACCCTGCTGATGATTCTGCCATTCAGGTCTATGACCTTGACACTCTTGAGCAGACCGCTGGCAGATTGCACGAGGACAGAAGAACCTTCCTGAACAACACTGATGCGCTGATCAGTATCAACAGATGTCACATCTGTACTTCCATAACGGCTTCTGATAACAAATCTGCCTAATGAGGTCTCGGCATCCGCAATCATGACAGGAGAATCGAGTGAATAATCGGCACCCGAAAGCATATCATGGAGAACATATCCGCTCATATCAACACCCTGAATAGGTTTTACCTCGATACGGATGCTATCCTTTTGCGACAGATAGATTCCTAAAGGTGTATCTCCAGTCATCGGAAGGATATCGTAAGCGTGACTCTGCTGAATACCAAATACCTTCAAAGGTGACTTCACTTCACTATCCAGAAGAGTTGGAACCAATACAGAGTTCTTGAAAGAAGAACCGGCAGAAACATCATAAGCAGTTTCTGAATTCTCCATCACCAGCATAGCTGCTGATTTGCTTCGCGTCTTCAGGCTTTCCACACACACTTTCAGTCCCTTGGCTTCAGCAGGTTTACTTTCCTCAGTAGCCTTCTTGCTTCCACCAATCATTTCTGGGGTGAGCAGCAGGGTGATTTGCTTACTCGCCGCATCATTTGTGGTAACATAGAATGCCTGCATTGGGGCGATGGTGGTGGCGTTGCCCGTAGAAGCGTCCTTGCTTACAGTCTGCTCTTCCATACCTCCTGATTCATTCTCTACTTCCACCTTCACACTGTTCACGTTCTCATTCACCTCCAGGAACTTCTTGATATTCAGGCGGCTCATGAATGGGTTGCCCAGCACGAAGGTCTGCGTAGGAATATCCGATTTCAGCGTAATATAATACTCGCTCTGCCCCACGAACACCGTGCGGTGCTCCGTCACTTCCTTGCCTTCCGACAGATACTTATATTCCATCGTCAAGTTGCCTTCCTGCGGAGAATCCGATTCGTAGATGAAGCGGTTTATCTTATCTGCATCTTTCGTCACTGTTTCACTAGCCACTTTCTCCTGATCGTAATCCACGAAGTAACTATATTCTTTATGCGCCTTAGGCAGGCGGATACTGAACTTATTGGTAGCCGGCAGATTGCCGTTGTCTATCCACATAGAGAAGCCTTCACCCATGCCGTAAGGCTTAGCCACGGCATTGAAGTTGTGCGACCAGGTGGCCTCGTTCACGGCAAGCGTTTCATCCGTCAAAACCGGATTTTCCTTGCTGTCTAGCGAATAAATCTTACCCGGATGCGCAGCCGCCCAGAGGCGCTGGTAGATGCTCGGATTGAAGCGCTGTTCCTTCCAGTTTCCTTCGTTCAGATCCTCGAAGTATTTCGCCTTCGTGGTGTCGGCAGGCATGAACATATCGCCCGTGTACATCTGCTTGAGCGGTGCACTCAGCAGATAGTAATGGTTCGGCTTCTGCTCCAGTTCTACCCATGCCTTGCGATAGTTGAGCGATGGCACGTTATCCACCGCCGAACGGGGTTCGAAGAAGATGTCCTTGCAGCAGTAGTCGGCTGGCTTCACTGGCGTGCCCAGCATTGGGAAGTTATCGGCATCCGACGAGATGATGGCGTTGGTGCAGCAGTAAGGCGAACCGTCGCTCCAGTTGTCCCACTTGTTCCATTCATTGGTAGATGCACTCGGAAGCCATCGGGTCTGTAATGGATGAACCTGATATACTACTGAAGAGAGTGGCGTCCAGCTGCCGTCGAAGAAGGTGAGCTGATATTCGCCCGGCTTCTTGGTGATATAAGAATATTTTATATTGTTCTTGGTGTCTGATGTAGAATGCAGAGACACGATGCCATTATCTCCCGCATTCTTATCACCGAAGTAAAGATGATAATCTACTCCGGTCAATCCGGTAGCAGTTACGACAATCGTATCTCCTACGCATACATTGTTGACAACGATATCATCTACACCATTTACGCACGAGTTGTTGTCCTTACAGTCAGGAATACCATCATTATCAATATCACCACGTGTCACGAGTCCGTAGAATTTCTGCACATCCAATGCGCCTACAATTTTGCCTAAAGTAAATCGCACCTCGTCATACGCTTTCTTTGGCTGAAGGAAGAGGATATTCTTATCGCCATAACCCGCTACTTTAGCGGAAATCACCTTCCAGTCGGTAAATTTATCTCCCGTAGAATTACCGTCTTTGAAGGTTTCTACCGTTAGCCAGTCTCCTACGTTTACGGCTGCCAGGAAAGTCTTGTTGTCAATGACAATTCCCAGCTGATGATGATAGTCGAGTGTTCTACCCATCTTTACGGCGAATGTTTGACCAACTCCCAGACTTACCGTATTGGCAACCGCCATATAGGTATTCAAGTCATCATCCACCAGATAACCTAAGTTATCATCTACAGTAGCCACACTCACCGCTCCGCCAAATTTGGTTTCATTAGCATTGATGGTAGTATGTGAATGATTATGCGACATCACCATACTGCTACATGCAAGTGGCGAAGAACAGTCGTCGGAAGCCTCCTCGATAAAGGCATAGTAGATACGGAGTTTAGAAACGCCCAGATTGACTGCACCCGAATACCAGAGTTGGAACTCGTCCATCTGGGTTGGCTTTCCATTCTTGTCAATGGAAGGCACCTCGATGGAATATCTCACTTTCTGCACTTTCTCTGAACCTATCAGGTCGGCACTGATGGCATTGTTCTCGTCTATCAGATGGCGATATATTTCCTCGCCGTTATGATAGCATCTTATATGCAAGAACTCCAGTGCATGCAGGTTCAGCACCGTTCCCGTGGCTTCTACCACGAATCCGATGCGCTTGGGTTGAGCTCTCTTGACGGCTTCCGGCTCTGATTCACCTTCGTGTCGGCCGGTAGCATCATATATCAGACTATTCTCCTCTATTCTTTTGATACCGATGATGCCCAGGTTGTTGCCCAGGTTGAGACCGCTGATGTATTCTGCATACGAAGTATCATCCTTGTTGAGAATATTCTGAGGATTTTGGAGGTCGGAAATGGAAATCAGCGAACCTGAGGTAGCGTGCTTGTCGGTGGAGAGAGCATAGACGGCTTTTTCAGTATCGTTGATAAGCGGTTTGCCGCAAGTTGTATTTCCATCATTAAAACCACCTACGGTAATGGTGGTTTCATCATAACATCCGTCCTGAGCCGTGGCCTTGAAGGTATATTTACCAGGTCCCAGATTGGTAACTTGACCAGCAGAGGTAACCTTTACAGGTGTGGTGGCAAGAATATCGTTATTTTTCAAATCCCATGCATTCACCAGCTCCCATGTTACGCTCACCTTGGGGTTGGAGCGAAGGTTGAAGGAAGTCTGCGATGGGCAGACATTGCTGCTGATGGTAGGGTTGATGGGACACCGATGGGATACATCTGGAGCCATTCTTACGAATCCGTAATGGATACCCATGGCGCCCACGTTGACTCCGAGCACCGTGAGGAATCTGATTTCGCATCCCGAAAACGGCACCTTTGCCTTGATGCTCACCGTTCCGTCGCCAATCTGCACCAGCGAGAGGTTGAGCACCTGGGCAGAAATGGTCTCTTCCTGCACCTTGTTTCCCTTGTGGTCGAAGAGCAGCACGTTAATCCATGTACCCGCCGTGAGGCTCAGCACAGCATCCATCTTGTATTTGAAGCCAGCCTCCATGCCCGCCTCGAATGCTTCGCCTTGCGGGTTCTTGTCGTTCTTCATCATAAACTTGGCTCCTCCCTGGTAACCCACGTTAAGAAGAGGGACGATGGTGGCGAAATTGTCCAAATTATCATCTGTCATCTTCTTTATATCGTCGTCCAGGAAAGGCAGGGGGATGCCGAGGAGAATAGGGCGCCAGCCTTTCATCTCTTGGAGCGACACCTGCTTGTCGCCCTCGGAATATTCGTTGTATTTTTGGATGCCTCCATCGGTGATGGTAAACTCCGTAGGCTCGCCCACGAAGGCATATTTGATTTTCAGAATATTCGCCACTTCTGCCTGGATACCGCCCGAGCAGTCGAGACTGATTTCATCGAAGAGCCAGTCGCTTTCTGCCGTCAACATAGCGCAGATGTTGTCGGAACCCGGTATCTGGAGCAGCTTCAGTGTTACTCCCGAACCATCCTGTCCTTCTCTCACCGCCTTTACGCCCTGCAGCTTGCCGTCGCGATAGAATCCGATGGAGAAAGCCTTGATTACATCGAGGCTGAGCACGCTGCTGCCCGAACCTGCTACGATGGTATAGCCTGCCACCGTGCCCTTGGAGTAGTAATTGTCCATATCTCTTACGCTCACAATCGGGTCAACGGTTACACCTGCTCTTACCACTGAGTTTACCTGTGCATAGTTGTCGAGTGAATCATCGGTAAGGGCGCCCATATCCTTTGCCCAGCTGCCTACGCCTACCACACCAATCAATTTGTTAATGGTGCACGATTCGCCTGTAAGGGCACGGCGGTTGCGCAGCTCACGGAATGTCATGTTGTAATATTTGGGGTGATTGTTGAACTCCACAAAATGGTCTTGGTGCTTGTCGTCTGGCAGATCATCCCAGTTGTTGGTCCAGATGGGTTTCTTGCAGTTCTTGAACGAGTCTCTAACGGCAGCACTCTCGAAATAGGGACTGGTGTTGTCACCCTTGGGTTGTGCCGCCTGGATAGAGGCGGGCACAGCCAGCAGGAATGCCAGCAAAAATGATATGAAAGTTTTGTATATAAAATGCAGTTTCATTGTCTGTTTGATTTTAAAACATAGCATAATGTCTTGATAATTCTCTTGATCTTATTCGAGCAAATGTCTGGAGTCTGTAAGTTTTCCTTGATCAGTGTATGTGAAGACATATTTATGGTTTCGTCTCAGATAGAAGAGGTTGCTGACTCCATCTACCACGATAACGCCCGTGGCTGCTTCAGAAGACATCATATCCTTTGCCTTTATCTGATAGTTGTGGGCGTAAGGATAGGCTTTGAAGCCTATTCTCACGGCAAGATGGGTCTTGCCTGGCAGCACAAATGCCTTGAGCACCACTTCCTTGCCTTCACCTGGGAAGGGGGCATAGGCAATGGCGGTATAGGAGCCTCCCTTTTCTGAATACTTTTTGATAGGTACACTGCCCTGCTTAAAACCGTCGTAGCTGGTAAGAGGCATCTGGGTAAGCACGGTGTCGGCAAGTAGGCAATACCATTGCGTCTGCGCTGTAATGCTGTAATGGGCGGCATGAGTGATATGAACCTCCACTTCTGCCATGCCTCTATAGAGTGTTCCTACAAGCGGCGTAGGGGTGTTGTTTCCCAGATTTTCCTTCTGGTAATCAGCAGAAGAGATGATTGGATTTTGGGTGGCATCTCCCTGCTGGTAGAGGGTGCCATAGAAGAGCTGCGGCACCGTGATGAGCCGGCGGCTCAAGCACTTTACATTATGCAGTGAGAGAGCTATTTTTTTCAGATAGTCAAGCCAGTTGTTGGGGGTTTCGGTTTTGTCATCATCGACCAGATAACTCGCAAACGTGGCCTTGAACTCCTGAAATGTAGTACCTTTTTTTAAATTGAGCATTTCCGTGGTAACCACATTGTTTTCCTCATACTGCGGATAGGGCGATTTCTCCTGGCTATTGTAAGCGAGGGCAATGATGCGATATTCGTAGCCCCTGCTGATGCCGAAGGTGCCCTTTACCACATAGTGCTTGTGGAGCTTTCCCGAAAGATAATCGTCTTCCTTGCCGTCTTCTAACGTGGGTTTCCCGTTAATCACCCAGTCGTTGGTAGGGTCGTACTCGAAGCCCTGGATATCGTTGACTGCAGCATCATAGGTTGCAGTTTTTTCTCCATTGTTCTGAACTCTTCGTCGAAAAGCTATCAGCCTTACGGCATCGACGTTGTCGGTCTCGGTATATCCGTCGTCCTCGCCTATTGTGCCCGACGAGGAAGAGGATCCTGCACCAGGAGGAGCTACACGGGTGTTTCTGCCATCTTGCTTGGCATTGCCATCGCTGCCGCTTAATCCGCCCAGAGTGATGGTGATGGGAACAGTCGTAATTTCATCTTCGTTTTCCGAAGGCTGATTCATGCCTGCATCTCCATTGCTGCCATCTGGATAAGGTGGCAGATCGGCATCGCTGCTGCATCCTGCGGCTAGTGCGAGGAGGAAGCAAAAACCTGCCGCCATGCCTGTCCTGATGGCGTTCATCCTGATGGAGCTTATCTTATAGATGCTAAATCTTAATTTCTGCATATTCTACTTCCGTTTTTATGCTGTTTTGTAACGTTTATTCTGTTTCAAATTCATGTTTTTTTTCGAAGGCTGGTTCTATCTCAACCTTCACTTCGGTCATCACCGGCTCGTAATACTCCTTCAGGTCGTATGGCTGGTTCACGGTCTTGCTCTTGGCTCCCAGGCAATACAGGTGGTTTGCCTCGATAGGGAATTTGAACTTGTCGCCAGTGGTTGTAGACTTCCTGATGTTGTCGTACCTGTGGTGCGTGCCATCCGTGTAATGCAGATAGAAGGTGGTCTCGTTCTCTGCCGAGTTCTTGCTTTTCTGCATTTTTCCCTCTGATGTAGGCATCATGAAGTTGCTTATCATGTAGCTGTTTGCCTTCCATCCTTTCTGGGAGTCTTCAGCTCGCTTGAATATGTTCTCTTTAGCATCTACGGTCTATCCGTTTGAGGGGGTGAGGTCGATGGTGCCCAACGTCTGATAAGTCAACGATTCAGCATCTGCTGGTGCCTGCTTCTGCCATATCAGCGTTTCGGTGCTGATGCCGGTGGCTACAACGGATAGAGAGGTGGGCGTGAAGGGAACGGGGCTCACGTCTCCTGCTGCATTCGACTCCACCTGTGCCGGGATGTTTTCTACGTAAATCATCAGGCCAGCCACGTTACGGCTGGCGGTCAGCGTGCGGTGGAAGTATTTCGTCTCTTCCGTTACGAGCACGGGGGCTTTCTCTTGGGTCTTCTCGTCTTGCAGGATGCCGCTAAACAGCTCTGTGGTATTGAGGATACCGAGTTTGACGCTGTTTTTTGCCTCCTCGGTGAGGGCGATTCTTGCGTCCTCCAGTTTCGTTTCGTTTTTAGTGAATTTGGGTTCTGTAAGTACTTTGTTCGTTGCGTATTTGTCATCTCTTCCTATGGCTAGAAACTGGTAGTAGTAGCCGTTCTGCAGATAGGGTACGAAGGTGTATAGATGCTGCTCGGGCATGTTCTGGTGCTCGGCAGAATAGTAGGGTTCTCTATTGTTGAATGCGTCAACGGAATAGTAACCATTCTTGGCTGCTTCCGTTTCAATAGGGATGCAATAGGTATATGCTTCTTCTGAGGTGCCCTTCTTGTCTTCGGGGCATCTGAAGACGTAGATTCTCATATCATTCACCTGCTGTGCTCCATCCCATGTATCAAGTTCTCGTGAGCCGGTAACAACACCTGCGCTTACACCCACTCTCATGTTCAACTTCACTGCATGCGAGCCGTCGGCGAGGGTATCAGGCGCATCATTGCTTGCGCTGCAGCTCATTAGGAGACTGGCAGCGAGGATTATATTTAAACTGTTTTTTATAGATTTTCTCATCATATTCGCCTATTCGATTTCAATGTTCGCCTATTCGATTTGAATGGGAATTACGTATAAAATGAATGATAAATTAAATATTGTGATGTTGGGATAGTAAGGGATGCGAGTGCCTATAGCGGGCACTGTGCATCCCTTGGATATATTTTTCTTAATACTGCCTATATTATGAGCACGTAGTAAGATTAATCACCCAGCACCAACTTGTGGATAGCCTCCCAGTTGTCGTTCACCTTCAAGATGAGGTTCTGAGATTTGCTCAAGTCTTCTGGCTTGTCAGGATCTGGTTTATCAGGATCTGGATCTGGTTTTGGCTCTGGGTCTGGATTACTTGGGTCTGGATCTGTCTTACCTCCATTAGAAGGCTTCACACCCAAGTTGTACATGTGGTTACGAACCACGTTGAAGATAGAAGCGCTTTCGTCTGCAACATTTCCATTTGTGTCATCATGATTTACATCTTTAGCTGGGATAGAAACGGTCCAAGTCTTGATGATATCGCCAGCAGCATCCAAGAGCTGAAGCTCCATGGTGCTCTTCTCATGTGTCAAAGCAAATGGAATGACGAAGTTGCTTCCGAATACAGAACCCTTAACAAGGGTAGTCTTCTTAAAAATGTCAGCATGGGTCCAACCATCTTCTTCTGTCAATAAGCCGTCGTGATTCGTATCACCATTTTTATACCAGTCATCCAAATTGATAGAGTAGAGCACATAACCATTGCTGCCATCTTTGAACTTTGCATCTGTAGTAAGAGCTGCACCTGTTGATGTAGAACCATTAACGCAATACTTGATAGTGCTGCCAGTTGCTCCAGCAGCTGTGAATGAGCTGTTGAAGTTGTTGAAAGTCAACTTATCATTCTTACCTCTTACTACGAGACGAAGGGTCTTGGCAGTTTTGTCACCAACTTTGGCAGGGATGTCACAGAAATAACCGAAGCTACCAGCTACCTGACGATGCAAGGTTACATCCAATCCATCCTCTTCACCAGAAGTAAGGTTGGTGATTTTCTGATCAGTTCCGATTTTAAGATCTGCATCACCTGCGAATACTTCCTCTGCATCTTTTTTGCCTTCCTTCAAGGTTGCAGTAAGGTCACTGTAAGAACCAGTAAGGGCAGTTTCACTTGTTACATCCAAAGAATAGTTGTAGTCACTGTTAGTGCTGTAACCTACAGCCATAACCTTGTAGTTACCTTTCTCCAGTCTATCTGCTCCCTTGAAAGTAAGAGTAAGCTGGCGGCCATGATTGTCATAAGTAGAACTCTTTGTCCAGTCCTTCTTTACTTTTTTGACAATAGTCTTTGTTGCATCATCCTTGTAAATTACGACGCAAACATTCTGGATAGTCTGCAAAGCCTGTGAAGAATACAATGGACGGCCTGCACGTGTTGTCAAGCCATCACCACTACTTGCTACCTGCAATACAATCTGCTGTACTGCCTCGTTCTGACCCTCTGTGCTAACCACAGCGTCGTCACTGCTACATGCGCTGAACAGCAAGCTGCTTACTGCAAGCGCAAAAAACATACCTTTTTTCATAAATTATAAATTTAAAAATTGAGTATAAATTAATTATCAATCCAATATCATGCCGTGAATTTCCTCCCAGTTGTCGTTCACCTTCATATAGATGGTGAAGCGATTGCGTTTGGAATCGTACACATATCTCAGCACCGTAATCTTGTTGCGCTCCATGCTTACCTCCACGTCATCAGGTGACAACACAGATGAATTGCCGCCTTCGCCACTATTCTTATAGAAATTGACATCCACCACTGACTCATCCTTCTGGAAAGAAGGAGCCAGGAAAATAGAGGTCTTGGTCTTGGCGCCAGCTTTAATTTCCGATTCATGAAAGACGCTGGTCTCTTCAGAATATAGGAAACTTGGATTTACTATTCCATAGAGATCGCTTACTTCTGTATCCATCAGGTGATACCCGGCAGGAAGATTCTCTGTCCATATAACCAGTTTTCCCTTGGTGCGCTCCATCTCGCTGGTATAGCAATAATGGTTTTCATCATAGACGAGGGTATCGCAAACCTGATAAACATCATCGCCCTGACTGTGCTCCGGATGTAGCAACAGTTCGTTTTTATCCAGATTGAGTTCGCCTCGCGTCTTCATACCTCCCCATACCGTAAAGACGTATTTTCCGAAAGGCATATTGGGGTCGAAGCTTACAGGATAAGTTAATCCATCACCCTCTACTCCGAAACCTTTTTCTTCTACGATAACCTGCTGAGTGCCGTCGTCGTTGAGTCGGCTCAGACGATAGGAAAGAGACGGAACGAATGACCTAAATGGCTGATTCTCATCTCGTTTCTCTTCGGGTGCAGTCTGGTCGACATTGAAATAATTCTTGTCTTTCACCTCGATGTTGATACGCAGAGGAGGACATTGGTCCAGATTTTCACGGACGCACGAGGTAAATGATATAGCCAGTGCCATGCCATATATGATAACTTTTAATCTTGTCATACGCTGTGCTTTATTCTGCTAGTGCCTTTGGGCTATTCTTAGTCTCTTCTGCCTTCTGGCGGTTCAATATCTCTTCAGCCTCATCCACCTTGCCTTCGTTCTCGAGTAGGATGGCAAGATTGTTGGCAGCAATCTTCGACATAGGGTAATATTTCAAAGTCGTCTCATATACCTGCTTCTGCTTTTCTGCGCTCTCTGCAATCTGTGCCACATGCAGGAACTCATCTTCGCTGAAGGCATCTGGGCGGAGCTCGTACATCTGCAGCATTTCTTCATCGGTGGTGAAGTTCTTGATGATGTATGTGTAGGTGTATTCCACGCTACGGCTCTTCTGCAGATACTTCTTCTTGATGCTGTTCCAGATAGGCAGGCGGCGGATATAGCGTTCCTGCACATCATCGTTGAAGTTGGCATATCGGGTCAGGATGTTCTTCACCAACGTGCTGTCGGCATCGCCGGCGGCCACCATCGCATCCAATACTGGCTGCCATCCTTCAGGGCGTGAACCGATACGGGCTATCTTCTTCACCTTGTCGCCATTCTCTATGTGCGCAAGCAGCCACTTCAGGGCTGAGTTGGCACGGTTGCGGGAAAGTGGGGTGTTGAATTTCAGCGGACCGTCGGCTGACGCCAGACCATAGATGCCCAAAGAAGTGAGGGTAGCGAGGCTGTCGCTGAGCACTGGAGCTATATCGCTCAACATGTGGTCGAGCTCAGCCTGGTTGTTGCTCATCTTGAGATTGATATCATATTTATTGATAACAAACTCAAGTCGTGCCACGCCCTTCCCTTCTCTTATCTTCGGCTTGATCTCGAAGGTATGCATCATCCAGTTGAGGTGCAGTTGCTTCTTGATTTCCGGACGGAACACATCGGCTATCTTGGTATGGCTGATGGCACGGCATTCGCCGCATCCGTCGGCAGAAGCCACTGCCACGAGGCTTCCCTTATGGAAGTTTGCAGGCAGGGTGATGGTGTCGTTATATAACACGGACAAATCTACTTTGGTATTCGTAACTCTCTGTGCAATAGAATCGTATGGGTCAGCAATGCTGTCGAGTACCCATTTACGTTCCATCTTCCTTCTGTAGATAGGCGCATCCAGCACTATGGGCTTGTATTTAGCCACTATGCTGTCGCTGTCTGTCAATACAGGTATTACGAAGAGACGGCTTCTCTTCGAGAAATAATGCTTCGGGATATGAACCTGAAGGTTGAGTGCAGCCTGATTGCTGCTATCTGGCATGAGCATAAAGGAATCGGGAGTACATGTAATCTTTTTGTCGCTTGCCATGCTCTGGTTGCTGCATGAAGACATAGCCACTATCAGGGCTAATCCTGCGCCAACAATAGCCAGATATACTATTTTGAGTTTCATTCTATCATCCATAATGATCTTTGTGATTAAATGATGCACTTATTTTAAAAGATATAGATTAATGATAGTGCAGCCTTGGTAGGACCGATATAGTTCTCGCTCTTCTTTTCCTGGCACTTGATGCAGGGCAAGTTAGGGCTTTGCTTGTACCAGAGGTGGGCGTATCCCACACCGATGGCTGCCTCCAGGTTCCAGTGAGGGGATAGAATCCAGTCGTAACCGTATGTTACGCCTCCGCCAGCCAAGTAGCCATCGTAGAGCTTGCTGCCAAAACCTCCGAAGAATTGAGCACCATGCAGGTGGATACCTACGAAATGTCCTTCGTACTTTTCGCACAGCCAGTATTTCATTTCTGGCTGCACCAAGAGAAGGTGCATCTTCTTGTCTTCCCTGAATGTCCAGGGGTTGTATGCTACATCTGCTTCCAGGGTTACCTGGTTGCTGATTGCCTTCTCCACGCCCATATTGAGTGTGGTTGTCGCCCAGTAGAGTCCGTTCGTCTTCAGGGCGAAATCTTGTGAGTAACCTACTGTTTTAATTCCCAAAATAAAAAACAGCAAAACTGCTTTCCTTTTCATTTATCACTTACTATATTAACTATTTATCCGGTTACCCGGAATCTTACTGTTGTATTGTTGTTTAGCAATATAAAACATCGTTTTTAAGCAATATAAAACATTGTTATTAAGCAATATAAACATTGTTGTAAACCAATATAAACCTATTATGACTTATCAAATGGTCCTCAACATATTTCAACCAATCCCCTTGTATATTACTTGGAGACTGATTTCTGGTTGCAAAAGTATATAATATTCATCTAGATTCTGTAAATTACCCCCCCCCGTTTAACTATATTTTAATATAAATAAACGTATTTTTAGTTAAATACCTGTTAAATTGAGGTAACGAGTGGATATGTGCCGGATGTTATCACAGAAGCTGTAATTGCAAACGGATAAGATAAACATATAGATAAGATAAACATTATAGATATAAAAAAAGCGCCTTGAGTGATTTCAAGACGCTTTTTTATATCTATTTTTAAAAGACTTATTCCTTCAACCATCCACCGATCAGGTCGATGATTTCCTGTCTGGTAGGCTCAGGGAACGACAGGA
>ULSN01048623.1_pt1 | contig 13033 bp, 9 predicted proteins | sample 1956771 | NCBI WGS metagenome assembly ULSN01 (sample SAMEA4835709, study PRJEB28245) | human gut metagenome | biome: gut microbiome; material: fecal sample | place: Denmark | collected 2008
GTAGCATATTTAATATATCAGCAACCGATTGTCGCCCTCCCCACGGAGGGCGTGGATTGAAATAAATATTGTCTGTGTGACCGTTTCAGACTGTAAAGTCGCCCTCCCCACGGAGGGCGTGGATTGAAATACTGCATATCTCGGAGATATGGATTTTGATGAAGTCGCCCTCCCCACGGAGGGCGTGGATTGAAATATCCCACAGATGAATATGGTCATCACCTATGTCAAGTCGCCCTCCCCACGGAGGGCGTGGATTGAAATATCCCACAGATGAATATGGTCATCACCTATGTCAAAGTCGCCCTCCCCACGGAGGGCGTGGATTGAAATATTATTACTTGAAGAATCTTTATAATAGATTTTTAGTCGCCCTCCCCACGGAGGGCGTGGATTGAAATTAACCAAGGGCTTGCGCCGCCCTTGACCACGAATGTCGCCCTCCCCACGGAGGGCGTGGATTGAAATATTGCTTCCAGCGTCCTCTATTCTATCAACGCCGTCGCCCTCCCCACGGAGGGCGTGGATTGAAATTCTGTCCTTGTCCCTGTTGTCGCATTGTCTGCATTGTCGCCCTCCCCACGGAGGGCGTGGATTGAAATTCTGACGTCTCTCTCTGTCCTTGTCCCTGTTGTCGTCGCCCTCCCCACGGAGGGCGTGGATTGAAATTCTTGCTACGCAGATATACAGGTGTTTGGATATCAAGTCGCCCTCCCCACGGAGGGCGTGGATTGAAATTTTCTGATATCGTGTTGCCCGCAAAGGCATGATGTCGCCCTCCCCACGGAGGGCGTGGATTGAAATCATGCCGTCAGGCATACCGGGAACATTAATCACGTCGCCCTCCCCACGGAGGGCGTGGATTGAAATACTAAAGGTTTTTTACATCTTACTCATATAGAAGCTGTCGCCCTCCCCACGGAGGGCGTGGATTGAAATATCGGTATAGCAATTTTCGCGGTCGGTGCTTGTAGTCGCCCTCCCCACGGAGGGCGTGGATTGAAATATAAATGAAGTCATAGACTTCATCAAGTCTAAAGTCGCCCTCCCCACGGAGGGCGTGGATTGAAATAAAACGAGTCAAAGGATAATCTAAATTCGACTCTGTCGCCCTCCCCACGGAGGGCGTGGATTGAAATCCTATTCTTGTCCCTGTTGTCGCTTTATCTGCACGTCGCCCTCCCCACGGAGGGCGTGGATTGAAATATTCGTTCTGATATAATTATGCCGAGGTGATTTGTCGCCCTCCCCACGGAGGGCGTGGATTGAAATATTCGTTCTGATATAATTATGCCGAGGTGATTTGGTCGCCCTCCCCACGGAGGGCGTGGATTGAAATGAGACTGTTTAATTCAAGGTGAAATTCATCAACAGTCGCCCTCCCCACGGAGGGCGTGGATTGAAATCGATAAAGAGAAATACAAAGAAATACAATACCATAGTCGCCCTCCCCACGGAGGGCGTGGATTGAAATCGATAAAGAGAAATACAAAGAAATACAATACCATAGTCGCCCTCCCCACGGAGGGCGTGGATTGAAATATAAGGTACAGACGGATTAATAGCAGAGTTTATTGTCGCCCTCCCCACGGAGGGCGTGGATTGAAATTTCTATACTTTGTATTTCTATCGTGCTACTTTTGTCGCCCTCCCCACGGAGGGCGTGGATTGAAATACCTTAATGCGAGTGCGCGCCAGTAGTCCGCGAAATAGTCGCCCTCCCCACGGAGGGCGTGGATTGAAATGCCTTGTTGTGAGCGGCAATGCTACTGTTGCAAAGTCGCCCTCCCCACGGAGGGCGTGGATTGAAATGTTGTGTTTGACTGCAAGGAGAATGGCATAGAAGTCGCCCTCCCCACGGAGGGCGTGGATTGAAATAAATTTTGAGCCAAACAGCGTTCTTGGTCGCAGGGTCGCCCTCCCCACGGAGGGCGTGGATTGAAATTGCAATCCAGCCTAAACCGTTTTTACTCCACCGCGTCGCCCTCCCCACGGAGGGCGTGGATTGAAATATAAGCGTCTACTTTATTGTTGAGCGTCTCATAAGCGTCGCCCTCCCCACGGAGGGCGTGGATTGAAATATTTATTATCTATATTATATACTAAAAACTGTGCATGTCGCCCTCCCCACGGAGGGCGTGGATTGAAATATTTATTATCTATATTATATACTAAAAACTGTGGTCGCCCTCCCCACGGAGGGCGTGGATTGAAATACGAATAACAAGTCGAACGCCGAACCACATAAGAGTCGCCCTCCCCACGGAGGGCGTGGATTGAAATTTCTGTTCTGCTGTTGCTTCCTCGGCGCAAGCGTAGCGTCGCCCTCCCCACGGAGGGCGTGGATTGAAATCTCTTCGCCTTGATTTTGGCTCTGACTCTGTCCTCGTCGCCCTCCCCACGGAGGGCGTGGATTGAAATACGTCTTTAAATCTATACATTATAACCACCTCTGTGTCGCCCTCCCCACGGAGGGCGTGGATTGAAATGCGCAGGAGATCATGATGGCATTCGGCGGAGTCGTCGCCCTCCCCACGGAGGGCGTGGATTGAAATGGCGGAGTGTCCGGCTCCGTCCTCGACATCTACGGGTCGCCCTCCCCACGGAGGGCGTGGATTGAAATCATTTGTTCAAGTATTTTGTCCGTTTCGCTATGCGTCGCCCTCCCCACGGAGGGCGTGGATTGAAATCACCATAACCGGCTGTGAGCGTATACGCCTTTTCGTCGCCCTCCCCACGGAGGGCGTGGATTGAAATACCGTGCTTGCCTTGCCGGTGCCCGCCGAACTTAGTCGCCCTCCCCACGGAGGGCGTGGATTGAAATTCGTCAAACATCATCGTCAGCGCGTGTTTCTGATTGTCGCCCTCCCCACGGAGGGCGTGGATTGAAATTGTGATTACGCCGTGCAAAACGATATTGTTATCGTCGCCCTCCCCACGGAGGGCGTGGATTGAAATGCCATCGACGGCAGCGTGCCGGTCGAAATGGCGGCGCGGGTCGCCCTCCCCACGGAGGGCGTGGATTGAAATAAAAGGCGAGCTTAAAGAGCGCAAAACGCCAGTCCGGTCGCCCTCCCCACGGAGGGCGTGGATTGAAATCGTCCTCAAGCCAATGTTTAATATCGTCGGTATACGTCGCCCTCCCCACGGAGGGCGTGGATTGAAATACGAAGACGGCACAACTTGCCGAGTTGACGGAGCGGTCGCCCTCCCCACGGAGGGCGTGGATTGAAATGCACTTGCATGAGCGGACAAATCCAAAATAGTCCGTGTCGCCCTCCCCACGGAGGGCGTGGATTGAAATGGTTGCACAAGCCTATCCCGAGCGCAACACGGTCGGTCGCCCTCCCCACGGAGGGCGTGGATTGAAATAGTTTATTTCCATCTTTGTGGTTTATTTGCGGCGTCGCCCTCCCCACGGAGGGCGTGGATTGAAATAAGGCTACCTCTATGATTTTGGCATGTTCCTATCGTCGCCCTCCCCACGGGAGGTTCAGTCTGAAACAGGAGGTTATATCAAATACATTCGCAAGCCTGACAACTGTCTTTTTATTGTTTTGGAGCAGCGTTTTTTGAATATAAAAACAGCGCCTTGCAGTCAAATACAAGACGCCGCAATTATTGGATTGCAGTATAGCAAAACATCCATGCTTTACGCTCGACAGTTAAAATCAATAATCGATATATATTCCCTGTCTCCGTTCTTCCATCTTTTGCGCATGATATTCTGCATATTCTCTCACGAAGCGATGTTTCAAATCTTCCGGAGTATCAGGCGTAAAATCCCGCCATTTCGATATGGTCGGCCGCCTTTCCGCTGTCTTTAGCGATATTCCATATCACATCTTGATTCCCGCCGAGATGCCTGTGGCGGAGTATATTCAGCTCCGAGGCTTTCGGCTTCGCCCACGAGGCGAAATACTGCGGTCTGCACGACCTTGTGTAACGCACATAGAGAGCATTTTTGAGTTTGCTGTCCATTTTCTTCTCCTGTTTGAGCTTATTATCAGACCGCCGCCTCTGCGCTTTCGTGCTGCGCGATGCGCTCCTTTGCCCCGTCATAGATGGCAAATATATCTTCGCATCGGCTGTAATTCTCGCTCTGCGCTATCGTTCTCACTGCGTCGAGATACGGCTTTGCGGCTCTGTAATAGAGCGAGTTTTCGTCGGTCGCTTTCTTTATCTCAAGCTGAACGCGCTGTTTTTCGGCGCGCCCCTGCCGAAGCTCTGCTTTGAGCTCTGCAATAGATGCTTTATCTTTTGACTCTTTGGCGAGCTTCATGCTGTCCGTGACGCGCTTCATATTGACTTCCGCCTCGTCCTCACGCTTGAAGAGCCCCGCGAAAACAGAGCTGTCAAACGGTTCGATGCCGTTGGGATAATATTTCGCGGCGGTCTTGCGCGTTGTTTTGATATCGCCGACGAGTCTTAACATATCTTTTCTGCGCTCTTTCTGCTGCGCGGTCGCCTTGGGCATGTGCTTGACATCGCTCTTTTTGAGCTCTATTGCCGACATGAAGCCGCCGAGCCCCGCCGCGCTTATTCTCTTCGCGATTTCAAGATCCTCCATACCCTCCGGGGTGTTGAAACGGTCGAGCTCCGCGAGGACAAAACGGGATATCTCTATCTTCTCGTTTTCCTGAGCTTTAAGATTATACTCTTTCTTAGCCGCCTTTAAAAGTGCCTTGTCACCGGACTTTTTCGCCTGCTTTATTCCGTCCTTTGAGAGAACGTTCATTTCACGTCCGGAATACTCTTTGGCTTCTTTTATAATATCGACCGCCTCGACAAGCGCATCGTCTGCGAGGACATTGTTTCCGTAGTCCTCGAAAAGCGCTCTAATTTTTAGCACCTTGACTATCGCCTTCTGCTTGACCTCGGTGAAATCATAGAAAAAGAGCGGAATGACATTGAGCACCGCACCGACAATGGACGCGATAACGAGAACGCTGCTTATGCGAACAAAATAGTCATGGTTATAGAGAACATCATAGACATTCGAGCCGTCGTAGCCGAGCGACAGAGCGACGCTGCGGTTGAGTCCAGCGCCCTCATATATTGCAGGAAGAACGGAGCCTGTGGCGAGCGTTATGACGCTGCCTATAAGCCCGACCGCGGTGAACATTCCGTCTATTCGCTCGCCCGTTTTATACTGCTGATAGTCTCTTATATCCGCCTGGATGCTCGGGTTGAGAAGATGACCGAGCGAGGTTATGAACTGGTTGACGAATATGCATATGAGCAGCATCCATATTATTCCCGGGTCGCCCGTTCGGCGGACTATCGGGAGCATCAGCGCGATGAAGCCGATATTGAAAAGATTTGTTACGACGAGGATCTTCTTTTTGCCGTACTTTCTGATAAGGAACGGCGCGACGAGATTCGGCCAGAACGAGGCGTTGCCGGATATCGCGATTATCAGCGAATACTGACCCGGCGAGCACGCGCCCTGATAGTTATACATCCAGCCGAGAATACTGTTGAACGAGCTTTCGAGGAAGCCTATCCAGCCGGCGAGCGAGATTATCCAAAAATATTTGTTCTGCGCTATCGCCTTGAGCGCGTCGATAAATTTTATACGGATAACATGCGTCTTTGCCTGGACTATCTTCTCCTCGACATTGACATAGACGAGCAGGGATATCAAAAATCCGACGAGCAGCATCGGCGGATAGAGCACCCTGTATATTCGCATATCGTAGAGGGTGTTGTCGTTTGTTATAAGCCGCGCCGCTATCGGCAGGAATATGCCCGCTATCGACGGCGAAAGATTCTCGACAACGCATCTTATCGAGAGGACATCCGAGCGCTCTATCGTATTGGGCGAAAGGACGTTTATAAGGCTCTCGTAGGCATCGACCATGAAATTATAGAAGAACTGGAAGCCGACATTGAACAGCAAAACGACGATGCACTTCACAGTCAGCGACATATGCTCATACGGCATCCACACGAAGCCGATGCCGAGAATGACCGTCGGGATACCCATGGTTAGGATATACGGGCGGTACTTGCCCTTCATGCTGCGCGTATTATCAATCATCTTCGCGCGCAGTGCAGTCAGCGGGAAGCCCGAGAGGATACTGAGTATATATATGACATAGAGCGCGCCGGGGTCGATACCGATAGTGTTGCCTATTAGCGTATTGCCGACGGCGATTATCATATTCGACACGCAGTAGACTATAAATCTAACGCCTATGCCGCCAACAGAGAGCGAGGCTATCTCCTTATAGCTCATATACCGCTCTTTCGGCGGCTTGTTCCAGTGCGTTTTGACCGAAGAAACAACGGATTTGATTTTTCCGGCGATTTTCACAGTCATATTCCCCCTTGTTAAGATGAGTTCAATGTGTTAGTATAAAAGAGTAAAATATCAAATGCTACGAGTAAAAAAGGTGATGCTATGCCGATATTCAACGAAGAGATGTACTTATACGACAAGAATCAGAACAGCGATCTTTTTCATCTTCATTCTTTCGGCAGGCTCTTTCCCGACACCGACTACATAATCTCGCTAAAAGACAACTCAAACACAATAATCGAATGCGTGACCGACGGGGTCGGGTATATCGAGCACAACGGAACGGTCACCACAGTTGAAAAAGGCGACTGCTATATAATAAAGAAAGGCAGCGGCTACTCCTACTACTCCGACGACAAAAAGCCATATTCAAAAGTCTGGGTAACGGTATACGGGAGTCTCATAGACAGGTGGCTCGATTTTTACAATATAGATCAGCAGGTGTATATAAAGCACCTTGACATCACGTCATATTACAGCCAGATAAAGCAGACCGCACTCGGCAGGGATATGCTCGACAACGACAAGAAGCTGATGCTCCTCGTCCACGGAATCATATTCGAAATGGCGATGGCTACCCCCGCGAACAGCCGGAGCCGTGAGGACGCGCCGTATATCAAGACCGCCGACAATGTTGTTCTCGACATAAAGAAATATATCGAGAAGCAATGCAACGAGCGACTGACGAACAAAGACCTGTCGCTGAAATTCGGCATCTCACAGAACACGATGAACGACCTGTTCATCAGAAAATACGGCATATCGACATCGCAGTATCACATGCAGTGTAAGCTCTCTTCCGCCGAATATTTTCTCAAAAGTACCGATTTGACGATAGACGCGATAAGCGGGCTTATCGGCTTTTGCGACCGCAGCCATTTCAGAAAGGCGTTTATGAAAGCATACGGCATGTCGCCGAATCAATACAGAAAGAAGCTCAAATCCGACCTCAGCGCAGAATAATTGTCGTCACCGATCTCGGCGTGATTTTTATATGCCCGGGGTCGGCGATGTCATATTCGCGAAGATTATCGCTATCGTCCGTAACCGCTGATTTTACGGCTGAGTACTGCTCCGGCAGACTCAGCTCTTTTTCTTTTTTAGTGCTGTTTATCACTATAACCGCACAGCCGCCGTCATATTTGAACGCGAGCAGGCGCAGCTCGGGATCATCGCAGGCGGCATCAACGCGAACGGAATCTGTGGGAACATATTTCGAGAAGTTACCCGTAACATAGTAGCGTTTGGTCATCTCAAAAGTTTTATCGTCAAGATTTATGTATATCAGCCCGTCGCAATAGTTGACCTCGGACACAGCTATCCAATGCTGCCACGAGATAACATTGAGCACGGACAGATCTTCATACATAACATTCGCCGTGACGAGTGCCGAGTCCATGCCCTTGTCGCGTCCGCCCTGCATATGAGTCCATTCGCTCATATTGACAGGGACATCCGGATAGTTTTTGCTCATCCACTTCGCGAACCGTTTAAGGAAGCTCATGCGATTGTTAAAAAACGGGATTGGCATATGCAGGCAATAGGAATGGATATCGAGAGCGCCGAGGCGAGTGCGGACGAGCGGATCGCCCAAAACGGCGCGCGAATAGCTCTTGTTGAACCAGCGGATATCTCCGTTTTCGCAGCCGGAGAGCCGAACGCCGTCGAGAGTTTTCCTGCCGTCAAGCTCTTTGACGAACGCGCGGAGCACCTTGCGGCAGCTCGAGGGTCTGTAGTGGCAGCCCTCCTGCCCGCCGTTCCAGACCCAGAACGGCTCATTGACGGGCGAGATATATTTTACGGGTATGCCCTCGCCGATAAAATGCTCGGCAACATCGGCACAGTATTTGGCAAACGCAGGATAGTTCTTCTTTTTTATATTTTCTCTGAATATCTGATACTTGTCGAGATGCGTCTTATGGTTATTCGTCAGGCGCTCTATCGGGGAATTGACGAAGAAAATAACCTCGTCCGCGCCGTCGCTGGCGGCACGGCGCATCATATAGACCGCCGCGGCGTCGCGCGACCAGTCGTATTCGCCGGGAGCGGTCTCAAAGCACTCGGTCGCCCGCGCGGGTTCGCTGAAAGTACCGCGTCCGCTGTGCTTCGACCCGCCGCCGATATTGTAGCGGTAGATGCCAAGACCGATGCCCTCGGTCTTGCTGAAAAGCAGCTCACTGATTCTGTCTCTAACCGGTTTGCCGCTTATCGGATCCTCATGAGTCCAGTTTCCGACTATCTGCGCCCACCATGCGCCGCTCGCGCCGAAGCCTTCTATAGTCTGATATCGCTTCTCTTCATTTATATTCAGCTTCAATTTCAATGCCCCCATGTGAAAAGTGCATATATTTTTCATCTTATTCTAAAGTATATCATAGCTTTTCACGGAGTAAAGGTATTTTTTACAGAAAAAAGAGTACTTTTTACATGTGTTTTCAAGTTGGCGACGAAAGCAACGAAAAATCAATACAGCCGAAGCGATGAAAATTATTTTATATTCAAGCTGCGTTTGACGCTATTTTTCCGAAAAATGTGTTTTTTACCTGCTGTCTGTAATTTTTTGTAAAAGTTTCATATAATTATACATATATGTTTTATCTTTATGTTGAATTTGTATTGCTTTTTGATTTTTATTCCCGTATAATGGAGCTTGTCTGATACGACAGAATATCTGAAAGGTGCCGAATTATGAACACCGTGATAATAATTCTGCTTGTTGTGCTCGCGATAGCCGTTGTGCTGCTGTTCGCGATATGCGGCTTCCTGTTCAATCAGGTAATGTGGTATAAGCCGATAAAGCTGCCCGCCGCCGCAAAAGGCGAGGTTGAGGACGACTTTGCAAAGGATCACAGAAAAGCCGAAGAAGAGTTCGGAAAAATGCCGTTTGAAAAGCTCACCGTTTCGGCACCGAACGGCGAAAAGATATATGCGCGCCTGCTCCTGCCCGAGAAGAGCAACGGGCGCATGATAATCGCCTGCCACGGGGCGCACAGCTCAGGGATATGCGAATTCTGCTTTTCCGCACCGTACTTTCACCGCATGGGTTATACAATTCTGATGCCGGAGCACCGCGGCTGCGGCGAGAGCGAGGGAAAATTCTTAGGCTACGGCACGCACGAATCAAAGGACACTTTTCTTTGGATAGACTGCGCCCGCAAACGATTCCCGGAGCTCGACATATTCCTGCTCGGCGTGTCGATGGGCGGCGCGACGGTGCTAATGATGAGCGACAAAATAACCGACCCGACGGTCAAGGGAATCATCGCGGACTGCTCCTACACGAGCGCATGGGATGAATTCGCCTATCAGCTCAAAAATCCGTTCGGGCTCCCGGCGTTCCCCCTGCTATATATATTCGACCTGTATTGCCGCATAATCTGCAAATACAGCCTGCGCGACGCGTCGCCGATAAAAGCCGTTCGCAGCGCGAAAGTGCCGATACTTTTTATTCACGGCGCAAAAGACGCGCTCGTGCCCGTAAAGATGCAAAAAGAGCTGTTTGACGCGTGCCCAACGAAAAAAGAAATGCTGACGGTCGAAAACGCAGTCCACGCTCAGAGCTATTATACCGACCCGCGCGCTTATGAGGCGGCGACGGAAAAATTCATAAACGAATGTGAAAACACTGAAAATACATCTGCGCTTTCCGCGCCCGGAGGAGGAAAACAAATTGGCTAACAACGAAAGGCTGAAAGAAAAACGATACGTCGGAGTAAAAGAAACGGTTATCTACGGCGTAGCAAACGGCGGTCAGGTCATCGGATACAACATGGTTCGCATGCAGCTGACATTCTTCCTTGTGACCGTGTTCGGCATACCGAGCACAGCGGTCGCAACGATGATAACCGTCATGGGCATCTGGGATGCACTCAACGACCCGCTGATGGGAACCCTTGTTGACAAGACCCGCACGAATCTCGGAAAACTGCGTCCCTATCTGCTCTTCGTCCCGATACCGCTCGGCATAGCGACAGTCGTGTTCTTCGGCGGCGCGGAATTCCTCGCGGGAGTTCAGTCAACGACGCTCAAGATAGTCTATATGTGCGTCACATATTTCATCTGGGAGTTCTTCTATACGATAGGCGACATTCCGTTCTGGGGTCTGTCCGCCGCCATATCCCCGAACCCCGTTGACAGATCGAACGCCATAACCTCGGCGCGCTTCCTCTCCGGCATAATCGGCGGACTTGCTACGCCCGTTATATCCCTGCTCATCGACCTGAGCAACAAGGGTGTTATCGGAATCAATATGCGCCAGCTCTTCCTTGTCATGGGAATTGTCGCTGGCACTGTCGGCATGGGACTCTTCTCGCTCTCCGGCATCTTCTGCCGCGAGCGCGTGGTTCAGAATTCCGACGAGCCGAAGGTTCTCGACTGCTTCAGATTTCTTTTCAAGAACAAGCCCCTGCTTCTCATAGTCTGCTCCAACATTCTCGCGACGGTCGGCGGAGTCACGGACACATTCGCGCAGTATTTTTACATATTCTCCCTCGGCGCGGCGAGCTGGGGCACGATAATCGGAATCCCCGGAGTTATTTCCGGATTTTTGACTTATCTGCTGCTACCCGCTCTCGAGAGAAGATGGACGTCGAAGCAGATAGTCGTTCGCACAACTATTCTCAAGGCACTCGTCGGTACGACCACCTTCCTAATCGGCATGAAATTCTATCGCAACCCGGCGGTTATTGTCCCGCTGCTTATGATTCAGGGCTTCATCTTCAGCTCGCTGACGAGCATAAACATGGTCGTCCCCACAAAGATGATAGGCGACACTGTCGACTACATGGAGTGGAAAACGGGCGAAAGAAACGAGGGCATGGCGTTCTCGCTGCTGACCTTCATCAGCAAGCTCACGGGCTCGCTCTGCACGGCTATCGCAACGGCCATAATCCCGGTCATCGGCCTTGTCACCGTTCAGCTCGCGGACAACTCGCTTCAGCTTGTTGAAAACCCGCAGATAAACACCCGTTTCTGGCTCTGGGCTTTGGTCACCATACTCCCGCCCGTGGCGTCGCTCATCTCGCTCATACCCTACAGATTCTATGACCTCGAGGGCAAGAAGCTCAAGGACATTCAGGAAGAGATGATTGCTCGCCGCGAGCTCAACTCAAAGACGATATCCAAGTCGGAAGGAGAGATATAAATGGAACGCAAATGCCCGAAATGCGGCGGTAAGCTCGGAATATTCGACTTAAAGCCCAACTGCCCCCACTGCGGATGCAGTATCATGTACTACGACATGGACAAACGCCTTGAGGAGGACTCGGTAAAGGCCGAGGCGGAATGGCAAAAGCTCGATGAAATACTCGACAAGATAACTCCCGCGTTCATCAAGAAAAAGAGAGCCGCGAGAGAAGAAAAAGAGAAAAACGAAAAGGATTCAAGCGAAAAATAATCCTAAAGCAGGCGCGCCCGCAGTTATTCTGCGGGCGTATCGCTTTTTGTGGGAATTTGCAACAAATTTTAGTAAAACTGTGGTAAATTCTGCAGCAATATGTTAAAATCCGATAAGAACGATGATTTAAGGAGAGGGTATTATGCTTCGCAGACAGATGCAGCTTGATTTTTCCGGAATAAAGACATATTCAGCCGAGGATCGCCACAATCTCGTCACCATAGACAACATGATGACTCCCGGCGTCACCCCGCACGAGGAATACAAATACGAAGGCTTTGATGAGCTTGTTGAGAGAATAGTCAAGGCGCGCAAGAACGGTCATCCCGTCATATGGAGTATGGGCGCGCACGTTGTCAAAAACCGCCTTTCCCGCTATGTCATCGAGCTGATGAAGATGGGCGTTATCACGCACATCGCCGCAAACGGTGCGACGAGCATACACGACTTTGAGCTGGCGTATCTCGGCGGCACCTCCGAGGATGTGCCGACCGCCATAGAGGACGGCTCATTCGGAATGTGGGAACAGACGGGCGCATGGATGAACGAGGCAATTAAGCGCGGCGCGGAGCTCGACTTGGGCTACGGCGAAGCGCTCGGCGAATATATAGACATGCACCACGAGAAGTTCCCGAACCGCGAGGACTGCATACTCTGGAACGCATATAAACTGGACATTCCCGCGACCTATCACATAGCGCTCGGCACGGATATCATCCACCAGCACCCCACCTGCGACATGGAGGCTATCGGCAAATGCTCGGGCATTGATTTCAAGAAGATGGCTTACAGCGTGTCGCAGCTTGACGGCGGCGTTTTTCTCAACTTCGGCTCTGCCGTTATCGGTCCCGAGGTGTTCCTCAAGACTCTTTCAATAGCGCGCAACCTCGGCTATCCCACGTTCAACATAACCACGGCGAACTTCGACCTCGTGCGCCTGGGCAACTTCCGCTGCAAGATAGGCTACGAAGATCCGAACTATTATTACCGCCCCCGCAAGAATATCGTCAACCGCCCGACCTGCCGCGGCGGCATGGGCTGGCACTTTGAGGGCGACCATCAGATAACCATACCCACGCTCTACGACAAGCTCAAAGAGCAGCTTTGATTTGAGGTAAGATATGCTTTCAAAAGAACAGGTCAAAAAAATATGCGCCGGCATAAAAAATGCGCGCATAGGCATAATCGGCGACTTCTGCGTTGATATCTACTGGCACGCGGATATGACGAAATCTGAGCTCTCACGCGAGACTCCGCACTATCCCCTGCCGATAGTCGGCGAGAGGGTCTATCTCGGCGCGGGCGGAAATGTTGCGTCGAATCTCGCGACGCTC
>ULSN01004444.1_pt1 | contig 13003 bp, 16 predicted proteins | sample 1956771 | NCBI WGS metagenome assembly ULSN01 (sample SAMEA4835709, study PRJEB28245) | human gut metagenome | biome: gut microbiome; material: fecal sample | place: Denmark | collected 2008
CTTGTGGCAGCCTTGGTAGTTGCTGTAATCATCCTTAGCGTAATGGTATTAGTGAAGCAGCAACCCAAAAAACCAGTATCCATGAGGAATATACCAGGGGAAGAGGTAAATGTAACTGGTGAAAATGGCTTCGATGTAAATTGGTGAGTCCTTGCAAGAAAGACGGTAATGCTTTTGCCGACTTTTGCCGATGAAAAAAGAACATAGATTTTATCAGCATTTTATGGTTGACGTACATAAAAGCATAATACCTTAATGTTCGTTCTGACACAAAAACACCGCGCTCTGAAATACCGAGTGGTCGTAAAACAGTAAAATCAAAAAATGTTGAAAACCTTGTGCTTTCAAGGGGCGGCGTGACCGAAGTCACGCCGCCCCTTTTTCATCAGCTCATTTAGAGGGATAAAACCCAGCCTGTCGTATTTGATATGAATGTGCTGTACCCGCTTGCCGCTGGACTTATCCGGTGCGTCCACATAGATAGCGGACACCAGTTTACGCAGAGTATAACCGTCAAGTTCTTCAATCCCGACATACTTGTGTGCTTTCTGAATGAAATTCTCAATGTTTTCGTTTTGTCGTTCCTGTACTTTAATCTCCTGCTGCAAGGTGATCGCTTCCGCGTCCAACTACTTCTGCTCCGCTTCATATGTGTGCGTTCCAGTTCGGCATTACATTCCTCAATGGCCTGCGGCAGTTTTTCCTTTGGCATGGGGGATCGCTCTTTTCTTGATTTTGGGTAATAAATAGTCCGTTGGTTTTGCACATGCGGCATAGCCAGCGGACTAGATATAGATTATTTAATTCAGTAATTGGCCTACAAACGGAAAATTACTCAACTGTAATGCTTGTCGCAACAAGCAAGTCTGTCTGTTCTTCTATTGCACTTTCAATAATTACTTTATCTCCAATTTCTGCATTGCTTTCGCAACCCTTGGCCAGCCAAAAACAAACATTTCCTTCATCAGCAGAAATTGTGATGTATGCACGGCCTTGCCTATCACCCTCGTTTACAACGCTCATAGCACGGTCTGCAACTGTTCCATAGTAAGTTTTTTCAGACCCTTCCACCAGTTTTCCACTACAAGCAACAAAACTCAGCAACATAATTATGATACCGCCAAACAGCAACACATCTCTAACTTTTCTGGCTTGTTTTGCTGTTATTTTGCGCATAGTGGCACCTCTATGAATTCCGGTTCGCCAACTTCTTCTTTCTAATAATCATAGCCTATAAAGGCCCTTACATCAACGCCATCTTCAGGGTAAATCAGCAACCTTTTTGTGAACGCCGTTCTGCTTTGCCTGTTCACTTGCCGCCCTACACCGTTTCTCACTATAGGGCGCAGTCAGCCGAAAACTCAACCGTCCTTTTTCAATTTCAAAGGTCAGCCCGCCTTGCTCGTTATCGTCGGTCTGGCGGTAGCATTGCGGGTACTTAGCCGCAAATGCCGTCAACCGCTTTTTGAGACCGGTATTGTGGGTCTGTACCTCAATGATGCGGATGCTAGTCAAAATAGATCATGGTTAGTCTTCATAATATCTTCTATAACGTTATGACGTAGAGTTTCAATTGTTTCCCAAAAGAGTGGCCGTAAATTCCCCGTTTAAAAGGCTCTGCTCAATCGTGTTGTAAATATTCCAAAGGTCAAGATTATAGTTTTCAACAGTTTGGTATTGGAGTTTAACATTCATCGGCAGATGGCATATGCATCGGCTACCGTCTTTGGCAGTAGCAAGCGTAACGCATTGTCCATAGCTTGCCTCGGGACCTTTTTCTTCAGCAAGTAACCAGTAGATTTGAGCAATAATTGAATCTTGACTATAAGTTGTATCCTCGGCAGGGTAAAGATAAATGCAGGTGATAGGGTTAAGCTGACCGCTAATGAAGCCTTCGTAACTCTCACCTTCAGCAATTGCCATAATATCTTGTAGTGCTGCGGGGTAAGAAATACTGATACCGAGTGTTGTGCTCTCATAGGTTGAATAATCGATCTCTGCATGGGAGCTTTGCGAATGCTCTGAGGCGTCTGCGTCATTCACGAACTCGTCAGATCCTTTAGAAGCTGATGGCTTAAGAGTGTTTTCCTTATCAGGAGAATCGCTACCCACAGTGCCATCGGTAGTGTTTCCCTTCTGATAGAAAAAAGCAAGGCTGGTTAGGATGATAACGACACATAGGAAAAGGAATGGTACTAAAATCTGTGACTTTTTCATGCGTTTCCTCCCATTAATAGGTTCGTACCGTATATAAATAGGCATGTCGAATGCCAGAATTTAAGCTAAGCATCATGTACCTTTGTAGCGTGAAGTAAGCGTCCGGGACTCACTTGAGTTCCTGCCATTGTATATAAGTTACATTTTTATCAACTCCATTCTTTGTACCTACTGAGAAAAATGATTCAGTGGAGTAGGGAGGCACCGCCTTGCCATATTACTATGGTAGGTTTGCACCACCATCTCCGGGAACCGGACTTACATCTCTCAATGTATCCGGCTTTGTTATCGTTCGGTCAGCAGTTACTCACTGGTTGTGAATCGCAACATGGCATTTTTGCACACAACCAGCGTTTTACTAGGGCATCCCCAGTTAGCGTTGAGCGTAGGCAAATGTGGATTGTCGGTCTCCGCTTTCGTTTCCTTGCCATAGGTTCTCCTACAGATTGCACACCGTTTTGGATAACCGATTGATCGACACGTGTAATCAATCGCCAGTATGCCAGAGGTTGCAGATACTTTCCTCCGTCTGACCAATAACAGAAATTAGAAACTTGCGTTCAGTAAACCCAACTTAAGCCTCATATCCACTTAACATTGCAGTTCAGTCGCATCGAGTTATCTTTAGGTGACTTACTGCTTTCCTGCCGTGCTGTGTTCCAGTGTCGGCTTTCGCCTTTCGGTTAGGCAGATTGTTTCCCGTGTTATCTTACGGGGTAGTGCCTTATACTACTTTGCTTAACGCCCTATCTGGGCACACCGTGTTATTGGCCTCTTTGCCGATTTAACTAAGGATAGCTCTTAATTAGACTTTATTGCTGTATTTTTATAATAGACGAGAGATTGTTGAGAGTAAACCACATGCGGTTTACATTTAGGCAATCTATGGTTTCCAAAGAGCCTCTGATCTGTAAATGGGGTGTTCATTATGCGCTATTTGTAATTGACTGCCGTTTATAGGAGGACCTTTTAGTTGAAAGGTGTAGACATCCATGGGGGAGGAGAAACCTGTCAAACCTGAACACATATAGAAGGCCAACATCTTAAAGAAAACTGCTGTTCACCGAGATGGCGGCATTTTATTTTGTAGGTGAGTAGCTTCCTTCCGTGACTCTCGCAGACAGCGGTTTACAGTTAATGCTTCATCCTACGTACAAACGTTTGGCATGGGGGAGCGTATCAATAAAAGAGGGGCGTCACCGTCCCTCTTTTATTTTTATCGCGTGCTAAATTACCCTTTGTTCCTTTCCTGAAATCAGGCGATCTTCTGTTCGCCCCAGTGGATACGCAGGTGTCCCTCGTCATCCGTTTCACGGGTCATCAACGTGGAGAGCAGGTCATAATCCACGCCGAATTTGGCATAGATCTCGTCCATATCCGCGTCCTGCCCCTTCATAAACATGGTGAGTTTTTCCTTTGCCAGCACCATCTGCATGAGGTTGGATTCCAGACTTCCGATGTAGATGGGGAAATACAGATCCTTTTTCTCCGTGGAGGTGTAGCGGACAAAGCGCATATAGAACTGGCTCATGCCGGCATTGTTGTAGTGCATCTCCGGAATGATGATCTTGTTGACAAACTCGAAGTTGACGCTGGAGGGAAGGCTCTGCTGTGTGCAGAGCAGGATGCCATTCTGACTGTCCCGCAATATATCCCGCAGAGCACGCCGCTTGGCGAAGGTGACGGTGGAGCCCGTCACCACAAAGAGAGGCCGGTCTGGAAGGTATTCACGGATTGCCGCGGCATAACGGTCCAACACCGTTGTATGCCGCACGCCGATGGCTACAACTTCTTCCGGCCACCGGGCAAGGGCTTCCACAACAGCCATCTCCTTGAGCGGCGTCTCGCCTTCGTATTCCTTCATGCAGTCCGGAGCGGCACTGATGCGCAGAAGCAGTGTGATCTGCTGAATGAGCCGCATCAGAGCGTCCTTCCGGCTGTTTCCGGTCGAGCTGTAATATTCGCGTTGGATGCGGTAGAACTCCTTCAGCACGATATTGTAGACCTCCCGCTCCTCCGGGAGAAACGGAATCGGCATCTGATGGATACGGCGGATGTCCTTTCCCGTGACCTCTTCAAAGGTGCGGGTGATGACCGTCTTTCCCAACAGTCGATCCAATTCGTCGGCGTTGTAGATGTCCTGATTTCGCTGTCCCACGCCAAAGACGGTGATTTTCTCCGGCAGATGGGAGTTTGCGAACAGGCGGTAGCCCTTTTTATAAGCGGGGATCGGCATTGCGTAGTAGGGATTTTCCTTGTGCTCCATGTCCGCAGACCGTTTATCATAGCTGTAAAGCGTCCGGCACCATGAGATCATGTTGATGGAATTGTTGTAGAGCAGCTCCAGCTGCGGAGCAAACTCGGAGATATTGTTCCGCGTGCTGGTGCCGGTGGTCAGGAGCTTATACTTGCAGCGGCGAAAGCAGGACAGTACGGAAAGCGTCTGCTTGGAGCTGGGGTTGGAGATGTTGTCACTCTCATCAAAAATAAACTGGATCTTATAGGCAAGCTGCTTGATATAGCGCCCGATCTGCTTTTTGTACTGGCTGACCTTGTTCAGCGTCAGGATCACAAAATCGCCCGGTCGGATGCGCTGCAGATCAGCCAGACGCTCCACAAACACATAGGAAAAACCCGCGCCCTTCAAAATCACATCCCAGTTGTTGCGGATGGAGATGGCGCTGGAAATGACCCATATACTGTGGACAGCCCCTATTTCCACGCGGTGCTTCCCCGTGAAAATAGCGGCGGGGGTTTTGCCGCTGCCCTGCTCCCATTGCAGGAAGGCGTACCGCTTTTGGAGCGTCAGGTTGACATCGTGGCTCTGGAGCGGATTCAGATGGATGTAAGCATGATTCTGGGCGTCCCAATATTGAAAGCGGCCGATCCAGTCAGCAAGCTGCGCGTTTTCGGTCATCTCGGAAAAGGGCTGCTCCTGATTGTCATACTCCCGGCGTTTCCGGCGCAGCAGCCGCTCATAGCCCGGAAACCGCTCCGGCTTGTTGTCCAGCACCGCCTGATAGATCGGCACCGGCGCACGCATCTCGTCCGTCAGGAGCTTTGCCATCTTTCGGCTGTATGCCTTGTAGACAAAGCTGTATTTCTGCTTGACCAGACGAATTTCGTCCCGATCCGGCTTGGCGTTTTGGCGGCATAGCGCCTGCTTCAGATACGCCAGCACCTTTGCTTCGGTAAGCTGCACGCGCTGCCACTCCTCATAGGGCATATCCTCCGGCTGCCTCTGGGTATAAAAGCGGTGAACGTAGGCAAAGCAGGCGTCGTATTTTTCCCGCGTGACCGGATGGCTTCGGATCTGATACAGGTACTTCTTCACCTGATAGAGAAAAGTGCTCTTGGTGGTTTTGAGCTGTGCCAGTTCCAAAAAGACTTTGTTCCGATTGCCTGCCAGATCCGCCTTTGCGACCATGACAAACTTCTCGTAAAGCGCGGGCGCTGCCATGACCGGATGCCCGGATGGAATATAAATATCCGAGCAGTCCGTCGAGTACCGTTTGGGTGCCCAGTCCACCGCGGTGCTTTTCTTCTGCCAGAATTGCAGCTTGGTCGGAAAGCCGTCCACACCGCTGTCTGAAAAGGCGTGCTCCGGCAGCGTCACCTGCCCTAAGAAGCTGAATCGGCTCTCCATCATGCGGATGGCGCCTTTATCGGAGAAGCTGTCAGCAAGAAAGGACGCCGGCACAATGACTGCCAGAATACCGAGGGGCTTGAGCAGCTTTGCCGCCTTCAGGCAGTAATACTGATGAGAAGTCATAACGGTGGCGTCCGGCATGATCCAGCGCAGGTGAAAGGGCGGATTGCCCAGGACAAAATCAAAATGCGTTTGGGGCTCATAGTCCCGAATGTCACCCTGTACGATGTGTGCCTGCGGGTAGAGCTTTCGGGCAATGGCGCAGGCATTGGGATCGACCTCACATCCGTAGGCGTTGCGTTCATTTGGCAGGAAATTGAAGAAATTCCCCATGCCGCAGGTGAGATCTGCTGCCAAATCTGTGTCGGAGAGGCGCAGGGCCGAAACGATCATTTCGCACAGGGGCGGCGGTGTGAAAAACTGGCCGTTTTCCAGATCCTTTTTTGCCGCGCTGAATGCGTTGTAGTTTTCATAGTCGCTGCGCCGCAGTCCGTGCAGGCCGCCATCTCCGGTATAGCGATTGAAAATGTCCTCGTCGGTCACACCGGCTTGCTCACAGGCTTCGCTTTGCAGCAGGCGGAGAATCTGCTCATTCAGCTCTCTGCGCTCCTGCTCCGTCCGTCTTTTCGGGTAATATTCGTATTTCATGTTCAAATCACATCCTTATGTGCAAGTAGGGGGGAGGACACCGAAAACCGGCATCCTCCCCTTGAAATGTATAGAAAGCAGGTCAATACAGCGTATGAAACGCCGCAATGATCCGCAGCCGTATCTCCGGGGTGCGGTCTGCGCTGGTAACATAGTGCCAGCCTTTCTCTGTGGTGTAAGCGTCGATTTCCTCGACGCGGCCGCTGTCCAGACGGAGCCGCATGAAAATATGGGGCCCATTCGTCTGTTCAGCCAGTTTGATCGCCATTGCTGAAATGTTCCTCCTCTGTCAGTAGTGTTAATTGTTCATTCGTTGACGGAGCCGGGAAACGCTGCTTGTTCAGCCGCCGCTCCTTCTGCTCCCTGCGCCGCTGCCGGGATTCCCGCTTTTTGGCAGCCTGCTCCTTTTTGAGATCGACCGCATGGACGACCTCCAAGCCGTCCGCCACATCCCGCAGGTCTTGCAGCAGATCCCTTTGCTCACTTTTGGCAATGCGGATATTCTCCACATCATAGTGAAATTCAAAGTAATCATACTCCCCGTACCGACGGTGCATTTTGCTGAAAAATGTCTGCCGCCGATCCTCTGGTGTCAGGTGCGGGGAGTCGATCACAGAGCTGCTCCAAAGCGGGTTGAAGTGCGCCTTCTTCATTTCCAGCCAGATCTCCGCGTCCGTTCGGGCCACAGGATGGGGAAACACACGCTCGCCCTTTGTCACCTGTACTTTCTTTTCCTCCAGAAAGCCAATGCGGGTGATCCATGTGCGGCGCACATCATAAAAGATATTGGCATGGCTCAGGTTCCGCTCCTGCTTGCGAATGACGCAGACAGGATTCTGGCAGCGGCAGCGAATACACTGCTCCACATCGTATTTGACTTCGACACGGCCGCCTTCATAGCCATTGCAGCCTACCACACAGGCACAGTAGACCCCGCCGGTAATCTCCATGTATTGCCGGTGCTGTCTCTCGCTTCTCTCCGTTTCCACCTTCTCGACGCTTTGCTCGAAAGAATACCGTTTGCCGGTGGTGTGGCAGGGGCAGAGAGGGACAGGAAAGCCGCTGATGCTGTGTGGACAGTCCTTGCGTTCATAGGGACAGCGCAGCAGTGGGTTGTCATTTTCCGGGCAGTAATCGATGCCTTGAAAAGAAGCATCGCAGCAGGCAAGGCCCCGGCCGAGATCACTTTTGCCATCGACCAAAAGGCCGCATGGAGTTTCCCATGTAAACTTCAATAGAGCCTCAAAGAGATAGCCGAAATTCTGCCAATCGCTCCAGTACACGAAGGAGGGGTGATCCTCCCGCGTATAGCCTGCGGCGTAGAGATCCCGGGTCAGTTGATTCTGTTCCATGCTCATATCCCCGGACACGGAACCAGCCCAAAGTGGTTTTCCATCACATAGCGCAGATTTTCCACCGTGACCTGATACTCCTCTGAGATACAGCCCTCGCATACGATCTGCCGGTAACCCAGCGCACGGCTGCATCGCTTATCCCATGAGTTGACATCACCGCCGCAGACAGGGCAGGCGATGTCCGGATACCACGCCAGTTTTCCGGCGTCTGAATAGGTGGGTTTCATATCATCCTCCTAAAATAAAAAAGGACGCACAGACTTTTTTCAAGTCTGTACGTCCTTCGCAATATGCTGCCATGCGGCAGCGATTCTTTTTTTACAGGTCAGGCGACCCAAATGTTTGAAAGGAATGGCTTCCTTCCAAACGAAGCTGAGTTCTCAGCGTGAAGCGTCTTGCCTGTCCCCGCAATTCTTGCGATTAGACAATACCTTCCGCTGCCACAGGGTGCTCGTAGAGATACTCCGGAGCAATGTCAATATCGCCATCACGCCAAACGGTTACACCATAGTCAATGTAGACACCGGCAAATGTGTGTTCATCTGCCAGCGGTGCAAATCCCGGTTCTTTTAACAGCGGTGTAAAATCGAATACCTTTGCCTCTCCGGTTGTGAACCGAAGCCATAGCTTGTGACCCGCCAATGGACGGACACCACAAACCTTGATAACAGGCTCCTGCTCTCCTGCATATGCAATTCCATCAGAAATATACATAATGCGCTTCTCCTTACTCCGGTAGTTTCAAAACAAGAACCTATTATCCGCTCATATCAGTTTCTCGTAGTCCTGTCTACCATGAAAAAGCCGCATGAGATATACTATCTTTTCCGTTTCATCCACCTTGTATATCAAGATGTAGTTGCGGATCACGGCTTTTCGGTAACCGAGAGACTTCAAGTAAGGATCATTGCAGGATACATACATCAAGGGAGTCCGCTGAAGAGAATCATAGCTTGCTTCAATGGTATCCAGCAGTGAAGCGGCAGCAATTTTGTTCTCCAGAGACAGGGCAATATAGGCAATTACAGCATCCAGATCCCGTTGGTAGGAGTCGGTCTTGATGAGCTTATAAGCCATATTTATCCCGCAGTGTCCGCAGACCCTCTCGGGCATCGGATACTTTTCCTTCCTGAATATCACTTTCCGCTTCCGCAAGTTTGGCATAAACATCTACCATGAACAGCTTTTCCTCATAGGCCTTCATGCTCATAACCACCATGTCTCCATAGCCGTTTTTGGTGATATACACGGGCTCATTGGATTCACTGCACATCTGTGAGATTGCCGAAGTATTCTTCAAATCTCGAATAGGAATAATACGTGGCATAGAAGTCAACTCCTTTCGTAGCACTATTGTACCATAATTATCCCACGATTGCAAACCCTTTATTCACCACAAGCTATTCCCCACAAGGTAAGTACCATATTGAAAAAGTCACGCCGAAGGCTCCAGCCGGCGGCGCATATCAAATTCCTGCCCATCCGCATAGCCCATGGCTGCGTATTGATGGTTCATACTGCTTTGGGGCGAGATCTTATAACTGCTCCGCTTCATTTTGGAAACGGCGTCCTCGACCGCCTGCGGCACGACCATGACCAATCCCCATTCCTGATGTTCTGCCCCCTGCTTTTGGAAAGCGGCAGACAGGCCGCGGCAGAAGCCCCAGCCATAGGAATTGCACATCTCCCGAAGCGCCTTTGCAGGATATCCCTTTTGGGTACGGATCTGCCTGCATCGGCTCGCTACGCAATCATAGGCGTAGAGAAACGCCAGCTTGCAGAGCTTGAAGTCGTCCTCCATGCCGATAAACCCGATCTCCGAAACCTTGCTGCCGTGTACGGAGCTCCGATAGGGCCTGCAGCAGTAATGCGCGGCAATGAGCGTGGAGAGGTAAACCGTCCACGGCGAAGAGAGCTTCGTGCAGGTGACGCCCACACACTCCTGAATCACCTTCTTGTTCGCCTGCGGCTCAATATCCTCCGGCATGAGCTTATGCTCCGCCATCAGACGCCGGGCCTGCAGCAGCGCGGCTTTGGCTTCCTCCTCGTAGGGGCTTTCCGCCAACGCAAGGAGCTTGGCGATCTTTTCCGTAATCTTTGACATAAACAACCGCCTCTTATCCGGCCATGCGCCGGGCTCTGCGCTCGGCGTGTTTCTGCTTGAGCCGCGTATAGTCCCCTTCGTAACGCTGGCAGCCGACTTTGTTCAGGCGGCGCAGCGCGGCGGAGTGGAACTGAAAAACGGTAGCAGTCCTGCAGTTTACTCCGGTAAATACATCGGCATTGTAACGCTTGTAGTCCACGATGTAGCCCAGATCATTTTCCTCCATATAGTCCATGAAGGCGGTGCTGTCCACCTCCAGCATCCCGTCACAGAGAAATGCCTGATAACGAGGCAGCGGCTGACCAAGGTTCTGCGTCATGGTGATGCGCTCTCCGGCGTTGACCGGAAGAAGCTGCACCTTGATCGCCGGGGTATTCGGGTAGCATTCCACCTTAATGCGGTAGGTGTTGCCTTTATAGGTGCCGGATAAAATATCATTCATATCGGTTCACTTCCTTATCATCATTCTGACCGGGTGAAGAAGGCTTGTTGGCTTTTGCCTGCGCCTGCTCAAAGCCGCGCTTGACAGCAAGAACCATCGCCTCCTCTCCCACGTCGGCGTTGCGAGGCTTTTTTCCCCGCAGCTTTTGACACTTCCTCACGGCGTCATCGTAATCATAGCCGATGCCGCGTTGAAACTTGTCCGCGATCTGGCGGAGCTTTTCTGCCTGATATTCATAGATTGCCCGGTGAAATCCGCCGAGATTCCACTCGTCGCATACCAGCTCCAACAACTTTGCATAGTCCCGCAGAGCGTTGACAATTTTTACGACATCGCCGTAACAGGTTTTCACCTCATGGGTGCCGCTGAGATCAAATACATGCAGCAGCACCTCGCCGGAAAGACACCGCTCCAGATCAATGGATGCGGACAACCGCGGCTCATAGTTTGCAGCGGGCAGCTCCAACGGCTGCTTGGCGGGCTCATTCATCTTCTGCGCACCGCTTTTCGGCGCTGCCAGATAATCTGCCAGCGAAACGGACACTTCTGGGGAATGGTATGAGGGACGCTCTGCCAGTTGTCCAACACCAGTTCATGGGAGATCTCGCAGATGCTGTCGCCCTCCCCAATATAGAGACATTCCGAGCAGGTGTCCGGATTGCAGTATTTCATGTTGGGTAAACACTCCTTTCAAATCATTATGCGGATTTTTGGCCGGACTGCATCAACGGTACGCTTCTCCATTTTGCGCAGGCGGCCTGCACCGTTCCGGGAAGGCGCAGAATACGCCAGCGCGTCATATTCGGCTGCCCTCGGCGCGCACGCTCAAGCGGAGCTTTCGTTTCACAGATCGCACAGCGCAGCCAAGTGTGATGTCGGTTGGCAGTCCGAAACTCTAACACATACATTTTCGACCTCCTGTTCCTTGGATAAAGTGAAAAGGCACAGCGCCACAACGGTACTGTGCCTTTCAACCAAAATGTTACGCCGCCTGCTCCACGACCGTCACCGGCACATCAGCCGCGACCGGCGAGGAGGGAGCCAGCAGGCAGTAGTCCGGCACATCCGGGTTTCCGGACGGGATCTCAAACTGCAGGTGCCCGCCGCCGGGGATCTTGATGCGGGTGAAGCTCAGGCGCAGGCCCTCCATATCATCCGCGAGATCTTCGCTGGTGAAGTCGTCGCCGTCAAGAAGCTGCGGAATCTGGAAAAGGGTCTTGGTCTCCAGCATGGTGTTGGTCTGTTCGTACATAATCATATCCTCCTTAAAAATGTTCCGACCGCTCAGGCGGCCAGCAGTTCCGTTCGGTTCATCTGCCGGAAGAGAGCGGGCGACATCGTCATAACGCTGTACCCGATCTCCTCCAGCTTCGTTGCCCGGTCATAGCTCTCAACATCCTGACTGAAGCGGGTCACGGCATTGGCGAGCCCGTAGAGGGAAAAATCGCCGCCGGTGATCAGATGCTCCAGAACGCCGTTGCTCTCGTCCTCCGTAATGCCGAAGCTGGAAGAAGCCAGCTTGACAATGGCAGGGAGCTGCTTGGTATCCAGCATGGCCTCCGTACTCTCCCGCATCCGGCTCACCACTTGGGCAAACCTTGCCTCAGAGATGGCGGCGCGGACGGTGTCCTTGATCTTCAGCACAAAGGCGTGGTCATCGGCCAACAGCGTTTCGTTGGAATAGATGGAAAAGTCCTCTTCGCTGGTCGCGGCACGCCCCACATGATTGCGGCGGGTTTTGGCGTCGTTGATCACCATGCCATTGGAGCACACCAGACGGTAGATCAACGGTTGGATGGTAACGGAGCCCAGTCCTGTCTCACTGTTGGAGATGATGACGCCGGCCTGTACCACATCGCCCGGGACAACATCCGCCTGCAAGCGGGGATTGACCACCTTGATATACATGAAATCATCGGTGATCTGCGTGCTGACGAACCGTGCCTCCGGCAGCTCCCCAATGACGGGCAGCGTTACACTGGCAATATCCAGATTGTCAATGCGGCGGTAGCGGTTGCTGAGAAACGCGCGGGCGCAGCCATCCATCGTGCGGAGCGTCCGAAGCTCATTTTTCTGGGAGAACCAGTAGTTGGCGTTATAGACCAAAAGCTCCGGCGCATCCGTGCGCATCAGCTCATAATACTTCTGCGGAATGCCGAGATAGGTTCCCAGCTGGCGGTGCGCCGTCTGGCGAATATCCAGGGGTGTGATCTTATCCAGCCCATTCTCCATGACACGGAGCTGCGGCGCGTCCGAGGTGACTGAGAGGGACAGGCTTCCGGTGTTCACCAGATAGTCCTGCTTGGCCTTGCTCTGACGCAGAAGCTCCTGCGCCATCTGCTGAATGGTAAGTCCGGTTTTCATTGTTGTTCCACATCCTTTCTCTGCCGCTCACCATGAGACGAGGATATCCGCGTCTCTTGCGTCGGCAGCGTAGCCTTCCTCCTCCAAAACCTTGACCAGCTGCGGCCAGTAGACCTTTTCAGGAAAGTCCAGAAAGGTTTCCTTTGCCGGTTCCGCTTCGTTTTCCTTGGCCTGCACAAAAACCTCACCGCTTTCCTGCACGGTCAGGCTGCTGTGGCCTCTGG
>ULSN01074448.1_pt1 | contig 12995 bp, 10 predicted proteins | sample 1956771 | NCBI WGS metagenome assembly ULSN01 (sample SAMEA4835709, study PRJEB28245) | human gut metagenome | biome: gut microbiome; material: fecal sample | place: Denmark | collected 2008
CAAACCCTATGAGGAAACATTTATGTCTAACATCGTTATCATCGGTTCCGGCCCGGCGGGGGTGTCGGCGGCGCTGTACGCCGCCCGCGCAGGGGTCGAGACGACCGTTCTCACCAAGGGGCCCGGTGCGCTGGACCGTGCCGAGCTCATCCAGAATTACTACGGCTTTGCCGAACCCATCTCCGGGGCCGAACTGGAGCGCCGGGGCATCGAAGGGGCAAAGGCGCTGGGGGTGCAGTTCGTGACCACCGAAGCCGTGGGCCTGACCTACATGGATAAGCTCACCGTAGAGACGCTGGCGGGGGATTTCCCCGCCGACGCCGTCATCCTCGCCACCGGAGCCTCCCGCGCCGCCCCGCACATCCCCGGCCTTGCGGGGCTGGAAGGCCATGGCGTAAGCTACTGCGCCACCTGTGACGCTTTCTTCTACCGTGGCAGAGATGTGGCCGTGCTGGGCAGCGGCGAGTACGCCCTGCACGAGGTGCTGGCTCTGCTGCCCGTGGTAAAGAGCGTCACCCTGCTGACCAACGGCTCCCCGCTGACGGCCTCCTTCCCGCCGGAGATGACGGTCTGCCCCGAAAAGGTGAACGCCATCCTCGGCGAAGAGCGGGTCAGCGGCGTAGAACTGAGCGGTGGCAAGACCGTGGCGCTTTCCGGCGTTTTCGTGGCGCTGGGCGTTGCGGGCAGCACCGCGCTGGCCCGCAAGCTGGGAGCCGAGGTGGACGGGAACCGCATCCTCGTGGACGAACATATGCAGACCACCCTGCCCGGCCTTTACGCCGCTGGGGACTGCACCGGCGGGCTGCTCCAAGTGGCCAAGGCCGTTTATGAAGGGGCGCTGGCCGGCACGGAAGCCGCCAAGGCCCTGCGGAAAGGATAACATCATGTCGGAAGTGCAACCATCTGCCGTCAACCGGAACTGCCTTGCGTGCGCGTTCCCGTTCTGGGGCCAGCTCACCCCCGCCGAGCAGGAGCAGCTCTGCCGCTTCACCCGGCCCGTGAAATACCGGAAAGGGGAGCGGGTCCACAGCCCGGTGGAAAACTGCGTGGGCATCCTGTTGCTGCGGTCGGGCCAGCTGCGGGCCTACCTGCTCTCCGAGGACGGCCGCGATATCACGCTCTACCGCCTGTTTCGGGGCGAAGTCTGCATTTTGTCAGCCTCCTGCGTCATGGACTCGGTGAACTTTGACCTTTACATCGACGCCGAGGAGGACACCGAGGCCTACTGTATCGGCGCGGGCGTCTTCCGCCAGCTGATGCAGCAGAATGTCTACGTCCGCTGCTACGCCTACCAGATGACCGCCGAACGCTTTTCCGACACCATGTGGACGATGCAGCAGATCCTCTTCATGAGCGCCGACCGGCGGCGGGCCAGCTTCCTGACGGACGAGCTGGCCAAGAACGGCGGGGCCGACCTCCACATGACCCACGACCAGATCGCCCGCTATATGGGCTCCGCCCGCGAGGTCGTCAGCCGTCTGCTGAAGTATTTCGCCGGGGAGGGCCTCGTCCGCCTCTACCGCGGCGGGGTGGAGGTGCTGGATAAGGAGCGGCTGAAACAGATCGCCCACGGCGCATAAGAAAAGGAGCGCATCATCAAGCGATGGTGCGCTCCTTTTTCGGTCTTTTCTCAGCTCTTGCAGCCGGATTCCTCTTCCACGCCGGTGAAATCGGAAGCCTCGGCGATCTTGGTCACGTCGAACTTGCCGTTCTTGTCCTTAGGGGCAACGACGGGGCCGGCCTCCACAGGGTTCACGGACACTTCGCCAGCTGCGGGCTTCTCTTCGGCCGCTTCCGGCTCTGCGGTGGCCTCAGCCTTCTCGGCCTTGGCTGCTTCCACGGCAGGTGCAGCTTCCGGGGCTTCGGGCTCCGGGGGCTGCCCATCCTCTTTTGCAAAGGCAGGGGGCCATGCGGCACCCGGCTCCGCGGGGGTGTGCTCCGCTTTCGCCTCGCCCTCGGCGTAGGCCTCGGCGGTCTTGGCGGCCTCTTCGGGGTCCTTTTCCGCGTCTTCGGGGAACTCCACCTCTTCCACGTGGAGCGAGCCCTTATCGTTCAGCACCTTGTCCAGTGCCACGATGGCGACGCTGGTGACGGCGACGGCAGCAGCCGCGCCCAGAACACGAAACAACGTTTTCATGGTGAGATCCTCCTTAGATGTGTGGTGGTCAAGAGAATGTTACGACATCGTTCAACGGCTTTTCGGCGGGTTCCACCGAGATGGCGGTCAGCACCGGGCCCTTGCCGCGGTAGATGTTGTGGAACTTGTAATTGACCTTGGCGGTCACGGTGACCCATGCACGCTGCTCCAGCGCCTTGTAGCCGTCGTAGGAGCAGGGGAAACCGACGAACTGGATGTCCTGCACGCAGCAGGTCATGGCGAAGCGGCCGGGCACGAAGCTGTTCTTGCCCGCGCGGTTGGTCTGGCAGACCTGCGCGAGGAACTTAACGGTCTTGCCCGCGTACTTCTGGGGCTCGTCCTGACAATCCATATACCAGATGCCGAAATCGTCATCGCCGATCTCCACCACAGGCTTGTTCAGGTCGAAGGGGAGCGGGTCGGGGATGTCGTCGTAGGCTACACTGCCGTCGGCGAACTCATAGGCGATATCGCACTTGCGGGATGCCTGACGCACCAGCTTGTGCAGCTCCTGCCGGGCGGCGTCGTTGTTGACGGCCTCGGCGCGGTTGAAGACGATCAGCTCGCTGCGGGCGATCTTGTCCAGCAGCAGGGAGCGCATCGCGTTGTCGCGGGCGTAGGTCAGGGCCGTGGTGCCGTCCGCCGTGGCGATGCACTGGTAGACGATCCAGTTTTCGGGCAGATTGTTCGCCAGATCCTGCAGCAGCCACATGCCGTTGTACTCGATGACCACGCGGCCCGCGTCGGCCTCCTTGGCCAGCTTGGCAAGGTTCTGGGGGTTCAGCTCGGCCTTGTCCTCCATGTTGTAGAGGGTCACGCCGGGGAAGGCGAACTTCTTCTGGTTATACTCTTCTTCGCCCTCTTCACAGACCAGCAGCAGGGTCTTGTCGCCGGAGTCGAAGTTGGGGTCTTCAAACGTTTCCTGAATGAACTTGGTCTTGCCGCTTTCGAGGAAGCCGACAAACAGGTAAACGGGGATCTCATTTGCCATAGTGATCTTTCTCCTCTTTCCGGGATCAGCAGCCGAACAGGCCCGCAATGGCCTTTTCGTCCAGCTTGGAGCCGATGACGACCAGCTTGCCGCCCACATCGGCACCGCGGGAGCGGACCTCCCACTCGCCGGGCACATAGTCGAACTCCAGCCAGCCGTCGGCGCCGCCGTCCACGATGCCCTTGGAACGCAGGATCATGCCGTACTTGCCGGAATCCAGCTCCGTGAGGGCGTGCTCGATATCCGCCTTGGCGATCTTCTTGGCGGTCTCGACGCCCCAGCTCGTGAAGACCTCGTCGGCGTCGTGGCCGTCGTGGTGATGGTGGTGGTGATGGCCGCAGCAGCAGTGGCCGTCCTCATCATGATGATGCTCGTGCTCGTCGTCCTCGTCGTCATGGTCGTGGTGGTGATGCTCATGCTCATCATCATCGTCGTCGTGATCGTGATGGTGGTGGCAGCAGCAGTGGTCATCCTCGTGGTCGTGATGATGGTGATGCTCGTGTTCGTCTTCCTCGTCCTCGTGGGCGTGCTCCTCGTTGGCCTTGGCAGCCATGGCGATCAGCTCTGCCTTGAAGTCGTCCTTGGTGGACATGGCGTTCAGGATCTGCTCACCGGTCAGGGCATCCCATGCGGTCGTGACGATGGTCGCAGTGGGGTTCTTCTCGCGCAGCATGGCGACAGCGGCAGCGATCTTCTCCTCGCTGGCGGTCTGGGTGCGGCTGAGGATGATGCAGCTTGCGTGGCTGATCTGGTCATCGTAGAACTCACCGAAGTTCTTCATATACATCTTGACCTTGTTCACGTCGGCCACGGTAACGAAGCTGTTCAGCTGAACATCCAGATGCTCCGCCACACCCTCGACGGCGCGGGTCACGTCGCTCAGCTTGCCGACGCCCGACGGCTCGATCACGATGCGATCCGGGTGGTACTGCTCCACCACCTGCTGCAGGGCAGCGCGGAAGTCGCCCACCAGCGAGCAGCAGATACAGCCCGCATTCAGCTCATTGATCTGGATGCCGGACTCCTTCAAAAAGCCGCCGTCGATGCCGATCTCGCCGAACTCGTTCTCGATCAGAACGACCTTCTGGCCCGCAAAGGACTCTTTGATGAGCTTTTTGATGAGGGTCGTCTTACCGGCACCAAGGAAGCCGGAGAAAATATCAATTTTGGTCATAATGCTGTTGCCTCTTTCTTTTTCCAAAGCCCCCGCAAGGGGCCGTCAAGCAATCCGAGCCGCAGAGTGCTGGCTCAAAAATCCTTATATTCCTATTATAACAAGGCTGTCAATGGGAAAACGCCTTTTTTCATGAGAAAATTGTAACTTTTTTGCATCTCCTTCCCAAAATCTGCTATACTGGGCTTATCAAAGTTTTTTTCGGGAGGATGCCGCAGTGACTGCACAGACAATACAAATCAGGAACCGACCTTGCCGCATTTACGGCGAAGCCCATGCAGAATACCTACTGCTCCAAATGACAGGCGAACATGAGCTGCAAAGCATGGAAAGCGAGGTTACCGCTATTGCACAGAGTGCGCACCGCTTTCTGTTCGCGGCCGTGCCCGTGGAAAGCTGGAACGATGCACTTTCCCCGTGGGAAGCCCCTGCTGTGTGGGGAAAGCAGGGTTTCGGCGGCAAAGCCGGGGAGACATTGTGCCTCCTGACAGAGCAGGTCATTCCGTCACTGAAACAACAGTTTGATCTCCCGGAAAACGTCAAAATCATTCTGGGCGGCTACTCGCTGGCCGGTCTGTTTGCTTTGTGGGCCTCCACCCAGACTGATCTGTTCTATGGTATCGCCGCCGCATCTCCCTCGGTGTGGTTTCCGGGCTGGATGGAGTTTGAACAGCGGCACCCGATGCAGGCACAGCACATTTATCTGAGCCTTGGCGACAAGGAAGAGCACACGAAAAACGCCGTCATGGCTGCGGTGGGCGATAACATCCGCACCCTGCACAGCCGACTTACAGCGCGTGGCGCAGACTGCACCCTTGAATGGAACAGCGGCGGGCACTTTAAGGACGCTGATTTGCGTACCGCGAAAGCCTTTCGGTGGGCGATGGAGGAACGCACATGACCATTTTGATTGATGCAGACGGCTGTCCTGTTCTCATCCGCACCATCTTGGCCGCAAAAAAGGCACCAGCCTAAGCTGGTGCCTTTTGTTGGCGGAGATGGTGGGCATTCTCCCGCGGGCTAAGCAACAGCCCGCAGGGCTGATTGCTTGCGGTCTGCGGACCGCCGCCCTGTTCTCATCCGCACCATCTTGGCCGCAAAAAAGGCACCAGCCTGAACTGGTGCCTTTTGTTGGCGGAGATGGTGGGATTCGAACCCACGTGCCCGATTAAGGACAAAACGATTTCGAGTCGTTCTCGTTACGACCACTTCGATACATCTCCATATTCAAATCATGCTGTGGAGCGCAGTGCAAACATTCACACTGATAATCCTACAGCTTTGTCATTATACCAAAAATCCCGCCTTCCGTCAACTGGTTTTCATTGCAGAAGAGGGGGCGCACTCAGCACCAACACGCCCGTATTATAGGGATTGGTCAACCGGTTGCGGCAGATCTCCCACACAAATTTCCGCCGGTCGTTGAAATTTTCGCAAAATATTACTATTTTAAAGCGATTTTGTACAAACGTCTGCCGGGTTCGCTGTGATATACTAGTTTTACAACGAGGTCTGCGCTGCGGACCCACACACTGAAAATCTGAGAAGGAGTCGTATCAATGAGAGAGATCATTTCTTTGAACGAAAACTGGACCCTGTCCTTCCCCAAGGGCGACCACGCCACCGAGCAGGTCAACCTGCCCCACACTTGGAACGCTGTGGATGGCAACGACGGCAATGGCAGCTACCTGCGCACCACCGGCGTTTACACCCGCACCTTCACCGCACCCAAGCAGCCCCGCGAGGGCGGCCGCACCTACGTGGAAGTTCTGGCTGCTGCCCTGAACTCCACCGTGAAGGTCAACGGTCAGGTCGCTACCACCCACGAGGGCGGTTTCTCCATCTTCCGTGCGGACGTCACCGACCTGTGCCACGAGGGGGAGAACGAGCTGACCATCGAGGTCTCCAACGAGGACACCCCGTCCATGTACCCCTCTTCCGCCGACTTTACCTTCTACGGCGGCCTGTACCGCGGTGTCAACCTGATCAGCGTGCCCGACGCACACTTTGATCTGGACTACTACGGCGGCCCCGGCATGATGGTTACCCCGGTTCCCACCGAGGACGGCGGCGCAAACTTCACCATCAAGAGCTTCGTTACCAACCCCGCCGACGACCTGACCGTCATGTACAGCATCGAGGACTGCTTCGGCCGCGAGGTCGCTTCTGCTGTCCGCGGCTCCGCTGACACTGAGGTCACCATCTACGTTCCCGATGCCCAGCTGTGGAGCATGGACGAGCCCAACCTGTACACCGTTATCGCTACTCTGCAGCGCAACAACGAGGAAGTGGACGAGATCGCCGCCAACGTCGGCGTCCGTTCTTTCAAGGTCACTCCCGACGAGGGCTTCTCCATCAACGGCGTACCCACCCCGCTGCGCGGTGTTTCCCGCCATCAGGACCGCGTGTTCGAGGGCAACGCCCTGACCGCCGAGGAGCACTATGATGACGCCATGCTCATCAAGGAGCTGGGTGCCAACACCATCCGTCTGGCACACTACCAGCACAGTCAGGACTTTTACGATGCTTGCGATGAGATCGGTTTCGCCGTTTGGGCTGAGATCCCCTTCATCAGCGTCTTCAAGAAGGGCGAGGGCGCTCACAAGCATGTCATGGAGGAGATGAAGGAGCTCATCATCCAGAACTACAACCACCCCTCCATCATGTTCTGGGGCATCTCCAACGAGATCCTCATCGGCGGCATCTCTCAGGAGCTGGTGGACACTCATCACGATCTGGAGAAGCTCTGCAAGGAGCTGGACCCGACCCGCCTGACCACCATCGCCCACGTTTCCACCACCCCCGTCAACGGCCCCATGCACCACATCACCGATCTGGAGAGCTACAACCACTACTTCGGCTGGTACGGCGGCAAGATGGAGCAGAACGGCCCGTGGCTGGATCAGTTCCACGCAGAGCACCCCGACATCTGCATCGGCATCTCCGAGTATGGCTGCGAGGGCATCATCAACTGGCACAGCAACACCCCCCAGTGCAAGGACTACACCGAGGAGTATCAGGCTCTGTACCACGAGCACATGGCGCAGGTCTTTGAGGATCGTCCTTGGGTCTGGGCTTCCCACGTCTGGAATATGTTCGACTTCGGCTGCGCTGCCCGTAACGAGGGCGGCGTGAGCGGCCGCAACAACAAGGGCCTCATCACCATGGACCGCAAGACCAAGAAGGACAGCTATTTTGTCTATCAGGCTTACTGGACCCAGACCCCGATGGTCCACATCGCTGGCCGCCGCCACGCTCAGCGCGCAGGCGAGACCACCGAGATCAAGGTCTACTCCAATCAGGACACCGTCGTTCTGTACGTCAACGGCAAGGAAGTCGGCCAGCAGACCGCACACCGCGTCTTCAAGTTCAACGCTGCTCTGAACGAAGGCTTCAACACCATCGTGGCCGTTGCCGGCGATGTGAAGGATTCCATCACGCTGGAGAAGGTTGCAGAGGAGCCCGGCTACTACACCCTGCCGGAGTTCAACGAGCGTCAGGAAGGCGTCGCCAACTGGTTCAAGCAGATCGGCAGCATGGATCTGACCGCGCCCATGGAGTTCCCGGAAGGCTATTACAGCGTGAAGGACACCATGGAAGACCTTGCTAAGAACGAAGAGGCTCTGGCTCTGGCTGCAAAGGCCGTCAAGCTGGCCACCAACTTCGACATCAAGCCCGGCGTCGGCATGTGGGATATGATGAAGAAGATGACCCCCGAAGCCATGAGCAACATGATCTCCGGTATGCCGGAGGGCTTCATCGAGAGCCTGAACGCACAGCTCATCAAGGTCAAGAAGTAATTTCCCCTCAAAAGCAGAACAATGCCCCGGCGGATGCTGCAAATGCAGTGCCCGCCGGGGCATTTTGCGGTTTCATTTTCATTCTCAGGCCGCTGTAACACTCAGCTTCAGACCGAGCTGCTGGAAGATCTTCAGCAGCGTATCGAGGTTTGGCACGGTCTTGAACGACTCGATTCGCGCCACCGACGACTGCGGAATGCCGCACAGCGCAGCCAGTTCCCGCTGGCTCAGGCCCAACGCATTGCGCTGTTCCACCATTGCTTTCACGATCTGCGAAAGTGCCTCCACTTCTTCCATATCCTTGGAGATTTCTGGGTCCACCGTCCGCACATGCTCTTTGTAGTCGTTCCATGTCCTCATCGTCTATCACTCCTTATTTCTTGTAAGCCAATCATCTCGTTCCGCTTTCGCGCGCTCGATCTCTCTTCGAGGTGTCTTCTGCGATTTCTTTCGGAACTGATGCAGCAATACAAATTTATTCTTCCTCCAACAGAAGTAAAACACCCGGTTATTGCCCGGTCGCAGTTCCCAGATATCTTCTACCAGATGCTTCGTAATATTTTCCGGCAGCCGCGTCCCGCTGTCTTGCAGCAGCTGGATATAAAGTGCGATTTGCTTATGCTGTATCCGGGCATCTTTATTCGTTGCACTTTTTACGCGCAATTCTTCCAGAAAGTCCCACAATTCCGAGACGCCGTTTGCGTCTTCATAAAATTCAACTTCATACATTTCACATTTTCCTCAACCAAGCTGCTTTCCTCAGGTTTATGATAGCACATATGCTATCATGTGTCAATCTTCTTTTGTAACTCCCCCAGTCACCTTCGGTGACAGCTCCCTCGGAGAGGGGGGCTAGCTCCCCCTCTCCGAGGGAGTAACAGCAAGAGCCCCACGGCGGATGTCGTGGGGCTCTTGTGCATACTTAAAACAAATTCTCAGCGCTTTTTCTTCTTTTTCTTTTTCGGGCCGGAGGAAGCCGCACTGCTGGTCGTATGGGGCGCATTGCGGGCCCGGCGGGATTCATACAGATACTTTGAGAGATTGGGCACCACGAGGGCAATGAACGCCAGAACGACGAACACCAGAAAGCTGGGCTGGTCGTGGTTCGTATTGAACAGCGTTTGCAGGAAGTTGCTCATAACATGTACCTTTCCGGTTTTGCGAAACCGCTCAATAGGGGATGGCTCACAGCAGGATGAGGCCGTTCTCATCCGGCTTCATGGGGACGGCGATGATCGCATCCACGAGGGTCATTGCGATGGAAAAACCGCTCCAGCAGGTCGCCAGATAGAGCACCCCCAGAATGGGCCGCTTCGCGTAGAACTGGTGTGCGCCAAAAATTCCCAGAATGCAGAGGCGGAGGTAGGTCTTGCGGTTGACGGCGTGCTTTTCGCGGCCATCATACCATGTGGCCAGATGATCGATGCAGTTCCAGATGAAGCCGTGGTTGGGGTCTTTCTGCCATTGGGTCTTTGCCATTGTTTTGTACCTCTGTCTCTTTCATAAAATCAGGAAAGCCGCCCACCGCGCAGTCAGCCCGGTGAGCGGTCCTCCTTATTGGTTTCTGATGAGAATGTTTTCCGCAGTGTTAAGCGTTAGAATGCAGCTTGGGATCAGGCGTTCTGCGCAGCAGCCATCTTGATCTTCACGACCTCGTCCTGAATCTCGGCCATCTTTTCCTTGGTCAGGGGGTAGAAGTGCATTGCGATCAGGTTGCAGACCAGACCGATCATGATGACGCCGTAAGCGCACAGTGCAGTGCCGATGCGGAGCTTCATGGTGACGGGGTCGCCCATGACGGGGTTGTGGTCAACGAAGCCGCAAGCGGTGAACATGGCGCCAGCGATCATGGGAGCGAAGGAAGAGACCAGCTTGTCCACGAAGCTGAACAGGGTGCCCATCAGGCCGGGGACGTACTTGCCGGAACGATAAACTTCGTAGTCAGCGCAGTCAGCGGTCATGGGGATAACGATGTTGCCGGCGAGGTTCTGGAAGCCGCCGGTGAGAACGGTCAGGACAATGTAGAGGATCAGGAAGTAGCCCCAGTTCAGAGCACCGGTCTCCGGGTTGGAGGTCATGGTAGTGGGGTCACCCAGCAGCCACAGAGCGATCAGAGCGCCATTGCCGATCAGAGCGCCGACAGAGCCGATGATCATGCCCTTGCGCTGGCCAAACTTGGTAGCCAGAGTGGAGATGCACAGGAAGGTCAGGATGCAGACGGGGACGGTGGTCAGAGCGGTGACGTTGCCCTGCAGCAGGGTAGAACCGGCGATGCAGGCGAACAGAGCGACCTGAACGGCGCTGGTTTTTGCGGTATTGCCCAGCTTATCCGTAGAGGCAGACAGGACCAGCATCTGAATGGCGCGGTTGTTCTTCAGGGTATCCCAGTAATCCTTCAGGCCGACCTTGACGGGCTTGCCGGTGCCGAAGAACTCAGGACGATCCTTCGGGGCGATGGCGATGACAGCCAGCAGGGTGAAGATGCCGGAAACGATGGCAGTGAGCAGCCAGAAGGTGTGGAAGAACTGAGTGGAAGCATAGCCGCCGACGTCCTTGTAGCTGTTTGCGATGTTGGCGGTGATAACAGCCAGACCGGCAAACAGGACGGTGTTATACACACCGTCGAAGGAGGCGAACAGGGGGCGCTGCTTGGGGTCGTTGGTCAGGCAGGACTGAGCCGACTTGGTAACGACACACTGGCAGGTGTAGCCGAGGTAGTAAACCATCAACACGACCACATAGAAGGGGAAGCGGGCAGCCTGCGGCAGGTTGTGGGTGACATGGAAGGCGACGAAGCTGGTCACGGCCAGAAGGATGTTGCCAATGACCATGAACGGGCGGTTCTTGCCGAACTTGCCGTTGGTCTTATCGACCATGAAGCCCACGAACGGGTCGGTGACGCCATCCCAGATACGCATGGCCATGGTCAGGGAAGAAGCGACCATCATGCCAACGCCGACCCAGCCCATCAGGTAGTAGGTGGCGTAGTTCATCAGGAACATGTACAGGTTGGTGGCCGTGTTGTTCAGCGCAAAGCAGCCGATGCGCCACAGCGGAACACGGTGGATGCCGTTGGTCTCATAGTTCTTGTCATAGAACTTGTCCGGCAGAGTTCTCGTTTTTGCCATTTCGTTTTCTCTCCTTAATTCGTGAATAGGCGTTCTCCGTTTTGCCCCGTTTCGAAAACCGCACCTGCCACTGTGCGGGCTGCGGGACTTTATGTCATTATTATGAACACATTTCGAAAATTCTGTTAGTAAAATTTTGAGGTGAATCAGGACGATTTTACTATTTTGAGAAGATTTTCACAACTTTCAAAAAAGCTATTGGGTAGGTTGCACAATCAAGTGATATACTAGTATTGCACATTGCCCATCTGCGCGAAAAGCCTTGAAAAGAATGTGGGGAAATTGCGGATTTATCCAAAAATATTTCTACTCCGTTTGGAGCCGCGTCATTATAATATAGGTATCATAAAAACGCATCTCTGCATCCCTGTAAAAAATGAAAAAGGAGAAACACAAATGGCAGTAAAAGCTTCCGGGCGCGTTCAGCGCTACGTCAATGCAAACGGCCCCACCATCGGCACAGTGGAGCGCAAGGTCCTTTCGCAGGACGGCCTGTACTTCAAGGATATCGACGGCACCGGCACCATCAGCGCCGTCAACGACTGGCGCCTTTCCCCCGAAGAGCGCGCACAGGCTTACGTCAAGACCCTGACCACCAGCGAGAAGATCGGCCAGCTCTTCACCTCCGACTGGCGGATGGGCCCCAAGTATCCCTCCCCTCGTCTCGCCGCCAACGGCCACAAGCCCGTGGGCGACGAGACCGGCTTGCTGGATGAGGCCCCGGTGGATGTCTCCGACAGCATCTTCGGCCATCAGGCTCTGCCCAGCACCACCGACATGGTCAAGAAGTGCTTCAACCGCCACGTCATTCTCCGCGAGAGTCCCTCGCCCGAAGATCTGGCCGATTACCTCAACCAGCTGCAGTACCTGACCGAGACCTGTGAGCACTTCGTGCCCATGCAGGTCATGTCCAACAGCCGCAACGAGAACGGTGAGGTCGTCTTCGGCATGAACGACGCCACCGGCGTGTTCGCCACCTATCCCGGCACTCTGGGCATCGCAGCCGCCGTCAAGGGTACTGCCCGCATCGACATCATCGACAAGTTCGCCGACACCATCCGCCGCGAGTGGAACGCATGCGGCCTGAAGAAGGGCTATATGTACATGGCCGACTGCGTCACCGACCCCCGTTGGCAGCGCACCTTCGGCACCTTCGGCGAGGACCCGGAACTGATCGAGGAGATCTTCGACCACCTGATCCCCGGCATTCAGGGCGGCAGCAACGGTGTCACCCCGGAGGGCGTATCCGTCACCGTGAAGCACTTCCCCGGCGGCGGTGCCCGTGAGAACGGCTTTGATCCCCACTATGCCGCTGGTCAGTGGAACATCTACGCCACCCCCGGCTCCCTGCAGAAGTATCACATCCCGGCTTTCCGTGCGGCCATCCGCCACAATGCCGAGTCCATCATGCCCTACTACTCCAAGCCCTGCGCCGAGAAGAGCGCCCCGCAGGAGGACTTCAACGGCAACCCCATTGCGCTGAACCCCTACGGCTTTGCTTATAATAAGGTGTTCATCGACGGGATGCTCCGCAGCCAGATGGGCTTCAAGGGCTACATCAACTCCGACACCGGCATCGTCCACAACATGTGCTGGGGCGTCGATATGCTGGACGAGCCAGAGCGCATCGGCTACGCCGTCACCCAGAGCGGCGTGGACCTGATCTCCGGTCTGCTGGACAACGAGCTGGGCGAGGAGAGCTACGCCCGCGCCACCAATGGCTACTACGACACCCACGAGGTGCCCGCCGGCTTCAAGAAGGAGG
>ULSN01018736.1_pt1 | contig 12914 bp, 10 predicted proteins | sample 1956771 | NCBI WGS metagenome assembly ULSN01 (sample SAMEA4835709, study PRJEB28245) | human gut metagenome | biome: gut microbiome; material: fecal sample | place: Denmark | collected 2008
TTTACCGGGCGTAAAAAATCTCTTTTTTTATATATCTTTGCGATGTTGTAACAACTGATTTGTATTTTGAAATATCTGCTTTCTATAATGTTTCTGTTGGTGGCATTTTTTGCTGCCAGTGCCGAAGAAACGGTTCCCGGCCTTCCTTCGGTTCAAAACAAAGTGTATAAAGGTTTCTATTATTTCCATACAGAAGAAAGCGACAGCACATTGATGCTGGTAATGAATCCCATCACCGTATTTCCCCCGGAACGGTTCAAAAACAAAAAGGAGGAAAAATTCTACTGGCGCACTGTCCGCGACGTGAAAAAGGCGCTCCCTTATGCCAAACTTATCATGGCTACCCTGATTGAAACTTATGAATATATAGAAACTCTTCCGACAAAAGAGGAAAGGGAAGCACACTTAAAACGCATGGAACATGACGTATTCGAGCAGTACAAGCCCCAGCTGAAACGCTTCAGCAGCCGGCAGGCCCGAATTCTTGTAAAACTGATATACAGGGAAACCAACCAACCATCCTACGACATCATCAAAGCCTTCCTCGGCGGATTCCGTGCCACGTTCTGGCAAATGTTCGGCAGCATGTTCGGCGTCAGCCTGAAAGCCGACTGGAATCCACAAAAAGACAAAAATGACGCCATCATTGACCGTATCAGCACCCTTGTAGAACAAGGGGCACTCTGACGAATTTCCCACATAACTTGTCAACAATTTTGCCGACTTTACAGCGAAGCCTGCACGCTTTCCTCCACTCTATATTTTCACATTATAGACAATCCATCAACAGGCTATTATCAGTTTATCAACATTTACCATACTGATAAACAAGTATTTAACAGAATTACTAATATTGTCAACAACTTTGTTGACAACCCTGAACAATCAGAATTCCCGAATATAATCGTCGAGAAGAACGTAATAAACTTTATACCGCATCTCCCATATCTAACGTGTCAATATTTTCCGTTTCCGGAAACAAGGTGATGTCGTATGAAACCGTAGAAAATACCCTCAGTCTCGCAGGACTACAACCAGGCATATACGTAGCCGTATACAAAAAAGGCAACGCTTCGTATGCCTATAAATTCACCGTACGATAAATAAATAAATAAATAATCTCTCCCTATAAAAGAAATGGAGCCGTGCCACTGCATAGCTCCATTTTTTCTATATATGCAAGTTTATAACCTGTTGACAAGTCTGTCGAAAACTGTTATTAACAAGCAAGCATTAGTTGTTAATTATATTTTTATCAGTAATTTATCTGTTAACAACCTATCAACAACCTGTCAATATAAGTTTAATACTCAATCTTCATTTCTGCCGATTTCCAGGCAATGAATCCCTTGTCAAGTTCAAAGACTTTGAAGCCTTTTTTCAACAAAATCTTCATGGCCGTCTTACTTCTGTTACCGCTGCGACAATATATGGCAACCGGAATATTTTTGTCCAGCGACTTATCCACATTCTGTTCAAAACCGCTGTTCATAACATCAATATTGACAGCTCCCGAAATATGACCTTCCCCGTATTCCTGCGGTGTGCGAACGTCTACAATCTGAACATTCCCCGTACTTATAATCTCGTTAAACTTATCAACACTCAACGAATTATTGGAATTGGCATTGTTACAGGACATTGCACAACTTCCAAACAACATAATGCACAATGTTTTCCACAAATTCTTCATATACTTTTCTCTCTTTTATTTCACATAAAACAACTACTTGTCAACAGTTGTTTATAAACTAAAAAATAAATTGTAAATCAAACAATTAAAAGTTAACAAACTATTAATAACCTGTTCATAGAGGGTCAAAAAAATAGCAGGGCTATTTTTTCATGGAAATGAAGAAATTCCACATCACAATGCCGGCAGTTATCGACACATTCAACGAATGTTTCGTTCCATATTGCGGCAGTTCAATGCACACATCGGAAGCGTCGACAGCCTCCTGCTTGACACCCTTGACTTCATTTCCTAAAATAACGGCATATTTACCATTTTTATCAACAGTAAAGTCGAGCATGTTAACACTACCGTTAACCTGCTCAATGGCACACACTTTGTATCCATCCGACTTCAATTTTTCAATCAACGGTATTATGTTATCAACATGTTCCCACTCGACTGAATCTTCCGCCCCCAATGCCGTTTTATGAATTTCAGGGCTGGGAGGAGTTGCCGTAATGCCGCACAGGTAAATCTTTTCAATAAGAAAAGCATCAGCAGTCCGAAAGACAGAACCTATATTGTTCAAACTGCGGATGTCGTCAAGTATGACCACCAGCGGAATTTTCTTTATATGATGATACTCATCGCAACTGACCCTTGCCAGTTCAAGCATTGTCTTCTTTTTCATACATAAATGATTTACTTTTACAAAAGTACAACACAAATTGATATTCAACAATTGCTATCAACAACATGTTAATAATCGTGTTGAAAACGCTCAATAAGTCTTTTAAACTTTATCACTAAAAAATTTGCATAACTCATAGTCAGCCGGCTATAACAACAATACCCACATAACAAAAAAAGTTAGCACAAATAAATTATTGATGATTTAACAGCCTTTTCAACATAAATAGGCATACATAAAGCCATAAATTTATTAACTTTGCCGATTATTAACAAGTTGTTGATAAAACACTTAAAAATCTATTTTACAGTTTTATTGACTGTTGAAAGAATGCCAATAGAGCGTAACAATAGATTAATAAGTTCATATGCAAGAAAAGTACAAAAAACTTATTGCAGTTATCAACGTGCTAATAATAACATCATATATTTTTTCTTTAAAATAAAAAAAAGAAATTATTGATTAACATGAATGTCGACAACTCTAAAAAGTTAACTCTTTCGGATAGTGAGTTGGTGGAAGCTATTCAACAACTGAAGAAAGAAAAAAATGCGGTTATCCTAGGTCATTATTATCAGCGTGATGAAGTGCAGGCTATTTCCGATTATATTGGCGACAGTCTGGCTTTGGCTCAAGTGGCAGCCAAAACGGATGCCGACATCATTGTCAGCTGTGGAGTCAATTTCATGGCTGAAACGGCCAAGATACTTTCTCCTGAAAAGAAGGTGCTTGTTCCGGATCTGAATGCGGGATGTTCGCTGGCGGACAGTTGCGACGCTGCCGAGTTTGAAAAGTTTATTAAGGAAAATCCCGGACATGTTGTCATCAGCTATGCCAATACGAGTGCTGAGGTGAAGGCTTTGACTGATGTCATTGTCACTTCTTCCAACGCACGTCAGATTGTGGAGAGTTTTCCGGAAGACCAGAAAATTATCTTCGGTCCCGACCGTAATTTGGGCGGATATATCAATCGTATGACCGGCCGTCACATGAAACTGTGGAACGGATGTTGTCATGTTCACGAAAGTTTCTCTGTTGAAAAGTTGGTTGAATTGAAGGAAAAGCATCCGCAGGCCAAAGTGCTGGCTCACCCGGAATGTAAAAAGGAGCTGCTTGAATATGCCGACAAGATAGGTTCGACTAAGGCGTTACTCGACTATTCCATCAAATCGGACAGCAAGGAATTTATCGTTGTGACGGAAGCCGGTATTCTGTATGAAATGCGCAAAGCTTCGCCCGACAAGGTGTTCATTCCGGCTCTGACGGAACAGGGCGGTTGCAACGAATGCAATTTTATGCGTTTGAATACGTTGGAAAAGATATATGAATGTCTTAAAAACGAGACACCGGAAATAGTTATAGAAAAAGAACTGTGCGAAAAGGCTGTCAAGCCTATCCAGCGCATGTTGGAAATTTCCCGATCACTTGGTTTGATAAAATAAAAAACAATATATAAAATGGAATACAATCACAAAGAGATAGAAAGTCGTTGGCAGCAGTATTGGAAAGATAACAATATTTACAAAGCCGATATAAATAAGGATAAACCGAAGTTTTATGTGCTCGACATGTTTCCATATCCTTCGGGAGCAGGTTTGCACGTAGGCCATCCGCTTGGCTACATTGCATCTGATATCTATTCACGCTACAAACGTCTGCAAGGCTTTAACGTGCTTCATCCGATGGGATATGACGCTTACGGTCTTCCGGCAGAACAATATGCCATCCAGACCGGTCAGCATCCGGAGGTTACTACTGTCAATAACATTAACCGCTATCGTGAACAGTTGAACAAGATTGGCTTCTGCTATGACTGGAGCCGCGAAATAAAGACTTGCGACCCTTCCTATTATAAATGGACACAATGGGCCTTTATAAAAATGTTCAAGAGCTATTACGACAACGGTCTTAAAAAGGCTATGCCGATTGACAATCTTGTTGCCGCTTTTGAAAAGAATGGTACGGAAGGCGTAAAGGCCGCCTGCAGCGAAGAACTTTCATTCACTGCCGACGAATGGAAGGCAATGTCGGAAAAAGAACAGCAGAATACATTGATGAACTACCGTATCGCTTATTTGGGCAATACGATGGTGAACTGGTGTCCGAAGTTGGGTACGGTACTTGCCAACGATGAAGTGAGCGAAGGTGTTTCTATTCGCGGCGGTTATCCTGTTGAACAGAAAATGATGCGCCAATGGTGTCTGCGCGTTTCGGCTTATGCACAACGTCTGTTGGACGGATTGGAAACTATCGACTGGACGGATTCGTTGAAGGAAACGCAACGCAACTGGATTGGCCGTTCGGAAGGTGCTGAAATGAACTTCAAGGTAGTAGGCAAGGATTTGAATCTTGAAATCTTCACTACCCGTGCCGATACAGTGTTTGGTGTTACCTTCATGGTTTTGGCTCCGGAAAGCGAATACGTTTCGTTGCTCGTTACCGACGAACAGAAGGAAGCTGTTGACAATTATCTGAACGAAATCAAACATAAGACAGAACGTGAACGCCTTATCGATAAAAAAGTGACAGGCGTATTCTCCGGCTCGTATGCGGTAAATCCGTTGACAGGAAAAGAAATTCCTGTATGGATCAGCGACTATGTGCTTGCCGGATACGGTACAGGTGCAATTATGGCAGTACCGGCTCACGACAGCCGCGACTATGCTTTTGCCCGTCATTTCAATTTGCCTATCATTCCTTTGATTGAAGGATGCGACGTTTCGGAAGAAAGTTTCGATGCGAAGGAAGGCAAAATGATCAATTCAAAGAGCGACGAACTTGATTTGAACGGAATGGAAGTGAAAGAAGCCATTGCCGCTACGAAGAAATTCATCGAAAAGAAGGGTATTGGCAAGGTGAAAGTAAACTATCGTTTGCGTGATGCCATTTTCAGCCGTCAGCGCTATTGGGGTGAACCGTTCCCTGTATATTATAAAGATGGTATTCCTTACACTTTGGACGAAAGCAAATTGCCATTGGAATTGCCGGAAGTGGACAAGTTCCTTCCTACGGAAACAGGCGAGCCTCCATTGGGACGTGCAAAGAACTGGAAAACACCGGAAGGCTATCCTTACGAACTTTGCACAATGCCGGGTTTTGCAGGTTCTTCAGCTTATTATTTGCGCTATATGGACCCGCACAATGAAAATGCTCTTGTTTCAAAAGAAGCTGACGAATACTGGCGTAATGTAGACCTCTATATTGGTGGTACGGAACATGCTACAGGTCACTTGATTTACAGCCGTTTCTGGAACAAGTTCCTTTTTGATTTGGGCGTTGTATGCGAAGAAGAGCCGTTCAAGAAACTGATCAATCAAGGTATGATTCAAGGTCGTTCCAACTTCGTATATCGCATAAAGGATACAAACACTTTTGTTTCCTACAACTTGAAAAAAGATTACGATACGACTCCTATTCATGTGGATGTAAACATCGTAAGCAATGATGTGCTTGATTTGGAAAAATTCAAGCAGTGGCGTCCGGAATTCAATAATGCCGAATTTATCCTTGAAAACGGCAAATATATTTGCGGATGGGCTATTGAAAAGATGTCAAAGTCGATGTTCAATGTCGTTAATCCGGATGACATTGTGGAAAATTACGGTGCAGACACGTTGCGACTTTACGAAATGTTCCTCGGACCGTTGGAACAGAGCAAGCCTTGGGATACGAACGGTATTGACGGTGTGAACCGCTTTATCAAGAAATTTTGGTCACTGTTCTACAAGAACGGCAAATTGGTGCTGACTGATGACAAGCCTTCGGCTGAAGCTTTGAAATCTGTTCACAAACTGATTAAGAAGGTTACATGGGATATCGAACACTTCTCGTACAATACTTCTATCAGTGCATTTATGATTTGTGTTAATGAATTGACATCCATGAAATGTAACTCAAAGGCTGCTTTGAGTGACGTGGTTGTATTGATTGCACCGTTTGCACCTCACTTGGCAGAAGAACTGTGGCATGTGCTGGGCAATGAAACAACGGTTTGTGATGCCAAATGGCCGAAATATAATGAAGAATATTTGGTTGAGGCAACTGTAACCTACGCTGTTTCATTCAACGGTAAGGCCCGTTTCAATATGGAAGTGGCTAACGGTACGAGCAAGGAAGATGTTGAAAAGATGGCATTGGCTAATCCTAATTCCGCAAAATGGATTGAAGGAAAGACTCCTAAAAAGGTCATTGTAGTGCCTAATAAAATTGTTAACATCGTTTTATAATGAAATAAAAAGGTAGGCGACTACGTTTTTTATTAGAACTTAAATAGTAAAAGATGAAGAATATTGTATTTGCGACTAATAATAAAAATAAATTGAGAGAAATTAGAGATATTGTTGGTAGTAGATACAATATTCTCAGTCTTTCTGATATAAATTGTCATGAAGACATACCTGAAACAGCCGATACAATCGAAGGCAATGCATTGTTGAAAGCCCGTTTTGTAAAGGAAAAATACGGTTACGACTGTTTTGCCGACGATACAGGTCTGGAAGTGGAAGCTCTTGACAACCGTCCGGGTGTTTATTCGGCCAGGTTTGCAGGAGAAGAATGCAATTCCGAGAAAAATATTGACAAGTTGCTGTCGGAATTAAAGGGTATAGAAAACAGGAAAGCCCGTTTCCGTACGGTAATAGCTTTGCTAAAAGGGGAAAAAGAAGAGGAATTTGAAGGGGTAATTTACGGTAACATTTCACACGAACGCCATGGAGAGGGCGGTTTTGGTTATGATAAGGTGTTCGTGCCTGAAAACTATGATAGAACATTCGCCGAAATGCTTCCTGAAGAAAAAAATTCTATAAGCCATCGTGCAAAAGCTACAAGACTATTGATTGAATATTTAAATAAAGAAAAATGATAAAGAAGCTGAATATTATACTTGTTTTCATTTTATTGTTAGCATTCAATGCCAATTCTCAGTTGCAGGTAGGCGATTGGAAAATGTATCAAGTGTTTTCCGGTTTGAACTTGCAAAATATTGTTGATACCGGCGATATCATTTATTATTTGTCTGATGGATGGCTGTATTCCTACGATAAGAAAAATGATGAAACTGTATATTATAATAAACGCAATGACTTGTCGGATTATAACATTACCAACATGTTTTATAACTACGACAAGAAATATTTGTTGGTAGTATATGATAATTCCAACATGGATTTAATATATGACAGCGGTAGGATCGTCAACATCCCGGATTTGAAAAATACGATTGTGACGGGTTCGAAAGCTATCAACAGTGCCGACTTTTCAGGTAATTATATATATGTGGCTACAGACTTTGGATATATGGTTGTGGACGATGAAAAATATATGATAAAGGAATCGTTCAACTATGGAAAGGCATTCACTTCCATGGTGGCTACCAGTCAATATATTTTTGCGAGCTGTAACAACAAAGTATATGTTTCAGCCTTGAATGACAATCATTTCGATTTTTCTGTATTTAAGGAAACAAACTTTAAACAGGATGCTTATATACAGAAAATAGATGAAAATCGTTTTTTCTTCCGTGGAGGTTGGCTATATAAAATATCTTTCAGCCAGGATCCTACAAGTTTGTCAATTGTCACTCTTGAACAGAGTACATCTCAGTTGCTGACGAAAAGTAAAACAGGATACTTGGCATCCTTCAAGAATTTCTATATGCCTTTGGACGAACAGGGTAATGCAACGAAGGATGAACAAAACAGCACTGTAAAAATAAATCTGCCAGCAGATTTTGAAGGCAGTCTGATTGCTTCTATGGAAACCGACAGCTCTGTTTGGGGTGTTGATAAAAACGGATTGAAGCAATTTAAGATTGAAAATGGTTCGATTGAATATTTAAGGGAAAACTACCGTCCGAATGCTTCGTCAGTCAATGACCCTTATTACATGAAATACGCCAATAATCGTTTATATATGATGAGTTCGGGTCCAAATGGTAGAAATGAAGGAACAAAAGGAAGTGGGTTTGATATTTGCATTTCTACTCTACAGAATGATGTTTGGAGTAATTTGTCACCAACTTCTGCACCAAGTTTCATTAACAATAATTCAAAAAACAAATTGACAGATCCTTATTCATTGTCAGTTGATCCTGAAGATCCCGATGCTATATGGTTTGGTACATGGTGGGAAGGTATTGTATGTGTAAAGAATGGTAAGATAATTCAAAAATTCGATACAAAAAATTCACCTATGCTGATGAATTATATTTGTAATGTTCCGGCGATGGCTTTTGACGAGGATAATAATTTATGGGCAGTGCATTTTTCTCTTCAAACCGGTTATCCACGACTGATGGTTTTGCCTGCGGATAAAAGATTTTCTGCTGATGTTCAATCATCTGATTGGATTGTATATGAAGATTTTAATATAAACACGGCAAAGCGAAGTATTGTTAGTATTTTCAATAATGGTATCGTTTATTTTACAGATGGTCAATACAGTCCTACTTTGGTTGCAATAAACAATAATGAAACATTGGATAAAACAGATGATAAAACTGTTTTGATAAGTAGTTTTGTAGATCAAGATGGTAAAACTTTAGATCCACAATTTATTTATGAAATAAAAGAAGATAAGAATGGCAAAGTTTGGATCTGTATGGGTACAGGTGTAGTTACATTGTCTAGTTCTAAAACAATTTTTTCTAACGATTTTTATGTAAATCGTGTAAAAGTGCCGCGAAACGATGGTACCAACTTGGCTGACTATCTGTTGGACGGTTTGTGTGTCACTTGTATGGCTGTTGACGGTGCCAACAGAAAATGGTTTGGAACGACTACTTCGGGGGTATATCTGGTAAACGAGGACGGCACTGAAATATTGGAACATTTTACATCGGAAAACAGCTATTTGCCGGATGATAATGTCTTGTCGATCGCTTGCAGCGATGATAGCAACATCGTTTATTTTGGAACTTCAAAAGGTACGGTAGCTTATAGTAGCGACGCTGTTCCTTCGGAAGATAATTTCAACAATGTATATGCTTATCCGAATCCTGTCCGTCCTGACTATACAGGCTATATTACGATTACCGGATTAATGGATAATTCTCTGGTTAAAATTGCCGATTCTGCAGGAAATGTGGTATTTTCGACAACTTCCAACGGTGGTATGGTGGTATGGGACGGATGTAATATGAACGGAAAACGTGTCAATACCGGCGTTTACTTTGTATTGGCATCGCAAACCGACGGAAGCAACAAGAACGGTTGTGTAACGAAAATTATGATTGTAAGATAATTTGTTGGACATTACTATAATGCACTGAAAATTGATATGCTGTTGTACAAGTTTTAAAGACTTGGAAGCTGTTTCAATTTTCAGTGTATTTTTATTTTTTAGGAGATAAAATACAGAATTAGGTCAAGTAAAATGTATCTTTGCACTATATAAGAAGTTAGAAAGAATGAACATAGCATTAATTGGATATGGCAAGATGGGCAGAACCATCGAAGAAATTGCGATAGTACGCGGTCATAAGATTGTTTGCAAGATTGATGTCGACAATCAGGATGACTTTGACAGCGATGCTTTTCGCAGTGCAGATGTGGCAATAGAATTTACTACACCGAAAACGGCAGTCGAAAACTATCGCCGTGCCTTCGGACAGGGCGTGGCTGTAGTTTCGGGTACAACCGGATGGCTTGACAGAGTCGATGAAGTGAAACGCTGCTGTGAGCAAAATAATGCTACGTTCTTCTATTCGTCAAATTTCAGTATAGGGGTGAACATTTTCTTTGCTCTGAACAAATATTTGGCAAAAATAATGAATGGTTTTGAGCAGTATGACGTGTCGATGAAAGAAATTCATCACATTCATAAACTCGATCATCCAAGTGGCACGGCTATTACTTTGGCTGAAGGTATCATACAGAATTTGGACAGAAAAACCGGATGGGCGGAAAATTCTGACAATGCTGAATTAGTCAATATTACAGCTGAACGTGTAGGGGAAGTTCCCGGTACGCATATCATTGAGTATCGTTCGGATGTTGATTGCATCAAAATAGAGCACGAAGCCTTTTCTCGTCGTGGTTTTGCCTTGGGAGCTGTCATTGCTGCCGAATGGGTAAAGGGAAAGAAAGGCTGGTTCACGATGAACGATATGATGAATCTTTAGAAAAAAATTCACGATGGAAAAAAATAGCAGCAAGTCATTTAAGGAAAGAATTGAAAAAGTGAAGACTACCCGCTGGATACGTTTTGCGGTAGTTTCTTTGATATTTTTCTTTTGGGTAATATGGTTGAACAACTATTGGGTACTGCTTGTCTATCCTCTGTTGTTTGATATATACATTACACTGTATATTCCTTGGAACTGGTGGAAAAAGTCGAAAAATAAGACGGTCCGCACGGTGATGAGCTGGGTGGATTCTATTGTATATGCTCTGATTCTGGTATATTTTATTTTTGCTTTCATAGGACAGAATTATAAAATTCCGTCTTCTTCTTTGGAAAAGACTTTGCTGGTCGGTGACTATCTTTGGGTAAACAAGATGTGCTACGGTCCGCGTGTACCGCAGACTCCGCTGCATTTTCCGCTGGTACAGAACACTTTTCCCATTATCAATACAAAGAGCTATTTCGATAAACCACAGTTCAAATACCATCGTTTGAAAGGTGTGCGCAACATTGAAAGGTATGATATCGTTGTGTTCAACTATCCGGCTGGCGACACAATCGTATTTAATGTGCAGAATCCTGATTACTATACGATTTGCTACAAAATTGGTGAAGAACTTATTGGCCAGAATGGAACTTCCCTTACAAAGGGAAGTTATGAATACGGTCAGCGTTGTCTTGCCATTGGACGTGAATACGTAAAGTTAGAGAAGGAGCGTTTTGGAGATATCATCTATCGTCCTGTAGATCGTCGTGAGAATTATGTGAAACGTGCCATCGGTTTGCCGGGTGACTATATGAAGATTGTCGACAATGTTTTCTATATCAATGGTGAACCATTGAAAGAACCTGAAAATGTTCAGTTTAACTATTTTATCCGTACCAACGGAACGCAGATTACGGATGCCGTGTGGGAAGAAGCCGGCATCAGCGTTGCCGACCGAAGCTATCAGCCGCAGAACATCGACTATTTTGGCAAGCAGAATCTCGTATATGCCGTGCCTCTGACATATTCAATGGTAAAATATTTTGAGGCATTGCCCTATGTGGAAGAAGTGGAACGTGTGCCGGCCATGGAAGTTTTGCCGGTGTATCCTATTGTAAAGGATTACGGATGGACACGGGCCAACTATGCCGTTAATTTGGAAAAAGGTCTTTGGATTCCTAAAAAGGGCTGTTCGTTGGAGTTGAACATGTATAATCTGCCAATATACGAACGTGCCATCAAGAATTATGAAGGCAATGACCTGCAGGTGCGCGACGGCAAGATTTATATCAACGGAAAAGAAACTACACGCTATACGTTCAAGATGGACTACTACTGGATGGTGGGTGACAATCGTGACAATTCGGCAGATTCGCGTTATTGGGGATTTGTTCCAGAAGACCATATTGTCGGAACTCCTATGTTTGTCATCATCTCCATTGACGGCGACAAAGGTTTCTTCAGTGGTTTCCGCTGGAACCGTATGTTCAAGGATGCTAATCCCGACAAATAATGGCTGAACCGACAGCCATATTCAGTCTACGTTATGCTGGCAGTGTAGGTTACTATGCTGCCATGCTTCGTTTCGGTTCCATTGTTTTGGATACGGAGGAAAGATTCTGTAAGAGAAACAAAAGTCTGAACCGTATGGATATTGTCGGTCCAAATGGTCCGCAGTCGTTGTCCATGCCCTTGGCAAAACCTAACAGTTCGCAGAAAGTAAGCGAAATAGTTATTTCAGAACATGGCAACTGGCGACATAATCATTGGGGGGCACTTTTTTCCGCCTACGGGCGTACGCCTTTTTTCGATTACTTTGCCGACGACTTGAAACAGTTGTACCAAAGTGACATAACAACGGTCGGCGAATTCAATTTGAAACTGCATCACCTGATTGTAGATTTTCTTGATTTGCCGTTAGAAACGACAGTTGCCGACGGCAGTAACGACTATGCTGCCTTGCATGATTTCCGTGACCGCAGGCAGATTGATTTTAGCGAGTATTCTCTTCCTTCCTATTATCAGATTTGGAGCGACAAGCAGGGCTTTATTCCCAATCTAAGCATACTTGACCTTCTCTTCAACGAAGGCCGTCAGGTTATTTATCTTTTTGATTTGGCAAAATAAAATAATGTTTCATAATTGTTCATGAATTGAATATTATCATCTTTAACAAATACTTTACATTTTAAATCATTATAATCTTTATATGCTTTACAGAATTCTCCATCTGAATTTGTTTCTAAATCTTTAGAATATAATGATTTAGATGTTATTCCTAGAGATTCAAATGCTATAGTATTATTATTATCTTTATTTTTCATTGCTAAAGAATCTCTCAGAGTCCAAATGTTGTTATATTGTTCTGCCTTTTTTGATAGTATATCAATATAAGCTGTTGTTGTAGGACTTTCTATAGAAAATTGACATAGAAAAATAAA
>ULSN01066525.1_pt1 | contig 12819 bp, 8 predicted proteins | sample 1956771 | NCBI WGS metagenome assembly ULSN01 (sample SAMEA4835709, study PRJEB28245) | human gut metagenome | biome: gut microbiome; material: fecal sample | place: Denmark | collected 2008
GGGTGGAAGATTGCCGTAGAGCGGATAAACCTGCGGAACGGAAAGTTCAGCAGCAGATGATGAAGCAGCAGATAATGAAGCTGATGCAGATGATGAAGCTGCTGCTCTGCTGAGGCTTGCATCCAATATCTCCTTGCATTTCAGAATCTCCGACTGTCCAGGAAGGAAAGCCAGAATATCTCCCTCGTACCTATCTGCAGCCTTGAGGATGGTAGCTGCCACCTCTTTATATATATCGTATCGCGCCATATCGGTCTCAGAATAAACGGTCTCTACAGGGAACATCCGTCCTTCGCTCTCTATCAATGGTGCCTGAAGAGTCTCGCAGATGGCAGTAGCATCGATGGTTGCCGACATGATGATGATCTTCAAATCAGGTCGGATGATTTCCTGTGCCTGTCGGGTGAGGGCAAGCGCCAGGTCGGAGTTGATGCTTCGCTCGTGAAACTCATCGAAGATGACGGCGCTCACTCCTTCGAGCGTGGCATCGTGGATGAGCATCCGGGTAAGGATTCCCTCGGTGAGCACCTCGATGCGGGTTTCTGAAGAAACCTTGTTCTCGAAGCGTACCCGGTAACCCACGGTCTTGCCCACGGGTTCGCCCAAGATGCTTGCCATTCGTTCAGCTATCTGACGGGCAGCAAGGCGGCGTGGTTCCAGCATCAGAATCTTTCCCTGTGGGGTGGCTCCGAGGAGGGTGAGTGGGAGTATGGTGGATTTTCCTGCTCCCGGCGGAGCGGTAACAACAAGGTTTGCCGACTCCTTCAGGGTGCTGTTGATGGCGTCGGCTATCTGGAAGGCAGGAAGATGACCTGCCTGCTGTTTGATTCTATCGTAATTCATACTGCAAAGATACACATTATTTTTGTGATGGGCAAATGATTAGAAAGGTAATGCATGAGAATGGCGAATCTTGTAGATTTTTTCCCTTATCTGGTTCCATTTGGCAAGGATCATGTAGCCAGATACGACTGCCAGATAGAGAAGCATCAACTGAAGGAGTGACAGATGAAGATGATCTATGCTGGCACCCGGCAACAGACTGGTAAGCCGGAAGGCGGTATGGGTGGCTTGGGTAATGCTGGCAAGTACTGCTGCTACATGTTGCATCAGCCAGGTGCCGACGGAGGCAAGGCTGGAAATGTAGGTAAGGGGAGAAAGCAGCAGGAGTAGGGCACAAAGATAAAGGATGAGGGTGGCTGCCGGGATGGCGATGAAGCTGGTGAGCAGGGAGTAGCAGGATATTCTGCCGAAATAATAGACGATGAGCGGAAGCGTGCCTATCTGTGCCGCCAGGGATACGCTGAATAATCCCCAGAGGCAACGGATGATCTTGCCGTGGGATTTGAGCAGGCCGAAGAGTGGGGGATAGAATATGAGGATGGAAGCCACGGCGAGAAAGGACATCTGGAAACTGATGTCGAAAAGATGGAAGGGATTCAGAAACAGCATGATGACATAGGCTAGCGCCAGGGTGTTGAGCGAAAGGTCGGGGCGCAGGGCTAACAGGCAGAAACTGTAGATGCTGAGCATGGAGGCTGATCTGACGGCACTAGGGGGAAAGCCGATAAAGACGACATACGCCCATACGGCAACGAGGGACAAGGCAATGGTGGGTCTGGAACGGCGCTTTCCGCCCAGAAGAATCACGAAGAGCTGGAAGATAATGCCTATGTGCAAGCCGCTAACTGCCAGTATATGACTTGTGCCGGAGATGGAAAAACTCTCCTTGGTTTCCCGGTCGAGTGAACTCTTATCGCCCATCGCCATCGCAGAAATCACGGCGAAATCCTGTCCGTCGATATGATAAGTATGCAGCTGCTGTTCCAGCTGCTGGCGGAAGGAACGGCTTGCCAGGATGGTGCGGTCGATGGGGGAGAGTGACTGGTAGGTCATGATGCTGCCAGGCGTTTTCGTCTTATCGATATGATGGGAGGTGATGAACCCGCCCAGACAGAACAGGCAGAGCGACAGAAGGAGGCTCTGAAGAAGGACCAACTGCTTGATTTTTCTGAAGAAGAGCCGGGAAAGCTGACGGTTTTCATGGAGTACATAGCAGCCGGCTAAGGCTATGGCAATGATGGCTGCGATGAGCCAATAGCGCGTGGAGAAGTAATCATAGCTGTATCTGGCTGTGATGATGCTAAGTGATAGTATGAGGCTGAAGAACATCAGCGGAGTGACTGGGAGTCTTTTATTTCTGTCCATTTTAGCCGTGTTTTCAGGTTCGTTTAAAAAGAGAAGCCCGACAAAAGGTTGGGATAGTCCAACTCTCTTATCGGGCTTCTCATATATATAATAATGTATAAGCCTGCCTGGAAGCAGGAATACATCATTTCGGGAGATTTCTCTCTCTTGAGATTATTCTCTCTTGAGATTATTTGCCGAATCCGAAGATACGCTTGATGAATTTCTTCACAGGATTATCGTTCTTCTGTGGATTGACAACAGGAGCGTACTTGCGAGGACCGGAATTCTCTGTTCCCTTCTTCTGCTGGTTCTGAGGAGCAGCGCCCTGTCGCTTCTGCTGGTTCTGCTGAGCGCCGCCCTGCTTCTTCTGAGCTACGCCTCTGCCTCTGCCATTGCTTCCAGGACGAACATTGTTCTCATTGCCCGGGCGCTGGTTGCCGTTAGACTGCTGATTGCCCTGCTGGTTGCCGTTCTCGTTGTTGCGCTGCTTATTGTTGTTGCGGCGCTTGTTGTTATTGCGGTTCTTCTGCTCGCCGTTGTGCTGCTCAGCGTTTCTCTGTTCATTGTTCTTGAACTCGCCATTCTTCTGTGCGCCATTCTCGTGATTCTTATGTGCACCATTCTCGCCATTGTTCTGAGGAGTCTTTTCCTGACGCTCGTTTGGCTTGTTTGGCTTGCGCTTGTGTGAAGTCTGGTCGCGGTCTTTCTGTCTGCGGCTCTTGGCGCTGGTCTTGCTCTTGCCCTCGCCGTTGCTGTTATTGTTGCCGCCGCGGTTGCCGTTGCGGTTGTTTCCGCCCTTGCCCTTACGACCATTGTTGCGTTTTGAAGGCTTGTTGAGCTTGATGTATTCAGGGCCTTCGCCGCAATCTTCCGGCAGAGGCATCTTCTCTACCACCTTCTCCAGGAACTTCTCAATCTGCTGGAACCAGTACTGGTCTTCCTCGTTGACGAAGGTGATGGCTCTACCATCGCGGTTGGCACGGGCTGTACGGCCGATGCGGTGAACATAATCCTCAGTATCGTGAGGAACGTCATAATTGATGACCATCTCGATATCATCAATATCGATTCCACGAGCCACGATATCCGTAGCAACCAGTACGTCGAACTGACCGCTCTTGAACTTGAACATCACATCATCGCGTTCTGCCTGCTCCAGGTCGGAGTGCATTGCACCGCAGTTGATGCCAATCTGCTGAAGGGCAGCAGCTAGCTGCTTTACCTTCATCTTGCTGCCGCTGAACACGATGACGCGCTTCATATCGCCAGCCTTGAAGATATCTTTGATGATGGTCATCTTCTGGGTCTCGTAACAAACGTAAGCCTCCTGCTTGATCTTCTCGGCAGGCTTGCTTACGGCAAGCTTGATCTCTACAGGATCCTTGAGCAGGGCCTTGGCAAGTTCCTCAATTTTCTCAGGCATGGTGGCAGAGAACATGATGGTCTGGCAGGTCTTTGGCAACTTGGAAGCGATGGTATTGATGTCTTCTGAGAAGCCCATGTCGAGCATGCGGTCGGCCTCATCGAGAATGAAGAAGCTTACCTTGCTCAAATCTACATTACCCAGGGAAATGTGGGTGATGAGGCGACCTGGAGTAGCAATCACGACATCAGCACCCATGCGGAGGCTCTTCAGCTCCTGGTCGTAGCGGTTGCCGTCGTTGCCGCCATAAACAGCCACGCTGCTCACATCCTGCAGGTAGTAGCCGAAGCCCTGCATGGCCTGGTCTATCTGCTGGGCTAACTCGCGGGTTGGCGACATGATGACGCAGTTGATGGCGTCTTTCGGATAGCCGCCATCATCAAGTTTGCTCAATACTGGGAGCAGATAGGCTGCTGTCTTACCCGTTCCGGTCTGTGCCACGCCCAATACGTCGTGACCTTCCAATATCTCAGGGATACATTTTTCCTGTACAGGGGTGCAAGTGTCGAAGCGCATGTCGTATAATGCGTCGAGCACGTTGTCATTCAAATCTAATTCGTCGAAATACATTCTTTTCCTTTCTTTTGTTGACCAATGGGCCGGATGGATCTTCATCCGTTCCAATGGTCAAGGTTCTTTGTTTCAATGTTTAATTACCTTGGTGCCTTGCGGTAGCAGAAGTAGGCAACGAAGGCGAAGATGATGTTCGGCAACCAAGCGGCAAGTGCCGGAGGGAAGTTTGCCTGGATGGCAAAGGTTGCCGATACGGTTTGCAGCATGATGTAGCCGAAGCTCAGTGCAAGACCGATTCCCAAGGATAGGCCCATACCTCCCTTTCGCTTGCGCGATGAAAGCGAAACACCGATGATGGTGAGGATGAAGGAGGCAAACGAGGCGGCGATGCGCTTGTGGTATTCTACCTGATACTGCACCACATTGCCCGACCCGCGGTTGATCTGCTTGGAAATATACTCCTTCAGTTCCGGACTGGTGAAGGTTTCCTGCTGACCCTTGGAATAAACCAGGTCGGTAGGCTCCATCGTAATCAGCGTATCCTTCTGTGCTCCGCTGGTGATGTGCTCCTTCATACCTTTCAGCTGGCGCACCTTCCAGTTGCTCAGCTTCCAGTGGTATTTGCTGTCGGAGATCGTATCATACTGAATCTCCATCGCCGTAAGGTGGCTTACGAGTTTCTTGTCCTGGAACTTGTCGAGGCAGAATCCGTAACCTCGCTTCGAGTTGTTGTCGTAGTGCTGCATATAGGCAATTACGCCCTTATCTACCTGCAGCTGTACGTTTTCGGCAGAAGTATTCTTCTTCTTGTTTTTGTACATCGTCTCAAAGTTCTGGCGTACTACCGTGCCGTGAGGAATCACGTAGGCAGAGAGTACATAGCTCAAGGCTGAGAGCATGATGCAGGTGATGAGGTAAGGACGAAGGAGTCGCTTGAAGGAAACACCTGATGCCAGAATGGCGATGATTTCAGAGTTGCCTGCCAGCTTCGACGTGAAGAGGATGACCGCCACAAACACGAACAACGCACTGAAGAGGTTGGCGAAGTAAGGGATGAAGTTGGCATAATAATCGAAGATGATGGCCTTGGCCGGTGCATGATACTCCGTGAACTTCGCCAGGTTCTCATTGAAGTCGAACACGATGGAGATGGAGATGATCAGTGCAATCGAGAAGAAGTAGTAGCCTACGAACTTCTTGATAATGTACCAGTCTAACCGCTTGATGTATCTCAGTGGGTTGAGATACCTGAGCACCCTGAGGAATCGCAGCTTGTGCCCGATCCAGCCTAGAATGCGGGCTATGCGCTGCAGGATGGCAATGAGCCAGCCGAAGCGAGATTCGAAGGCTCTGCCCATCTTGAGCAGTCTGCGATGTTTTCTGATGTATTTATAATCTTTCATCATTTAATGTAAAATATGTATAGGAGCATCCTATAAAGTTCAATGCTCAACGCTCAAGCTAGATTCGACGGCCGAGCTGATCGATGATAGAGCGTTTCCACTCTACGAAATCGCCCTGCTCGATATGATGGCGCGCATCTGTAACGAGACGGAGATAGAACGAGAGGTTGTGGATGCTGGCAATCTGCATGGCAAGGAGCTCCTGGGCCTTGAAGAGATGGTGCAGGTAGGCCTTGGTGGTAATCTGGTCGATGTCGCAGCCGTCTGGATCCACTGGACTGAAATCCATCTCCCACTTCTTGTTGCGCATGTTCATCGTACCATTATAGGTAAAGAGCATCGCATTGCGGCCGTTGCGGGTTGGCATTACGCAGTCGAACATATCAACACCGCGCTCGATGGCCTCGAGCAGGTTCTGGGGAGTTCCTACGCCCATCAGATAGCGAGGCTTGTCCTTTGGAAGAATCTCATTCACCACCTCGATCATCTCGTACATCACCTCGGTAGGCTCGCCTACGGCAAGACCGCCGATGGCATTTCCGTCAGCTCCCTTGTCGGCAATGTACTTGGCTGCTTCGCGGCGCAGCTCTGGGAAAGTACAACCCTGGACGATAGGGAAGAGGCTCTGCTGATAACCGTAGAGAGGTTCTGTCTCGTCGAAGCGCTTGATGCAGCGGTCGAGCCAGCGCTGAGTCATCTCCAGACTCTTCTTCGCATACATGAAGTCGCTTTGTCCGGGAGGACACTCATCGAAAGCCATCATGATGTCGGCACCGATGATGCGTTCTGTATCCATCACGTTCTCTGGTGTGAAGAAATGCTTGCTGCCATCGATGTGGGAACGGAACTCGCAGCCCTCTTCTCTGAGCTTGCGGATTCCGGTAAGCGAGAATACCTGGAAACCGCCGCTGTCGGTGAGGATAGGACGGTCCCAGCCGTTGAACTTATGCAGTCCGCCTGCCGCCTTGATGACTTCGAGTCCCGGGCGCAGGTAGAGATGGTAGGTGTTTCCCAGGATGATCTGGGCCTTTACCTGCTGGCGCAATTCTTCGAAATGTACACCCTTTACGCTGCCCACAGTTCCCACAGGCATGAAGATCGGAGTCTTGATCTGTCCGTGGTCAGTGGTGATGATGCCGGTGCGAGCATCGCTTGCCTTATCTGTTACTTGTAGTTCAAATTTCATTTCTTTTCTTTTTTGTCATTTTCTGGAATGGTGAAGTCGATAGGGTGCTTTACCTTCTCGTCGGTGAGGGCAAACTCCCAGACATCTGCTACATCTTCTACATAATGGAACTCTACGCCCTTGAGATACTTTTCTGGAATGTCGAGGATGTTCTTCTTGTTTTCCTTGCAGATCACGATGTCGGTAATGCCGGCACGCTTGGCTGCCAGGATCTTCTCCTTGATGCCTCCCACTGGGAGCACCTTGCCGCGAAGGGTAATCTCGCCGGTCATGGCTATGTTCTTGCGAACCTTGCGCTGGGTGATGGCCGAAGCAATACTGGTGGCAATGGTAATACCTGCCGAAGGGCCGTCTTTTGGCGTTGCACCTTCGGGTACGTGGATATGGATGTTCCAGTTTTCAAAGATGCGGTAATCCACGCCCAGCAGGTCGATATGCGCCTTGATGTATTCCAGGGCGATGACTGCCGATTCCTTCATCACATCTCCCAGATTACCGGTCAGGGTAAGCTTGCCCTGTCGTCCCTTGCTCAGAGAGGTTTCGATAAAGAGAATCTCTCCGCCCACAGAGGTCCATGCAAGTCCTGTTACTACTCCGGCATAATCGTTGCCCTGATAGATGTCGCGGGTGAATGGGGCGGTGCCGAGAATCTCCTTCAGGTCTGCTGCGGTGATGGATGGCTTCTCCAATTCCTTGGAATAGGCGAGCTTGTAGGCAATCTTGCGCAGTCCCTTGTTGATCTGTTTCTTGAGCTGGCGCACACCGCTTTCTCGGGTGTAGTGCTCGATGATGCCCTCGATGGCTGCCTTGTTGAAGCTTACCTTCGGGGTGAATTTGTCGAGACCTGTATTCTCCAATTCCTTCGGAATCAGGTGGCGCTTGGCAATCTCTATCTTCTCCTCCGTAATGTAGCCGCCTACTTCGATGAGCTCCATTCGGTCGAGCAAGGGACGTGGGATTGAGCTGATGTCATTGGCGGTTGCGATGAAGAGAACCTTAGAGAGATCGTAATCCACATCCAGGTAATTGTCGTGGAAGGTGTTGTTCTGCTCTGGGTCGAGTACTTCAAGCAAGGCTGATGCTGGATCACCCTGGTGGTTGTTGGCTGAAACCTTGTCTATCTCATCGAGGATGAAGACTGGGTTGCTGCTGCCTGCCTTGAGGATGTTCTTGACAATGCGGCCAGGCATGGCTCCGATATAAGTGCGGCGGTGACCGCGAATCTCGGCTTCGTCGTGCAGACCTCCCAGAGACATTCTTACGTATTTGCGCTTCATGGCCTTGGCAATGCTCTTGCCCAGACTGGTCTTGCCGACTCCCGGAGGACCATAGAGGCAGAGAATCGGACTCTGCATTCCACCCTTCAGGGATCTTACGGCAAGATATTCCAGAATGCGTTCCTTTACTTTCTCCATGCCGTAGTGGTCCTGGTTGAGAATCTTCTGGGCATGAGACAGACTGAGGTCATCCTCGGTGTATTCGCCCCAAGGCAAATCTACCAGCGTCTGCAGATAGTTGAGCTGGATAGGGTAGTCTGGGCTCTGAGGATGGATGTTGTCGAGTTTAGCTAACTCTTTCTGGAAAACCTTCTGGGTTGCCTCGTTCCATTTCTTGGTCTTGGCTTTTTCGAGCAGCTCCTTCTTTTCCGGACTGCTTTCGCCTTCGCCCAGCTCTTCCTTGATGTTCTTGATCTGCTGCTTCAGGTAATATTCCTTCTGCTGCTCGTCGAGATCAAACTGAGTCTTGTTCCTGATTTCATTTTGCAGGTAGAGCAGTTTCTGCTCCTTGTGCAAGGCCTTGAGTGCCTCTATCAGTCGCTCTGACAGCTTCTCCTGTTCCAGCATCTTGATCTTGTCTTCTGCCGTAAAAGGCAGGGAGGTGCAGATGAAGTTGCATTTCACGAAGCGATTGGTAATCTCATTGATCGCATAGACAGCCTCGTTGGGAATGTTCTCATTGTACTGAATGAATTTGATAGATTCCTCGAAGAATGTTTGGGTCAATGCCTTGAACATAGGATCTTCGGCTTCCTTTTCGGTAGGCCAGGTCTCTGGCAGACTTTCTACATCGGCAAGGTAGAATGGTTCCTTATCTACAATCTGCTTCATCTTGCATCTGCCTAAACCCTGTACGATGATGGTCTTCTGATGCTCATCGTTTGGCATGTTGATGACTCTCATCAACTTGGCAAATGTTCCGGTTTCGTACAAGTCTTCCTGATTAGGTGAGTCTATGTCCGCATGCTTCTGGCAAAAGATGCAGAATACTGTTTCTGGATTTTGCTCCAGCATGTTTGCCAACTCCTTGCTTTCCGTCCTGCCTATCAAGATAGGAGTAAGCACGGATGGAAAAACCACCAGGTCGCGAGTGCAGAGGGTAGGATAGATTCCTGCCTCCCTTTCTTGTATCAATACGGATGCATCGCCCTCAAAGTCGGCTATCATCTGGATTTGTGTATTCGAATTTCTGTTCATATTCTATTTGATAAACACTTTTTGGGGTGTATATGAATTTCTGTTCTATTTTGATAAACACTTTTTGGAGTGCATATTCTCTTGAATATATGCTTATAGGGTGCAAAGTTAGTGATTTTTGCCGAGAATCCCATCGTTTTTTCCGAAAATCACCTCTTTATTAGATATTATTATTAATATAAGCAAGAAGACTGTAATAAAATGCTGATTTTTGCGTTACTATTTTAAAAGTAAAACTATGACAGGATTTAAATTCAAACAATTTGAGATTCATCAGGATCGTTGCGCCATGAAAGTGGGAACGGATGGTGTGCTGCTGGGGGTATGGGCACCTGGCGGTAAACGCATTTTGGATGTCGGGTCGGGTACCGGACTCATTTCGCTGATGATGGCGCAGCGCTTCCCTGAGGCGCAGGTGCTGGGTATTGATATGGATGGAGAGGCTTGTGAGGAGGCTGCTGAGAATGTGGCTGCAAGTCCTTTTGCCGATCGTGTCGAAATAGAATGCTGCCGATTGCAGGATTATCATTCTGCGGAGTCTTTTGATGCAATCGTAAGCAATCCTCCTTTTTTCTTGAATAGCCTAAAAAATCCAGACAGTAAACGTACGATGGCCCGCCATACGGATAGCTTGCCTTTCAGAGATCTTTTCAGGGGTGCAAAAATGCTGCTGAGTGATGATGGCGTTTTTTCCGTGATTGTTCCTTCTGAGGTTCTTGAGGTGGTTGTGTCGGAAGCTTGTATGCTAGGTTTTTATCTTATCCGGCAGTGTGGCGTTAAGACTGTAGAGCGCAAACAGCCGAAACGTTATCTTCTGGCATTTGCAAAACATCGGTATAATGGAATGGAAAATACTATAAAAACAATGACCGATTCCGAGGGGAACCGGTCAGAGTGGTATGCGAAAATTACGGAAGAATTCTATATCAGGTAAGGGCTAGAGGTTCAGCTTTCTCTGTACGAGCTTGCTGATGGCTCCTACTCGTTTGCTTTGGCGCTGGATGTCTTTGTGAATGTCATCGCGTACAACATTGATGTCGTTGAAGAAATCGGCAAAGGCTGATTGGATGACGTTCGGCTTGCGCACACTCTTGTCTGCAAACGGATTTACAATCATCTTGATGCCTTTTTCTTCCATGTGCACATCTATGTCGGCGCCGGTCATCACAGGGTCGCCATCATAATGGATGACACCTGGCTTGCTGCGGGTGATGTGGAGCTTCTTGCAACGGAAAGACTTGATCTTCGAGTTCTTGTCGAGGGTTTTGTTGAACATATCGAAACTAACCTGTGAGGCTTCGATGACATCAAACGGTTCCATGATGACTACATCCATCAGTCCGTCGCTCATAGATGCCTGTGGGGCAATATAGGCGTTGTTGCCGTATTGGGAAGCGTTGGCGCATGAGATGAGAAACGCTTTATATTGTTTTGTTCCAGTCTCATCCTCCAGAGTATATGTTTCAGGCTCATATTTTAAGCCTTCTCTCAGGATGTTCTCTGCATAGCTGATCGGTCCACGCTTTCCGCTTTCTGCAAACTTCATACTGACAAAGGCGTCGAAGCCCATTCCGCAAGTGCAGAAGAATGGGTATTCGTTGATGACTCCGTAGTCTAGGTCGTGTATTTCGCAGGCGTTGATGATCTCAATGCTCTTCTTCAAGTTCATTGGCAACAGCAGGTGGCGCGCCAGGCCGTTTCCTGAGCCGCAAGGCAGAATGCCTAATGCTGAGTCGGAATGGACGAGGGAACGGGCTACCTCGTTCACAGTGCCATCGCCACCTACAGCCACCACGATGTCTGCGTGGTTGTCTCTGGCTTCGGCTGCCAGTTCTGAGGCGTGTCCTGGTCTTTCAGTCATTTTTATCTCGTACTCGAACTGCTCCTTGTCCAAAGTAGAATCTATCAAACTGGGAACCGCCGCTTTGCTGCTGGTTCCAGAAATCGGGTTCATGATGAAAACTATCTTTTTTTTCATATCTTAGTCAAGAAATTGTATTTTTAAACTGCAAAAGTAATAAAAATCCCTAAAATGGCAAGAAATATCTACTAAAAAAAGCATAAAAGTAAACTTTCTTAGGAAAAAAGCGGTTATATTAGTCTTTTTTTGTATCTTTGCACCCTGAAACTAGAAAATAAATTAAAAAGAAATAAAGTACACCTATTATAATGGGACAATTACAAGAAAGATACAAGAATTATCGTGTACCTCAGAAGTATATGGAAGCCGGTGTGTATCCATACTTCCGTGAGATCACAAGTAAGCAGATGACAGAGGTAACTGACATCGACGGTCATAAGATCCTGATGTTCGGTTCTAATGCTTACCAGGGTTTGACTAATGATCAGCGAGTTATCGATGCAGCTAAGGCTGCTCTCGACAAGTACGGCTCAGGCTGTGCTGGTAGCCGCTTCCTCAATGGTACACTCGATTTGCATGTGCAGCTCGAAAAAGAGCTTGCTGAGTTTATGGGCAAGGATGAGACATTGTGCTTCTCTACTGGTTTCTCTGTAAACCAGGGCGTGTTGGCATGTGTTGTAGGCCGCGGTGATTATATCATCTGTGACGACCGTGATCATGCCAGTATCGTAGATGGCCGTCGTCTTTCATTCGCTACCCAGCTTCACTACAAGCACAACGATATGGAAGATTTGGAGCGCGTGCTCTCTAAGCTTCCTGAGGATGCAGTCAAGCTCATCGTTGTGGATGGCGTGTTCTCTATGGAGGGCGATTTGGCTAACTTGCCAGAAATCGTGAAGTTGAAGCATAAGTACAACTGCTCTATCATGGTAGATGAGGCTCATGGCCTTGGCGTGTTTGGTAAGCAGGGACGTGGTGTCTGCGATCATTTCGGTCTGACCGATGAGGTAGATCTCATCATGGGTACCTTCTCTAAGAGTCTGGCATCTATCGGTGGTTTCATCGCATCAGATAAGGATACCATCAATTTCCTCCGTCACAACTGCCGTACTTACATCTTCAGTGCATCTAACACTCCAGCTGCAACTGCTGCAGCTCTCGAGGCTCTCCATATCATCCAGAAGGAGCCTGAGCGTTTTGAGAATCTTTGGGATGTTACCAACTATGCTTTGAAGCGTTTCCGTGAGGAAGGTTTCGAGATTGGTGAGACTGAGAGTCCTATCATTCCTCTCTACGTTCGTGATGCAGAGAAGACATTCGTTGTTACCAAGCTGGCTTATGATGCAGGTGTATTCATCAATCCTGTTATCCCACCAGCATGTGCTCCTCAGGACACATTGGTGCGTTTTGCTCTTATGGCTACTCATACAAGAGAGCAGGTAGAGAAGGCTGTTGAGATCTTGAAGAAGATTTTCGTAGAGGAAGGCATCATCAAGGCGTAATAGCAAAACAATGCGGTTGCTGAAAATTCATCAATCGCCATATATAATAAGGTATAAAGGGGCAATTTCTTCGGAAGTTGCCCTTTTTTTAGGAAAAAACTGAATAAATGCATATTTTTACAAAAAAAGTTGCTGAAAAATTTGGTGGAATAAGAAAAATGTTGTACCTTTGCACCCGCAATTCAGAAATGATGCTTACTGCAAAGAAGTAATTTCATTGTGAGAAGAAAGCGGGGTGTAGCGCAGCCCGGTAGCGCTCCTGTTTTG
>ULSN01032105.1_pt1 | contig 12804 bp, 9 predicted proteins | sample 1956771 | NCBI WGS metagenome assembly ULSN01 (sample SAMEA4835709, study PRJEB28245) | human gut metagenome | biome: gut microbiome; material: fecal sample | place: Denmark | collected 2008
CCATATTCTTCCGCATTTCACTTTTTTGTAGTAACTTTGCAAAGTAAACTTACGACTATTTTCCGACTCAGCCAACTACTCCGACAGAAACTTAAACCGGCAAAATGCATTTCGATTAACTTTTCGGAAACATTTTCCGGCGATTTTCCGTAAGTTTGCACCCGGAAATAAATGTAACTAAAAAATGGGAGCTTACAAACGAAACTGGATTATCCCGAAGGGACACGAACTCACGGAAATGGACCGCAAGATTCTCTACTATCAGGATCACGGCCACCTGGTCCCGTCGCCGAAGCTGATCAAGACTCCGGAACAGATTGAGGGCATTCGCCGCAGCGGTAAAATCAACACGGGAGTGCTCGACCTTGTGGAAAAAGAAATAAAGGCCGGCATGAGTACGGCCGATATCGACAAGCTTGTCTACGACTACACCGTCGCCCACGGTGCCATTCCGGCGCCGCTCAACTATGAAGGCTTTCCGAAAAGCGTCTGCACGTCCATCAATGAAGTGGTGTGCCACGGCATTCCTTCGGAAGACGAGATTCTGGAAGAGGGCGACATCATCAATGTCGACGTATCGACAATTCTCGACGGCTACTACTCCGACGCATCCCGCATGTTCATCATCGGCAAGACCACTCCGCAAAAGGAAAAGCTGGTGCGTGTGGCTAAAGAGTGTCTGGAAATCGGCATGAAGGTAGCCAAACCCTACTGCTTTGTGGGCGACATTGGTCATGCCATCGAACGCCATGCCAAAAAGAACGGTTTTTCAGTGGTACGCGACCTTTGCGGACACGGTGTCGGACTGAAGTTCCATGAAGAACCCGACATTCTGCACTTTGGCCGACAGGGAACGGGCATGCTTCTCGTTCCGGGAATGGTGTTCACCATCGAACCGATGATAAATATGGGTACATGGAAAGTGTTTATCGACGAAGACGACGGCTGGACCGTGGTAACCGACGACGAACTGCCGTCAGCCCAATGGGAACACACATTTGTGATGACCGAAAACGGCCTGCAAATTCTGACCTATTAGGACTTGTCCTGAAAGAATAAACGAAAGCTCCGAGGCATTCCCGGAGCTTTTTTCATATCTGATGACCTGTCTCTGTCCGACGACGTTTGAAATTCCCCTTACATAGCAACACATGAAAAAAGCACTGCCCACACGAGGACAGTGCTTTTTCATATCTTGAAGGTGGGAAAGGACTATTTTCCGCCTTTGCGTTTCTGCTGTTCGCGGAGCATAGCCTGCTGCTGGCGCTGAGCCTCTTCCAGACGAGCCATAAAGCCGCTCTTCTTTTTCGGTTTCTTGGCGTTTTCAGCCATCTTCGCACGCACCTTGTCTTCCTTGATAATCAAACGGAACGCATATGTCTGACCGATAGTGATAATCAGCGACAGGAAGTAGTAGTAGCTCAAACCTGCTGCGTAGTTGTTGAAGAACACAAGGAACATCACCGGCATCAGATACATCATCCATTTCATACCCGGCATTTGGTTGCCCGATGGGTTGGACTGCATGTTAATATAGGTGTAGAGGATGTTCACAGCCGTCATCAACAGACAGAACAGGCTGAGGTGGTTGCCGAAGAATGTGGAAATCAAAGGAATATGTGCATCCCATGAAAAAATCACATCCGGAGCCGACAGGTCTTTCGCCCAAAGGAACGATTCACCGCGAAGTTCGATAGCCGACGGGAAGAAGGAGAACATCGCAATGAGGATAGGCATCTGCAACAGCAACGGCAGACAGCCGCTCATCGGGTTCGCACCGGCACGGCTATAGAGTTCCATCATCTTCTGGTTGCGCTTCAGTGCATTTTCCTGACCCGGATACTTGTCGTTGATTTCCTTGATATCGGGAGCGAGCACACGCATCTTCGCCTGCGAAGAATAGCTCTTGTAAGTGAGCGGGAAAAGCACAATCTTAATGAAGATAGTGAGCAGAAGAATAATGATACCGTAGTTCAGGTTAAGACTTCCGAGGAAGTTGAAAATCGGGATAATGACACCCGTATTGATCCAACGGAACAATGACCAGCCGAGCGGAATCATCTTCGTCAGCTTCAGGTCCTCCTGCGGCGAAATAATATCGTCGTACGAAGCGAGGAGCTTATATTCGTTCGGACCGAAGAACAGGTGGAAAGAAGCCGGGTTCGGGTTGGTAGAGCTATATTCCATCTGCGACTCTGCCCAAAGCTCTTTCATGAAGTCCTTATGGTCGGGAGCATCCTTTTCAATGACCTTGCTTGTCAAATGGTTGGTTCCCACAAAATAGGAGTCGGCAATAAAGACTGAAGAGAAGAACTGGTCCTTGAAGCCAATCCATTTCAACTTGTCTTCCACTTCTTCGCGGTCGTTGCTCGTTTCGCTAAGATTGTCAACGTCGCCGCCCTCGCCCAATTGCTTATAGAACAATCCGCTGTTGCGTTCCTCAAACATTTCGCCCATTTCGTGACGGGCCATTTTCTGGTACCAGTGGAAGTCCATCGTGGCAATATTTGCAGGAATGATGGTGTTCATGTTCTTTTGAACGATGTCCATCTTCACCAGATAGCTGTTCTGAGGCAAAGTATAGCGGATACCGAACTCAACGCCTTTGCCGAATTCCAGGAGCATCAGCACCGTAGAATCGTTTTCCTGAACAGGCTTGAAATAGAAGTCCTTCGTGTCGAAGCGCTGAGTGTGAGTGTTCAGCACAAAACCGTAGGCATTGTTGTCGTTGCGGTATAATTCGCAAGGCACCGTATTTCCTTTTGAGTAGGCCGTATAATTTTTCAGCGTTACCGACGAAATCACACCGCCTTTCGTAGAAAGGTCGAGAGCCAGCAGGTTGTTCTGAAGTTTCACCGTCGTACTGTCGCCGCTGACAAATTTCACGAAGTTGGAATACTTCGACATCTTGGCAACCGCATCGCGCACTTCCTTCACTGCCGCATTATGAAGCAGACGGGAAGACGCTTCCGGAGTTTTTGTCAGACTGCTCAACGGCAACACCGTATCGGACAAAGTAACCGTACCGGCAACTTCACCGTCAGCCAACGAAAAAGCTACAGCTCCGTCTTCGATGCTGTACATCTGTTTCCCCTCTTTTTCCTCAACTTTTCCGTAGAGTTTTACAGCTTCCTTAATCGTATTGATTTCCGCTGTGCTCAAACTGTCGGCCAACACATTGCCGACATTTTCTTCTTTCGCGACATTTTCGGTTGCCGCCTGCTTTACCTGGCTTTCGTCAGGGCCATTCAGCCACATGAAACCGAAGATAACCAGTCCCATCAGGAGCAGCCCGAGAATCGTGTTCTTATCCATCGATTGTAGTCAATAAAAAAATTAAATAGGTTATGATAGTTTCTTATTTCTTGCGATTATCGATTGCAGCTTTCACGAAGCTCAAGAACAATGGATTCGGCGACAATACCGTACTGCTGTATTCCGGATGATACTGTGTTCCGATATACCATTTCTTGTCCGGCAATTCTACAACCTCCACCAAATGAGTGGACGGATTTTCGCCTACACACTGCATGCCGGCAGCCTCAAATTGGGCACGATATTCTTCGTTGAATTCAAAACGGTGACGGTGGCGTTCTTTGATGTCGGTCTTACCGTAGGCCTGTGCCACCTTCGAACCTTCGCGGAGCACACATTCGTATTCGCCGAGACGCATGGTTCCGCCCATATTCGAAATGCTCTTCTGCTCTTCCATAAGGTCGATGACATTATGCTGAGTCTGCGGATTCATTTCCGTACTGTTGGCATCCTTCATGCCGAGCACGTTGCGGGCAAATTCAATCACCATGCACTGCATGCCCAGACAGATACCCAATGTCGGCACGTCATGCTCACGACACCATTTCAAGGCAACAAACTTGCCTTCGATGCCACGCTGGCCGAAGCCCGGAGCAATGATAACACCGTCCATGTCCTTCAACAACTCTTCAACATTTCCATCGTTCACCTTTTCAGAGTGGATATATTTCAGATTCAGTTTGAAGCCATTGTATGTAGCAGCCTGGAACAAGGATTCGTTGATTGACTTGTAGGCATCCTGCAATTCCACATATTTTCCGACAAGACCGATAGTCACCGTTTCCTTCGCATTCTTCATCATGTCAAGGAAATGGAGCCATTGAGTCAAGTCAGGCTCACCTTCGAACGGAGTGTTTGTCTTGCGGAGCACGATTTCATCCAGATGCTGTGCATGCATTGTCAACGGCACTTCGTAGATAGTCGGCACATCGATTGACTGGATAACGGCTTCAGGCGACACGTTGCAGAAGAGAGCCACCTTGCGGCGCATGGCCGTAGGAATATCCTTTTCCGTGCGGAGAATAAGCACATCCGGCTGGATACCGACCTCCTGCAACTGCTTTACAGAGTGCTGTGTCGGTTTTGTCTTCAGTTCCTTCGCTGCATTCAAGAACGGCACATAAGTCAAGTGGATACAAATACAGTTTGAACCCAATTCCCATTTCAGCTGACGCATGCTTTCGAGGAACGGCAACGATTCAATGTCGCCCACCGTACCGCCGATTTCCGTAATCACGAAATCGAATTTGCCCGTATTGCCGAGCAATTTCACATTACGCTTGATTTCGTCGGTGATATGAGGAATGATTTGCACCGTCTTGCCAAGATAGTCGCCACGACGTTCCTTGTCGATAACGCTTTGGTAGATACGGCCGGTTGTAATGTTGTTGGCACGCGTTGTATGAACATTGGTAAAACGCTCATAGTGTCCCAAGTCCAAGTCTGCCTCGTGACCGTCAACTGTCACATAGCATTCGCCATGCTCATAAGGATTTAGCGTTCCCGGGTCAATATTGATATACGGGTCAAACTTTTGGATAGTTACTCTAAAGCCGCGTGATAAAAGCAAACGCGCCAAAGATGATGATATGATACCCTTGCCCAATGAGGATACAACACCACCAGTCACGAATATGTACTTAGTTTCCACAACTATTTTTGTTTTAATGTTTTATTTTGCAAAGATAGTGCAAGCCGAGTGAAATACAAAATGAATTTATTCAATTTTGTATTTCCAAGGCGCAGCCTATCTTCTATAAAGATAGTGCAAGCTGAGCGAAAAGACAAGCAAGGTGAGAGAAAAAAGGACTTGTCCGTTTTTTCCGAACCGCAGCTGGTGACTAGTCCTAAATAAACGTTACAGTTTATTGGGCAAAAATAAATTATTTATCGAGGCTGTGTCAAAATTGGCGCAGCCTCTTATAGCCCCACACAAACCATATTGTAATGCACAAAAGGTGTTTCAAGATATAAAATGACATATGCAGTGAACCAAGGAAACATCGGTTGTGTTTGGTTGCCAGTTGGACAAGTTGAAGATATACAGTTTCCTGAAAAAATAGAAATTGGAGACAAATTTACTTTTTACTTTTCTGGGAAATTGGACCTTAATTCCAATAAAAAGATTATCTTTGTATATCTTTTATAAGCAACATAGATCATGGCAAAAAAGAATGCATTAATTAGCTATAACCAACAAAAAGACAAACAAAAAGTGTGGTTGTATACCTTTTTCGTATCTAAAAAGACATTGATTGTACAATTACACAATTTTTTTTTGTTGGTTGTTATCATCTTCCTTTCGAGTGGTAGTTCTGCACACGATGTGAATCGGGAAAACACATATCATAACTTAAATTTGCCCAACCAAACCACCATATACCCCAAAAATGCGGTCCGCAAAAATTCAATCAATACTATTAATGAGAATGAAAAAATTTATGAGATAACATCGTCAAGTAATTTTTCTGACTTTTACAGAATGCTATGTGAAGGCAATACTTTTGCAAACTATACAGTTATTTTAACAAAAGATATAACTTTTAAGACAGATGGGAAAACTGGGCAAAGGATTTTTGAAGGGAGATTCGAGGGACAAGGGCACAAAATCAGTGATATAACAACATCTCTGTTTACGATTAACCAAGGAGAGATACGTAATCTGCATATTGCATCTGGTACATTAAATAGTTCTGGGGTATTCTGCACTAAGAACTATGGGAATATAATAGGTTGTAAAAATTCTGCTAATATTAACATTTCATCTTCGTCAACAGAGGGCGTTCATGGTGCTGCATTCTGTTCCTCTAATTATGGGAATATTATGAATTGCGTTAATGAAGGAAATATAACCTTAGAACTGATTGCAATTTCGGGAAACTGGAGTAAAGCTGTGACAAGTTGTGGTGGAATTTGTGCATATTCTGGTAATGGGTCTTCAATTGTATATTGTTCTAACACAGGAACAATCAAAAATTCTGGAATATATTCAGCTGTAACTGGAGGAATTGTAGCCAATGCCGAGCATTGTTTAATTGAGGGATGTGAAAACAAAGGCAGTATTTACAGCTATTTGTTGAATTCATCCCCAAGTAATGGGAATATCAAAGTAGAGTCTTATCAACTGCAACACGTTGGTGGCATAGCGGGACATGTGTTATATTGCGTTCTCAATCGTTGCAAAAATTATGGGACGGTACAAAGTAATTTCCAATACCTTGGTGGCATAGCCGGATATGTAGGCAACTCAGACGCATTTAATCTTGAAAATTTTGGTAATCTGGACGGTTTAGAAGGCTATGGATTCCACTCTGTTTCTGGCATAATCCCATATTTCCAAAATCCATATAAACGACAATATTTTCTTAACTGCATTAATCACGGTAATATTTCTGTATTTGCTAAATATGGTATTGCAACTGGCGCGGGCATCAGTGCCGAACTAGAAAATGCATATATAGCCAACTGCTATAGTATGGGATCAATATCAGCCAGCAATAGCGGTAACCTGAGTGCCAGTTTCCGCATTCCACAGTATGAATTCGAAAACTGTGAAGAATTAAATACATCTATCGACAACTCTACTGACGCCAATGCATTTATTACATTATACGATAGCCCCAAGACTTTGTTAAAATGGATAGATAGTACAGACGGTGTTACTCTTAACAATGATTATTTATCCCATCCTATTACGCAACACGGCAGTTGCAATGTTTATGTTTATCCTGAAAATTCCAACAGACAATATACACTGAAAATATGGACAAAAGACAAGACATCCACCGATACGATTTCTATAACATCAAAATCACCGATAGAAGCAAGGGGACTCAAGCCAGATACAAATTACTATTTTGAATTATTGTCAAAGGACAATACACAAACACTCGACAAAGGAACATTTACAACATTGTCTCCGAGTATTATACTTACTGCATCATCTATCGGATATGACAAAATAGAGTTTAAACAATTCTGTGATGCAAAGGGTGTTGATAAAATCGACGCATCTTTACTTTTTTATGGGAAAGAACAGAATCCTACAAAAATTGAAGTTTTAGATTCTATAATAATGGTGAGTGGCCTTGATGAAGAAAAGAACTATTCAGCAAATTTAATATATACGCTTAACGGAAAAGAATACAGAAGCTCTCAAATTGATATTACAACAAAGTCAATAATCCCACACTTCAGTTTAGTATCCAATACGCCATACTCTTTGACTTTAAAGTGTGATAATTTTGAAGAAATAAAAGACTTTTCCCCTTCTATATATGTGGAAAAACCTAAATTTTATAATTTCGGTGGATTTAAGGAGAAAGAGGATCGTACTTACGAATTAGATAATGAAGGAAAGGTCACTTTGGACAGTTTACTATATGGATATTCACCACAATTATATGGTAAATATATTATTCACGAAGAAGAAAGATTTAGAAAAGCTGACACGTTTACAACATTAGATTGGGGAGGAGAAGGTATAATTCAACTGTCTCAAAATGCAGCAATGGTTCATGGACTATTTGGAGGAATGGGAGAAAGCGTTCTAAATGGTGGTTACAGTAACAAATATGATAGAGCCAGATTTTATTATAAGGATGCAACAGCTTCTGACAATGTCTCAGAGTCTTATATCGAAAGTGTATGTATAGACAATGGTGTTGATTATGCAACAACAATACCGATGAATAATTTTTTATATCAGTACTATATTAGTTTGCAATATAGCAGATATACAGATCCTAAAAATAACTCAAAAAATGGTGAATGGCAAATAATTGACGCGCGAAATCCAACTGTTGATGTTGTGGAACCAAGATTTTATAATATGAGATTTAAGAATAACACATTATATTGTAGTTTTATCCAAGGAGAAGAAGAAATATCAACTAAATTTTTACAATATAAAATTGAAGGATTAGACACATGGAATGAAATAACAATATCTTACACAAGCGGAACGGAGGCCTTATCAAGAACCTTTAGTTCAATAGTTCCACAATTAACATATTTGGTAAGAATGGCATGCAAAACTAACAATGGTAAAATTTACTATAGCCCAATTTACAGACTAAATAATGGACTTCTAGAGCTTGCAACAGATATAGATGACTCACAACAGTCTTCAATAAAGAATGTAAAACTTGGAAACATACAAGTCCTTACTCAGGGAAACCGAATCATCATAAAAGGTAAAAATGCCAATGATGTGGTTAAGATTTATAATGTTTGGGGGATATGTGTTTATATAGGGCAAGAAAGTATTATACAACTAACAGACAAAGGAGTATTTTTTGTTTTATTAGGAGATAATACATATAAATTACTTTTGTAAAAAGGAGAACTGTTAACACTGTCCAATATTTTGTGTAAATGAAAATAGAATTCAGGAGGATGTAAATTAAACTGTGTCAGCAAAGAATAAAATATTAACTTTGCTAACACAGTTTAATTCACATCCTCGAAACTCTCACCCCATTGGTATATAAGGAGATAACAAGTTTTTCTATAGAAAGTCCACGGCTTTCATGTCTTGGCACTGCTATCGGCTCAAACTAGCCTTACGGTCACGTGGGATGAAATGATGGACTCTCCATGTTCGGTTTGGATTTTCTTCGGATAACTGCCATTACGGGAGTTGCCGGTGTTATTCCAGCCACAGAATTCTTTTCATAACCCAGATGGGTATCCATTTCACCTTCAAGCATCTTCTACAGCACCTGAACACGCAACTGCTTCAAGAACTTACTCAGATCGGCTTCTGTCTTGAACAGACAAGAAACTCCTTGCTCAACACCTCATCGGGCACTACTTGGTCCTTTTCTTTCATAATCTTCTTCATTTTGCAAATCTATGAAATAAAAATACGCGACTCTAAATTGAATCCCATATTTTCCATTTACACAAAATATTTTTTAGAGCCTCGCAAGACTCCGCTATAAACTTTTGTCCTTTTGTCCTTCTGTCAAAAAAGGAAGTTTGTCGCCTAATAGAATATCGTCAAGCCTGTTGACAGGTGGTTGAACGAGGGGCCGAAGTCGCTGTGAAGCGTGTTGCACGGCGAATATTTCACATACCATCCTATCGCCTTAAAGTCGAGCCCGGTCATCAAATCCACTGTCACACGCTGCTGATGAATATTGTCGGTAAAATATTTATTTTCCTCACCGTCAACTTTGTAAACCGTCTTCATACTGCCATACGTATTGAAATTCACCACCGCACCGATTCTCCAGGTGAAATCCCGGCCGAGTTCCTGCTGAAACATTACGGGCACCGTCCAACTGAAAATCTTGATTCGCGAAAATTTCACGTCGGCATTTTCCGGATAGGAATCGAACGAAATGGAGCCGTTGTCCTTTACGAAGCGGGTCATGCCCGTCATGCGGTAGTTGCGCCATCCGATACCGAAACCGATTGAAAATGAAGACTTCTTGCTTGCCCACGGATAACAACGAAGATTCAGCAGATGGTCGGCAAAAATTTCATACGAACTGCCCATATCCACATCCATCGGAGCAGGGGCATTCATGGCGTTGACGAATCCGATGCCTACGCCGCCCACTTCAAAACTGAACCGCGGCTTGCGTGTGCTTTTCTTCTTGCTCTCAACAAACGGAATCTTGAAATCCCAGTTAGTGGAACCTTCACTTACGATTTCGTTGTCGGATTCCTGTCCGCTACGGGTGTAAGAATAGTAGTAGTCCGGATTTTCAGGTACTCCGTAGACCTCCACTTTCACCCGTTCACCGCTATGTTTCACCACAACTGAATCCGGTTTCTGAAAGCATAATATGGAATCGGCTTCCTCCGCCTCAACAGCTCCGGCTGCCAGTGCACTGCAAAGGACAGCCATGCAAAAAATCATTCGTTTCATATATTTTGTCTGTTTTTTATTGTCGTTTTATTTGTCATTTAAACATGGCCTTCAACTGCTTCAACGTGGCCTTTCCTTCCATATACACCACCGTCGTTTCAGGCTTTGCTCCCTTGCGCAGCAGATTGTTGCGATAGAACACATAGCGGAACGTGCCGTCGCCGTTGGCAAAGGTAAAGAACCCGTAGTACAGACGGCCTCCCGTCATGCCCTGCTCTCGGTCGGTGGCCGACTTGGCATCGCTAAGCACCAGTTTTTCCATACGTGCGGCCGTTGCTGCGTCGGACTTCACCGTCAGACTGCGGAACACCGTCAGATGGTAAGGCTCCAGTTTCTTTCCCTTCACGATGACTTCCACCACATTCGGCTGCTTCTCCAGTCCGCTGCTGAAAAGTTCGCCGATAGCCATTCCCTTTTGGCAGAATGCCGCCGGAACCGCCATTGTCAGCAAAAGCAAAATAAAAACTGCTCGTTTCATATCTCGTCGTTTCTTTTTATTCGTTCTACAATCATTCTTCCAACGTACCGAAAATGTCGGCCATCTGGCTGTCGACATCCACCGTCGCCGAAGCCTCGCCCATACCGTCCATCGAGCGGTGCATTTCGGCCAGCACCACACTCTCGTCGGTATATTTCACGCCGCCAATATAGGCCACACACTGGTTATGACGGCGGTCAACGGCATAGAATGCCGAACCTGCCACAACCAACAATACGCCAACTGCCGCAGCCACACGGCCAAGACGCAGGCGCAATGTCCTGTGCCGTCTGCGCTCCTGTTCGCGCTTGCCGACAGCGAGAAAGCCCATCACCGCCCGCAACTCGTCAAACTCCCGGCCCCGGGCTTCCGCCGTAGCAAGAAATCGGCGCAGGTCGCGCTCCTCGTCAGCCGTGGTCTGCGCTTCGAAATAGCGTTCACCCAGCGCGAGCCATTCCTCACGGCTACGATGTTGTATGTCTGCCTGTTGTCTGTTCATTTCTCCGATAGTTTTTGGTAACACATTCTGATTGTCTTGCGAGCCCTCGACAGCTGCATTCTGACTGCCGGCTCCTCCATTCCAAGTTCTGCGGCGATTTCCGAAAATTCCGCCCCGTCGTATTCACGCCGTCGGACGATGGTGCGCTGCACTTCCGTCAAATGCCGGTCGATAATCGCTTCCACCATGCGGAACTGTTCGCGCCGTTCCAATTCGTCCGAAACCGGTTCACTCTCGCCGCCGTCGCGATCCTCATTCAATTCGAGCCACTGCACCGACTGCCGTCTGCGATAGGCATCAATGCCGAGATTGCGCACCGTTGCCGCGGTCATCGCCTCCGCCTCCTGACGGCTGTCGATTTCGTCGCGTTTCGGCCACAGCCGGCAGAAAGCCTCCTGCAAGGCATCGTTGGCATCCTCCTCGTCGGGAAAGAAGCGCGAAGCCATGCGCAGAAATTTCCGCCGCAGCAGTGTGAAAGTCGATGTCAGCGTTTCTTCGCTCATAAATTGTTGGTTTCGTTCGTCAGTTTTTTGTCTGTTCACTTAGCAAAACGAGGTACCCGCCGTTTTGTAACACAAATTTCAAGAAAAAAACTGTGTCAGCAAAGCGGAAAACCGTTTCCTTGCTGACACAGTTAAAGTTACAATCTGTTTTTTTCGTTTATTATTGCCAGATTGTTAGTTCTTCACGCTTACCAGAACCGTCTGCGAAACAATGAGCCCCATAATGTATTATAATGGGTCGATTGGGGTTTATTGCGGCCATAATATGCCGCTGAATTCATTTGAGCCGAAACAATCATGGGATCATTTCCATTTAGCACCGCTTTTGTAAACACATTCATTATTTCATGCTTGTCATTGTAATTTGCTTCGGGCTGCATCAGGATCTCGGATACTACACTCCGAATGGAACGAGGGTAGATAATACAAGTGTTATCAGCAGCACACGAGATGTTCTTAAATTCACAGTTTCCGAAAAACACAATAACAGAAAAAATCGGGATATTCGGATTGTGCGGCAAACATTGTCTTATGGCCTGAATATGTCCGGCATTCTGCATAACAGGATTGTAAAAACGATGCTTTTCTTTCCCGTATGCCAATATTTGCGTCCAGTAGCGTTGATGCTCATTGCCAAAAATCCAACCGCTGTAATCCTTTACCTCAAACACAATAATGCCGGCTTTTGTCGCAACGGCAACATCGATTTGAGTATATGTTCCGTTGGGCTTCTGTAAATACAAGTCATGAAATATCGCTCTAGGATTGATACCGGCTTTCAATAATTTCAAAATCAATCTCCGTTCCGACCATTCTCCACGGAAAATAGGCGTGACCTGTTCAATGAGTTCACGCTCTTTGCGCTTGACATAGATAAGACAAACGATACCGACTGCCAGACAAATCAAAAAAACTACAGAAGCAAATGGCATAAATGTTTATTCTGATTTACAAAGATAAAGACAACATCACGAAAACCACAACACCCATAAGCTTATTTAAAAGCAATGATAGGAATTGTTTTACGACCATACTTGTAATTCCCAATTTGCCTTGCACATTTACCTTTAGGGGCTTTCACTACTTGATTATTATTACTGGTGCGATAAAATCGCATTGGTTTTAAATG